>Ga0187851_10003328_pt1 | contig 13540 bp, 8 predicted proteins | sample June2016WEW_6_10_FD_132997 | JGI IMG/M metagenome (GOLD analysis project Ga0187851, IMG submission 132997) | Peatland microbial communities from SPRUCE experiment site at the Marcell Experimental Forest, Minnesota, USA - June2016WEW_6_10 | ecosystem: Environmental > Terrestrial > Soil > Wetlands...
CCAAGGACGCCATCGCGCAGATCCTCATCAACTCCCGCATGTGCGCCGAGGGCCATCGTCCCATCTGCCAGGACACCGGCATCGTGACAGCGTTTGTGAAACTAGGAATGGAAGCCCAGTGGGCGCCCTCCGCCCGTCACGGCATGATGTCCATGCAGCAGATGATCGACCAGGGCACCCGCGAGGCATGGCTCAACCCCGACAATCTCCTCCGCCCCAGCATCCTCGCCGACCCCGCCTTCACCCGCAAGAACACCGGCGACAACACGCCCGCCATGGTCGTCGTCGAGCTGGTCGAAGGCAGCGCGCTCGACATCACCGTCGCCAGCAAGGGCGGCGGCAGCGAAGCGAAAGCCAAGTTCGCCATGCTCAATCCCACCGACTCCGTCGCAGACTGGGTCGTCCGCACCGTCCCCACCATGGGCGCTGGCTGGTGTCCGCCGGGAATGCTCGGCATCGGCATCGGAGGCACCGCCGAGAAATCCATGGTCCTCGCCAAGGAGTCGCTCATGGCCCCCATCGACATGCACGAACTCATCCAGCGCGAAAAATCAGGCGCGGCCCTCACCAACATCGAGAAGCTCCGCATCGAGCTATATAACCGCATCAACCAGCTTGGCATCGGCGCGCAGGGTCTCGGCGGACTCACCACCGTCCTCGACGTCAAGGTCCTCGACTGCCCCACCCACGCGGCGAATCTGCCAGTGGCGATGATCCCCAACTGCGCCGCCACGCGCCACCTGCACATCCGGCTGGACGGCTCTGGGCCTGTGGCTGTCGCGCCTCCCGATCTGGCCGCCTGGCCCAAGCTCACCTACGCCCCCACCAACGCCCGCCGCGTCAATCTCGCGACTGTTACCCGCGACGACATCCAGACATGGAAGACCGGCGAAGTCCTTCTGCTCACCGGCAAGCTGCTCACTGGCCGCGACGCCGCGCACAAGCGCCTCACCGACATGCTCAACCGCGGCGAAAAATTGCCGGTAGATTTCAAAAACCGCTTCCTCTACTACGTTGGCCCGGTCGAGGCCGTGCGCGACGAGGCGGTCGGCCCCGCCGGCCCCACCACCGCCACCCGCATGGACAAGTTCACCCGCCAGGTCCTCGCCCAAACCGGCCTGCTCGGCATGATCGGCAAAGCCGAGCGCGGGCCGGAAGCCATCGCCGCCATCCGCGAGTTCCACTCCGTCTACCTCATCGCCGTCGGCGGCGCGGCCTACCTCATCTCCAAGGCCATCCACTCCGCCCGCGTCCTCGCCTTCGCCGACCTCGGCATGGAAGCCATCTACGAGTTCGATGTCGTCGACATGCCCGTCACCGTCGCCGTCGACTCCCTCGGCTCCAGCGTCCACACCACCGGCCCCGCCGAGTGGCAATCCCGCATAGCCCAGCACCTCCCCAACACCGCCATCCTGCAGTGAGGGTGCTCGAATCTAACTAGGCCATCTGTTCACAACCCAATCTGCCAATTTAGCGGAGCGGATTTCGAGATTCGCCGGGGTCCACTCTAGGTATTCCTTCGCAAATTCCCGTGCGGCCTTGTACATGGAATCATCAAGATAAATCGGACGCTTGATTGAATAGGATTCGTTTCCTAAACCCTGGTTCATCGGTTGACTCAAAGGCAAGAGATTTGCCAAGCGATCCTTCATCTCCTTGTGCTGATCCTCTGTAAATGCCAATTTCCACCCATCCGAAAGCGTGTCTGGCAGAACGTGCTCGATCCAAGGCTCGGCATGTGGTAAATCACCGCCTAAGTGTCGATTCCACTCAACCAAAACAAACCGCGTGATTGAAGAACCATAAAGCGGTCTGACAGCAACGCAGGCCTTGACATCGTCGCTACCTGGCCACACCACCGTCTTGTGGTCGCGTATCTTGGCGGCCACATTCACAGTGTCGGGGGCCCCATCACACTCCTCCCATAATCTCTTGAAAACGGCATGCAAGCCAGTTGGCTCATGTCCGCAGATTGCTCTTCGAACCAGAAAAGATTCGAGCAAACTCAAAACAGCGAGACCATTTTGCTCTGTTACACTCCCATCCTTAATCCCGTTGATAAGTTGCATGAGGAAGGGATAGGTGGATGTCGGCGTAATTTTCGACAGCCTATGTACAGCAGATGCAATATGCTTCGGATGCTCTTGCAGGTTTGTACCGTTCGCCAGGTCAAGAAATGCCTCCTGGAAAACCGCTAAGTCCTTAATGATGAGTGCTGGGTCCTTTTGAGTGGACCATAACTTGCGCAAGTGCGCGTAAACGTCCGATTTCTTCAGGTTTGAGTCTTTGATTAGTCCGAACGGGAAGAAATACTCATCAAAGAGCGACTGTTCACCTGACTTGAACCTGGCATAGAAAGGTTGCCAATACTGTGCGTCAAGAGTCTCAACTTCATCAGGGTCGGAGTCGGCGACCCGAGAAAATATCTCATTACGAACCAAGTCACCAGTAGTCATTGGTTCCTGTCGAGAATTTAGACTGTCGAAAATCTTTGGTCCGTTGATAGGGTCGAACACATCAATCTGTACAACTGAGACCTGCTCAAGCAGAGCCCCGTATATCGCCCGTAAGCGGTCGATGGACTCAAGTTTGGTCTGACTTGATAGAAATCGCAGCGCACCCTTGTAGTTATTCCACAATCGCCCTCTATCACTACCAACGGCTGGCAAAGGTTTGAATTTGAAGGAACTTAATTTATCGGAAAAGGTTGAATCTTCCATCAAGTCTTGAAGAACTCGGTTAAGCTGCTTCCGATCATCCTTACTAGACTGCAACTTCGCGTTTGTGATCAAAGACGTATTACGATTGATCACTAGATACCTCAGAAACAGGCTCACCGCTTCATCGTATTCACCATTTTTACAGAGAGTACGCACCACCGCACACAGATACAGATAAACAGTCGTGACCCTCTGCTGCCCGTCGATGACCTCATATACATCGGGGTCAGAGGGATTGTTCGGGCGTCCGTGAATGATGATGGCACCAAGGAAGTGGTTGTCAGATGACTCGTCGACCAACGTAAGGATGTCCTGTTCGAGCTGTTGGAGCCGCTCTGGTTTCCACTTATAGGGCCTCTGAAAATATGGGATAGTGAACACTGAATCTCCCGACATCAAAGAGCCCAGACTGGTCTCATCAGCACTGTTCGTTAGCTTCTGTCGTTTAGCCATTTTCCCCTCTGAGGTCACATTGTACGGCGGACACGTAAAGCTTCCGCTTAAAAATCGACGACTGCCCCAACTCTCGATTCTGAGATGGGAGCATCGCGCGAAGGCGCGACCGAGATCCCCGGCGTGCGGACTTGGCTCGCTGGCCTGCGCGACCGCTCCCGCCCGCGCTAGACTGTCACAGACGACCCATGTATGGCATTCCCCCGCCTCAACTTCGAGTTCGACCCGGCCAAAGCCGCCGGCAATCTCAAGAAGCATGGCGTCTCCTTCGATGAAGCCGTAACGGTCTTCGACGACCCGCTCAGCTCCACCCTGCCGGACGACCAGCACTCCGAAGACGAGCATCGATTCATCACCGTCGGCCTATCTTCAAAGCAACGTCTCCTCTTCGTCGTTTACACTGAGACAGACTCTCGAATCCGACTCATCGGAGCCAGACCGACCACTGCAACCGAGAGGGAACAATATGAGCAAAGCTAACCAACTCGATCCGCTCGCGCCGCGCCCCAACCTCGATTTCAGCAAAGGCGTTCGCGGTAAATACGCCAACCGCCTGAAGCAGGGGACAAACCTCGCGATCATCGACCTGGACCTGCTCGACAGCTTCCCCGATTCCGAGTCCGTCAACGAAGCTCTCCGCACGTTGAAGAAGATCGCCGCCCGTTCCGTCCGTCCCGCCCCACGACACCGCAAGACTGCCACTGCACAATAGGCCGGTCACTGCATCCCCGCGCGCCGCATCGCAACTGGTATTCTCAACCTGCGATGGCAACTGAACCCCGCACCTCCGAAACAACCGCCGCCAAGCCGCCCATCTATCTGCTCGATTCGATGGCCTTCATCTTCCGCGCCTATCACGCCATGCAGCGCCAGCGTCCCATGACGACGCGCACCGGCATCCCGACGGCGGCCACCTACGTCTTCGTCAACATGATCAACAAGCTGCGCAAGGACTTCGCCCCGCAGCTCCTGGCCGCCGTATACGACCTGCACGGCCCCGTCTTCCGCGACGAGCGCGCCCGCGATATGAAGCCCCTCCGCCGCTGGAACGCGAAGACGCAGCAGTTCGACGAGGTGGACTACGCCGGCTACAAGGCCAACCGCGCCGAGACGCCCCCCGACCTCATCCAGCAGCTCCCCTACATCCGCCGCGCGCTGGAGGCCTTCCGCATCCCCATCCTCAGCTACGAGGGCTTCGAGGCCGACGACGTGATCGGCACGCTCGCCGCGAAGCTCTCCGCGCTCGGCCACCGCGTCTTCGTCGTCAGCTCCGACAAGGACATGATGCAGCTCGTCACGCCCGAGGTCAGCATCCTCAATCCAACCAAGGACAACCTCGTCCTCGATCCTGCCGGCGTCGAGTCCGTCCTGGGCGTTCCACCCGCGCGCGTCATCGACGTGATGGCCCTGCGCGGCGACGCCGTGGACAACATCCCCGGCGCGCCCGGCATCGGCGACAAAGGCTCGGTCGAGCTGATTCAGCAGTTCGGCACCGTCGAGGCCGCGCTCGACGCCGCCGTCGCCACGCCCGACTCCATCAAGCGCAAGACGTACCGCGAATCGCTGCAAAATAATCGCGAGAATATTCTGCTATCGAAGGAACTTGTCACCATTCACACCGCCGTCCCCATCGAGTTCTCCCTCGACGCAATGCGCACCCAGGCCGTCGACAACGCCGCCTGCCGCGAGCTTTTCAGCGAGCTTGAATTCACCACCATGCTCAAGGACCTCGCGCCCGCCGCCACCAACACCGCCTTCGAGTACAACCTGACCCCAACCGACGCCGAGATCGCCGCGCTCCTCGCCGAGGCCCGACCGCCTCTCAACCAACTACCAGCAACCGACAACCAGCAACCTCTTAGCGACCTCGCTATCGCCATCGCTGAGAACATCCAAGCCATCGCCGAAGAAATCTCCGCCGACGCCGAATCAGACGCAGAAACCGAACCGCCCCCCGCCGAGACGATGTACATGTTCGCCGCGCCCGCGCCCGCCCCGTCTCCCACCCCCGCGCCCACGCCCGTCGACGCAGCAATCCGCCTCGGCCTCTCCATCGACGGCGCCTCCGCCATCGAGACCACCCTCGACGCACCCAATCTCCGCGCTGCCCTCGAAGACGCAACTCTCCCCAAGCTCGTCCACGATCTCAAGTCCGTCCTGCGCGCGCTCGCACCGCACGGCATCACCCTGCGCGGCGACATCACCGACGTCATGCTACAGAGCTACCTCATCAATCCCACGCACGCCTCGCACACGCTTGCCGACATCGCCGCCCGCTCCACCAATCGCGCGCTCGTCCATCAGCCCACCAAGGCCAATCCCGCCGACCCCAACCGTCTGCCCGAAGCCGCCGCAGCCATCGTCCGTCTCGCCCGCGTCTTCGCCGAGCAGATGGCCGAGAGCGACGCCGCCTCCCTGTCCTCGGACTCAACCCTGGGCCCCGTGCAGCCGCAACCCCTCCTTCACCTCTACCGCACCATGGATCTCCCGCTCGTCCCGGTTCTGCTGCGCATGGAGCAGGCGGGCGTCCGCATCGACACGGCTGTTCTCTCCGCCATGTCCACGCGCCTCGCCGTCGAGATGGACACCCTCGCCGAACGCATCTTCGCCTCCTCCGGCCATCGCTTCAATCTCAACTCGCCCAAGCAGCTCGGCGACGTGCTCTTCAACAAGATGAATCTCCCCAAGCCCACCAAGCACGGCAAGGGAAAGGTCATCTCCACCGCGCAGGATGTCCTCGAAGAGTTGGCCGAGCATCACCCCGTCCCCGCGCTGGTCCTGGAGCATCGCCAACTCGCCAAGCTCCGTTCTACATATCTCGACTCACTGCCCAACCTCGTCGACTCCGAAGGCCGCGTCCACACCACATTCAACCAGGTTGGCACGGCCACCGGCCGCCTCTCGTCCACCAACCCCAACCTGCAGAACATCCCCGTCCGCACCGCGCTCGGCCGAGAGATTCGCGCCGCCTTCATCCCTGCTCCCGGCAACCTGCTCCTCTCCGCCGACTACTCGCAGATCGAGCTGCGCCTCATGGCCCACTTCTCGCAGGACCCGCTCCTGCTCAACGCCTACCGCACCGGGCAGGACATCCATACCCTCACCGCGTCGGAAGTTTTTGGAATTCCTGTAGCCCAGCTCGACAAGGAGACGCGCGCCCGCGCCAAGGCCGTCAACTTCGGCATCGTCTACGGCATCTCGCCCTTCGGCCTGGCCGCGCAGCTCGGCATCGACCAGAAAATCGCCCGGCAATATATAGAGACCTACTTTGCCCGTTACGCCGGCGTCCGCGCCTTTATCGATCGCACACTGGAGACCGTCCGCCGCGACCAGCTCGTCCGCACCTGGTTCGGCCGCGTCCGCCCCATCCCAGACATCCAGTCGCGCAACCCCAATCAGCGAGGCTTCGCCGAGCGCACCGCCATCAACACGCCCCTGCAGGGCACCGCCGCTGACCTCATCAAGCTGGCCATGATCCGCATCGACGCCGAGATCGCAGCGCGCAAGCTCCGCTCCCGCATGACCCTCCAGATCCACGACGAACTCCTCTTCGACGTCCTCCCCGCCGAGGCCGACGAACTCCAAGCCCTCGTCAAGCAAGAGATGGAACACGTCGCCGAGTTCTCCGTCCCCATCCTCGCCGAAGTAGCCCTCGGCCCCAACTGGCGCGACATCAAATAGCCGCGCACGCAGATAGCTAGGCTAGTCACCGTACCCCTTTGACTATCGTTCCCTTGTTTGTCATTCCGCAGCGAAGTGGAGGAATCTGTCTCTGGCTGTTGTCTGTTTTTCCCGACATTCTGAGTGTCTTGCGAGCGTGAAGAGCTACGCGATTGGCCAGTGAGGAGAGCTATCATTGCGATTAATCAGGTGTACATATGAAACGAGTCCTTCAAGTGTTTCTCGGGACTGTGGCGATTGTATCGGGAATTCTGCTGTACAACATGCTCAGCGCCGCACAGTGGGAGCACTCATGGCACAAGAGCATTCTTGTGATGTTGCCAGAGTTTGGCACTATCATTGCGGTGTTTGAGTTGCACCATTCCGCGAAGGCAAATGAATTACGCAACGAGAGGAATAGCGTTGGCGAGGGTCAATGGCCGTAGCCGTCAGCGTGGCGCGTGACCTTGCCGCGAAAGAGCCAGTGGATGATGACGAAGTACATCGTGGCCAGCAGGATTCCAAGAATCCACCAGACCAAGCCGATGTACAGCGTATGGGACCCGGCCAGAGCGAGGGGGATGGTGATGTCGCGGCCCGCCGTGCCTACCGTGGGAAGCAGCACGGGGAAGAGACCGACGACAGCGCCGACCATCATGGTGGCGAGGTAGGCCGATGAGCCGAGAAAGGCGGTCAATGCGGAGCGTCCACGCGCAGCGAGGAAGACGACCGCGAGGCTGGCCAGAACCGCGCAGGGAATTACAAACAGGATGGGGTGGGCGATGTAGCTGTCCAGTGAGTGAGGACGCGCCAGAACGGTGAGCGGAAGGCCAGCCAGGGTGAGGACGAGCAGCACGGGGGTGGCATTGCGGGCGAAGTTGCGCGCGCGCTGTTCAAGATCGCCTTCCGTCTTGAGGGCGAGATAGAGCGCTCCGTGAACCGCAAGTGCGACCAGGGCGAGGACTCCGCCGATGACGGTGTACCAGTCGAGGATTCCGGGATGCGGGCCTGGCTTCCAGTTGGTCCAGAGCGGGAGGAAGAAGTAGTCGTCGGGGCCGATGGGGACGCCGCGCACGACGTTGGCGAGGGCCGCTCCATAGAAGATGGCGAGCAACACGCTGGCGAATGTGAAGAGCGCGTCGAAGAAGGTGCGCCAGAGCGGCTCTGCGGAGTGGCCGCGCAGCTCGATGCTGATGGCGCGCAGGATGAGCAGCCAGAGCACGATCATCAGCGGCAGATAGAAGCCGCTGAAGGCCGAGGCGTAGAGCAGCGGGAAGGCGAAGAAGAGCGTGCCTCCGGCGGCCAGCAGCCATACCTCGTTGCCGTCCCAGAAGGGGCCGATGGAGCGCATAGCCTGTTGGCGTTCGTCCTCCGTGCGCGCGATGAAGAGATAGACGATGCCGACGCCAATGTCGAAGCCGTCGAGGACGACGTAGGCGACCAGCATGACCGCTACAATCCAGAACCAAAGAGTGCCCATCGATCTCTCCTATGCAGTCTTGCTGCCGTTGCTGCTTGCCGGTGCGTCCTCAGACGCAGCCTGCGGTCCGTCCTGAATGAAGTTGTAGACCAGCACAATCCAGAGGATGGAGAGCACCGCGTACATGCCGAGGAATCCGAGAAGCGTAAACAGGCTGGTGCCCGCGCCGATGTGGGTCGAGTAGCCCTGCGCGGTGCGGATGAGGCCGTAGACCAGCCAGGGTTGACGGCCGATCTCGGCGGTCATCCAGCCGGCGGTGTTGGCGATGTAGGGCAGCGGGAAGCTGAGCAGGATGGGCCAGAGAATCCAGCGCGCAGTGAAGAGCTTGCCGCGCCAGAGGAGAAAGGCGGCGACGGCCATCAGCGCAAGGAAGTAGGTCCCCAACCCCGCCATGATGTGATAGCTGTAGAAGAGCAGCGGCAGCGCGGAGGGCCACTGGTCGCGTGGAATCTGGTTCAGGCCCTGCACCTCGGCCCTAGTGGTTCCGTAGATGAGGAAGCTGAGGACGTTGTTGACGACGATGGGATTGTCGATCTTCTGCGCCTCGATGTCGGGCTGGCCCATCAGGACCAGCGGCGCGCCCTTCTCGGAGTTGAAGAGGCCCTCCATGCCCGCAACGGCGGCGGGTTGGTGCTTCGCCATGTACTTGCCGTGCAGGTCGCCAGTGGGGAAGATCTGTAGGATGCAGGAAAGAACGCCGGCGATGACGCCGAGCTTGAGGAATGTGCGGCCATATTTTTCGTCGCGCCCTTGCAGGACGTAAAGCGCTCCCACCGACGCCATGACGAAGGAGGCCGTGACCACCGATCCGCACATGTTGTGGGCGTACTGCAGCCAGGCCCAGGGATTCAGCATGAGGCCCCAGAAGCTGCTGACCTCAAAGACTCCGTTGGGGAGAATGCGATAGGCGACTGGGTGTTGCATCCACGCGTCGGTGACGATGATGAAGAATCCGGAGATCCAGGAACCGAAGAAGACGAGGAAGGCGGACCACCAGTGGGCCCAGCGCGAGAGGCGCTTCTCTCCGAAGAGGAAGAGGCCGAGGAAGGCGGATTCGAGGAAGAAGCTGAAGATGCCTTCCATGGCGAGGGGCATTCCGATAACTCCGCCGGTTCGGCGGGAGAACTCCGACCAGTTGGTGCCGAACTGGAACTCCATGGGGATTCCGGTGACGACGCCGAGCAGGAAATTGACGGCGAAGATCCTGGCCCAGAAGCGGGCTGCGACGTCGTACTTGGGGTCATTCGTCTTCAGGGCCAGCGACTTCAGCACGACGATAAGCAGGGCCAGGCCCATGGTGAGCTGGGGGAAGAGGTAGTGATATGTGACGGTGAAGGCGAAGTGTATCCGGTGTAGACTTAATGCGTCCATGGTGCTCCTCGTGAGGGGGCGCGTGCGTTATCCATTGTGGGGCTTGGCTTCGTCCGGCGCAATTCTTAATTGCGTACGCTTAATCTGGAGCCTGCGGCTTGCGAATCTGCCCAGAGGGCGGCGTGGGATTGTGCCGTTGCGGATACAATACATCGAGGACGCGAAAGAATGCGTCCTAGAGCGCGGGACGGCTTGCAGCGGCCCATCTCCGAATGCGGGCGAGTAGCTCAACTGGATAGAGCACCAGCCTTCTAAGCTGGTGGTTGTGGGTTCGATTCCCGCCTCGCCCACCAGTTCACGCCCACCATTTTGCGTAGAACCATTTCGCACAGAATTACGACCGCTTCAGTCAAACGTAAGCCGTTACACGCTCTTTTGAATTGCGAACCGCCGGAGTGCGAACCTATCGCAAAGACGCCTGCCAGCGGCGGCGCGGGGCGAGTAGAATTGTAGGCATGAGTCTCTACTTTGCCGCCGGATCGCCGACCACCGAATTCACCCCCGCCGAGATCAAAGCCGCCCTTGCCAGCGCATTCGACAAGCTGGGCGCGCGCAAGAAAGTACTTGCCGTTCCGCCGGATTTCACGCGCCTGCACTCGATGGCCGGGAAACTGACCGAGTACGCGTGGAACTACTACGGCGACGCGCTGACGGACGTGCTGCCCGCGCTGGGCACGCACAAGGCGATGACCGACCATGAGATCCAGACGATGTTCGGCCCCGTGCCGCGCGACCTGTTCCGTGTACACGACTGGCGCAACGACATTGTGACGCTGGGCGAGGTGCCGGGCGCGTTCATGCAAGAGGTGAGCGAGGGCAAGCTGGACTACTCGTGGCCCGCGCAGGTGAATAAGTTGCTGCGGGACGGCGGGCACGATTTGATTCTGTCGATCGGGCAGGTGGTGCCGCACGAGGTGATCGGCTTTGCCAACTACAACAAGAACGTCTTTGTGGGCACGGGCGGCGTGACGGGCATCCATCGCAGCCACTTCCTGGGTGCGGTGTACGGCATGGAGCGGATGATGGGGCGGGTGGACACTCCGGTGCGGCGCGTGTTGAACTACGCCAGCGAGCACTTTGGCCATCTGCTGCCACAGATTGTGTACGTCCAGACCGTCGTCTCGAAGAATGCTGCGGGCAAGCTGGTGCTGAACGGACTGTTTATCGGCGACGATGCGGAGTGCTTCGAGCGCGCCGCGGAGCTGAGTTTGAAGGTCAACTTCCTGATGATGGACCGCGAGATTCACAAGGCCGTGGTCTTCCTCGATCCGCAGGAGTTCAAGAGCACCTGGCTGGGCAACAAGAGCGTCTACCGCACGAGGATGGCATTGGCCGACAACGCCGAGCTGATCGTGCTGGCGCCGGCGGTGCATGAGTTCGGCGAGGACCCGACGATCGACATGCTGATCCGCAAGTACGGCTACTGCGGCACGCCGGCGACGCTGGAGGCGGTGAAAAACGACCCCGTGTTGGCGGGGAATCTCTCGGCGGCGGCGCACCTGATCCACGGGTCGAGCGAGGGACGGTTCAAGATTCGCTACTGCCCGGGGCATTTGACGCGGGAGGAGATTGAGGGCGCGCACTTCGAGTTCGGCGATCTGGCCGAGTATATGACGAAGTACGATCCTGCAAAGCTCGTCGACGGCTGGAATACGGTGGATGGGGAGGAGATCTTCTACATCTCGAATCCGGGGCTTGGGCTGTGGTCGTACAAAGGGCGCTTCCAGGATTAGCCGTCTGCTCAACAAAGCCGAACCTCGCTGAACTGACTTTCGTCTTGCGCAATCCAAGTCGACTGAAAACAACTGAGGTTACGTCCGTTCGTTCGCGGATTTGCCGCGCCTGCAACCAGCGCAGTATGCTTGGAAGCGGCGCAGAATTGGTTTGAACCGCGGGCCGTAGAGATTGAAACAGGGAGAAGCAATGAATGCAGCAGTGATTGAAACACTGGAACTACCGAAGTTTTCCATTGGCGTGGGCGACCGTTTTGCCCACCAGGCGAAGGCCCAGCTTGCCGCATGTCTTCTTGCCGCCGACGCGGGCGTCGAAGTCGTTCCGGTGTGGAACAAGTCGAACCGCGAGCACACCATCATAGGCACAGAGCCGGTGCAGACGCGCGAAGCTGCGGACGTGGCAGTGAAGGAGATGGGCTGGAGCAAGCCATACTTTCTCGACGCCGACCACATCAACCTGAAGACGGTGCAGCGCTTTCTGGATCCCTGCGACTTCTTCACCCTGGATGTGGCGGACATGATCGGCCAGCCGGCCAAGCCGGAGGACGTGGCAGCGTTCCTAAGCTCACACACCGAGCTGGTTGGGACGGTGACGATTCCAGGGATTGCGGAGCCGTTCCATACCGACAAAGCCTTTGTCGAGGGTGTTGCCGACAAGTTTCTGGCGGCGGTGCAGAACGCAGGCGAGATCTATCAATTACTGCTCCTGAACAAGGGCGCAGGCCGATTTGTTCCGGAGATCTCGATGGACGAGACGGACCTGCCGCAGACGCCGGTGGAGCTGCTGATTATACTGGCGATGATTTCCGACCAGAAGATTCCCATCCAGACCATCGCGCCGAAGTTCACCGGCCGCTTCAACAAGGGCGTGGACTACGTTGGCGATGTGAAGCAGTTTGCCAAGGAGTTCGAGGAGGACCTGGCGGCGATTGCCTACGCGGTGAAGCGCTATGGGCTGCCAGCGAACCTGAAGCTGAGCGTGCACTCGGGGTCGGACAAGTTCTCCATCTACAAGGCGATCCACGACGGCGCGAAGAAGTTCAACGCCGGGGTTCACCTGAAGACCGCGGGGACGACATGGCTGGAAGAGCTGATCGGATTGGCGGAGGCGGGCGGCAACGGGCTGGCGATTGCGAAGGAGATCTACGCGGAGGCGCTGGCGCACAAGGAAGAGCTGATGGCCCCCTATTCGACCGTGATCGACATTGACCAGAGCAAGCTGCCTGCGGCCTCTGTGGTGAATGGCTGGACGAGCCAGCAATACACATCGGCGCTGCGCCACGACCAGAAGAATGCGGCGTACAACCCCAGCTTCCGTCAACTGTTGCACGTCGGCTTCAAGATTGCGGCCAAGATGGGGCCGCGCTACCTGGAGGCGCTGGAGGCCAACGAGGCGATGGTGGCGAAGAACGTGACCGCGAACCTGTGGGAACGCCACATCAAGCCGGTTTTCCTGGGACAGTAGAGACGCGACTGGCTCAATGAAAAGCAGATTCCCTTCGTGAATGACAAGCGATAGGGAGCGACAAACGATTTGGAAATGACAAACACAGAAGAATAAGGAGAAGGTCATGAGTCTTGGTTTCACAATCCCCGAAAAGGGTTCGCTCGATCTACTTTCGCTTGGCGCTCTGGTCCACCGGCTCGATCCGGGGATCATCCCGTTCCGCAAGGCGACGAACTTCGCCATCCACGTCAGCGGGGGCGAGTTCAACGTTGCGGCGAACCTGTCGGACTGCTTTGGGCAGAGGACGGGAATTGCCAGCGCGATGGTCTCTTATCCGATCGGCGACCTGATCGCAGAGGGTGTGCGGGGGATGGGAGTGAAACCGTATTTCAAGCGGTTTGCGCACGACGGCGTGCGCGGGCCGAACATGGCCACGGTGTACAGCGACCAGGGATTTGGCTTGCGCGCTCCGATTGTCTTCTACAACCGCTGCAACGAGGCGGCGGCGCAACTGAAGCCGGGCGACTTCGACTGGAAGGCAATCTTCGGTGAAGGCGTGCGCTGGTTCCACTCGGGTGGAATCTTTGCATCGCTGTCGGAGACGACGTCGGAGGTGGTGATCGAGGCGATGAAGGCCGCGCGGGCGGCGGGAGTGATTACGTCGTTCGATCTGAAC
>Ga0187851_10003330_pt1 | contig 13536 bp, 13 predicted proteins | sample June2016WEW_6_10_FD_132997 | JGI IMG/M metagenome (GOLD analysis project Ga0187851, IMG submission 132997) | Peatland microbial communities from SPRUCE experiment site at the Marcell Experimental Forest, Minnesota, USA - June2016WEW_6_10 | ecosystem: Environmental > Terrestrial > Soil >...
TGGCGAGTGTGGAAAAAATTAACCAAATGATTCCAAATCTCAAGTTTGACCTGTTCCGGTAGAATTGCATATACGGCATAAAGACCACAGACCAGCACGACCGCGATAGCAATAGGTAATCGAAACCGTGATTTCAAAATTGGTTTCCGCAGAACATCTTCAAATGTTTCAGGGATTTGTTCGGGTGGTTGAAATTCGTTTTGTTTGATCGTCGTTGTGTTCTGACTTCTCTCCGTTTCTTTCGGATTAATTGCTTCAGCTTTTTCCGGTGGAGATGTCTTTGTGGTTTGCACCGACGACCTATTGATCACTTGCGACAAGCTAATTTTCTTTTGATAATATAGCGGTGGTGGCGGAATTCCTGCGCTGGGATCGTTTCTTATTCTTGGCGGAAACATGGTATGGCCTTTATTTAGAAGCCGGAGGACTGAATCCAAACCGCCGATTAAAGCTGAATCTTCCTTCGGACAACCAATCCAACGATAACGCACCATTAATTCATTCCAAATGGCCTCGTCCGGTTTTTGCCATGACTCCGCCTGTTGTCTGATAATTTCGACAAGCTCGGCTGTTGACATTTCTTGTAGATTTATTTTCCCCAGAGCTTGTTTTGCAGCGGTAAATCCAGCGCCGGTCAGGCGGTAGTAATCTTTTCCACGCTGCTCCACCAAATTTTCCCTCGTCATTGCGCGAACTTCATCAACGTATAATGCTTGATCTCCACGATCCTTTTCATCGCCCAAATCAACCTTGCCGGCACGAACCCATATTGGACCGCCGCTATAGGTGAATATCCAGATATCACCAGTTTCCGCCGCGTTGCGCAGAATCTCTAATCGTTGCTGAGAGATCGTCATGCCAGTTTCTTCGTGATCTGCTCTTCCGGAATTTCCTTCACCATCAGGGACCGGTCGATTTTACAGCAGTTGGCCCCACATTTGTATTGGCAGTGCAATTCGTTGTAATTTCATCCCCAATTATAGCCTTAACAATTCGAACATTATCATTGCACCAAGAAGGGAAAACAGGGCTTGGATGGGCAGTGTTTAATGTTATGGCCTTTTCTGAGGCCAATTGAGAGGCCTTTAATTTTCCCGAAAGTCCCAACCAGTAAGCAAAATGCCAATAATTAAACTGGGCTGGAACAAATTTAGTGTTTCCGAGTTGCTGGCTAAAGAATGAAAGCTCAGACTCGACAGTGGTGTCTTTTAACTCAGTGAAGCCATAGACGCGCCACTGGCCAGATTTGTGATCCTGAAAGGAAATGAGAATATATCTGGTGTCGATAATTGCCCCACTCTGGCTTTGGACTTTTGCCTGCACCAATCGTTTGAAACCCTTAATGTTTGGTACATCGGTATCAAACATGCCGTCGTAAAGCTTGGTATAATCCTGAAGGACCGGCAACTTGTCGGTACTCCAAGCCTCCTGTTTAACTGCTTTGTTACCTTCGGGAATGTCGGCGATTTTGACTGCGGCAAGAAAATCATCCGCATTCTTCACAGCATTAGAATCTACTTGGGCGTAGCAAATCGTGCTGGATAAAATAAACAAGGCGGCGACGGCGAGGATACAAAAAATATTCTTTGCCATTCGCGGAGATTAGACCTGCGCTGCCGCTCCGTCAATTCACCGGCTTTGCCGGTCTGGTTCTTAAAACCAGCAGTGCACCGAGGGAAAACAATACGGCGCTGTAACCGAAGGCGACGCTGGTGCCGAAAGCCGTCCACAACGCGCCGACGATGATGCTGGACAGGAAATCGCCGATGCCGTTCACCGTGGCCAGCACGCCGAACGCCATGCCGTGATGTTCCTCGCCCACCAGTTCCGCGCAGAACGAGTCTTCCAGCGTTTCCCCAATCGCCACATGCATGCCGCTGAGAATGAAAATAATGCCGAGCAGCCAGATGGTCATCGGGGCGGCCACAATCAACAGCGCCATCAACGCCGCCAGTGCGTAACCTGCCGCCAGCACGTACTGTTTTTTGAAACGGTCCGCCAGCCCGCCCGCCACGTAGGCGAATCCGGCGTAATAAATGTTTCGCAACACGTAAAACCCGACCGCGACGCTGGCGGCCACCGCCGGGCCCAGTGCCGGCGTGAGCTTTTGCGTCGCCAGCAGGATCAACAAGGTGGGGGCAAAGTCGCCCGCGCCGAAAATTCCGACGGCGACGAGAAATTTCCTGTAAGGCCGCGGCAACAGGCGCAACCGTTCACCAAACGAGACGTGCGCCACGGGCTTGCGTTCCTTTTCCCGGACCAGAAACGCAATCACTCCGGCGGCGCAAATGCCGGGAATGAGTGTCAGCAGGAAAACGCGGTGGTAATTGTGGTGCAACGCGGCAAGCAAAATAAAAGCCGTGGCCGGTCCGACAATCGCACCGATGGTGTCCATCATCCGCTCAAAGCCGAAGGCGCGGCCGTAGGTTTCCTTGGTGACGGCGGCGGCGAGCAGCGCCTTGCGCACGGGCGTGCGCACGCCGCGTCCGAGCCAGGCGAGCGACCGCGAAATCAGGATGTGCCACGCCGCCGTCGCCAGTCCGAACGACGCCGTGCCACAGGCGGTGACGAGATAACCAACCACAGCGATGGGTTTGCGGCGCTGGAATTTGTCCGTGTAAAAACCCGAAGCCATCTTGGCGAAGCTGGACAGGCCGTCGGCGACACCTTCAATCACGCCGAGCCACGCCGCCGCCGCGCCCATGGAGGCGAGGAACGCGGGCAGGACGGTGGTGGCGATTTCGTGCGACCAGTCGCTGAGCAGCGACGCCAGCCCGATGCCGAGCACGGTGCGGTTGAGCCAGCGGGATTTCATAAATGCCTTAGACCGCAAATTCGTTGAATCGTTGAATCGGGTGAACGAGTTATACGCACTGGTGTCCGGTTGATCCATTTGAAGAACAGCTTCACCTGCCAACGGCGCTTGTAAAGTTCACAGATCACCAGCGCTGGCAGTTCAAAATCATTGGCCGAAAACAACAGGAAACGCTCTTGCCGTTCATCCCCAAAAACGGATTCTCCGCAGCGGCCTTTTTGGGGCAGCCTCCGCAACGCCGCCCTACCGTGCAATCGAATCGACCGCAGCGGCCGGCGGCGGCGCGGATTTTTCCTTTTGATGTTCGCTGTAGCTGATGAACGCCGCGCCGAGCATGATGAGCGCCACCCCGCTCCAGCGCATGGCATCCACGCGCTCGTGCAGGAGGAATTGCGCCGCCAGCGTCGTCATCACAAAGCTGATCGCCGTCAGCGGCCAGACGAAGCTCACGTCGCGCTGGCCGAGCAGGTATTGCAGCAGGACGAAGAAAATCGTCTCCAGCAGCAGGCCGAACAGGATGTCCTTGTTCGTAAACCAGTTGCCGACCAGGGTGACGACATTTTTCCAGACCGGCAGGGTGGGCTTGCGCTCGGTGTATTGCGCGCCGATCTGGTTGATGCCTTTTTTCAGGGCGATGACGCCGAAGGCCTCGAAGGCAAAGGCGATGAGGAGAATGATTAAAATTTTTGTCATATCACAAATCCTGGCAGCGAATCAGTTCGATTCCGAGTTTCTGCACCAGTTCCTTCACGCGCGGACTGACGAGCGCATCGAACTCGTGCTTAAATACGTCGAGTGATGGATGCGAGTAAAGCTCGGAATCGCCCGGCGGCAGTTCCGGCAGCAGCTTCAAAATGTACGCCTCGTCCACACGGGAATCCTGCAACAGGCCGAACGTGATCTGGGCGTGCTGGATGCCTCGCTGCCGCAGCGGCCCGCGGGCGCGGCCGGAGAGCCATTGGTGTATCGCCGCGTGCGAGACCCGATACAACCAGCGGCCCCGCGCCATGCGCCGGCTGCGGGCAAGACAGTCGCGGGTGAATCGCATCCGCCGGATGCCCAGCTTTTCCGCATCCTCCATCAAAATCCCGAATACCACCGGATGCAGATGCAGATGCAAATGGCCGTTGACATGGTCGAGCGGCAGGCCGGTGGCGTGGAACCGGTCAAATTGCGCATGGATTTCCGCCCGCAGTTGTCCGCGCAGACGGCGATTGAAAAAATAACGGAAACCGACGCCGACGGGGTTGTTGGAAAATTCGCCGCGCGGGTTGACCAGACCGGGGATTTTTTCCGGCGCCAGCGCGGAACGACCCACCAGCAAGGTCAGATGCAGGCCGACACCCAGTTTTGGATTTTCCTTTGCCAGCCGGATCGCTTCGTCGCAGCCAGTTTCGTTCACCATCAAACTCGCGCTGGTCAAAATGCCTTCCTGATGCGCACGGATGACGGCTTCATTGATGGAATGCGAGCGGCCGAAATCATCCGCGTTGACGATGAGACGGCATCTCGATGGCGGATTGCCAATCGCGGATTGCGGATGGTCAGGGCGGTCCATAGTTGGATGCGGTTGCGCCGACCGCAAAGCGCAACCAGCTTTGAAGAATCAGAAGCGTTTTGTGTCCGTTGCTGAGCCGCGTCGGTTGCGGGCCGAAAACGTTGAACCGCTGTGATTCCAGCTTGAGCAACAGCCGCCAGTAAACCGCGCCCATCAATTCGGCGGCCACCATGGAGCGCCGGTCCTCGGCGGGCAGGGTTTCCCGGGCCAGGCGGTAAAAATTTCTGGCGCGGCCGGCAACGCCGGTGGCCAGCTGCGCGAAGCGGTCGGAGTATTGGGATTGCAGAATTTCATCTTCGCGGACATTGAATGCTTTCAACTCGGACAGCGGCAGATAAATCCGGCCGCGGGCGGCGTCGGTGCGGACGTCGCGCAGGATGTTCGTGAGTTGCAGCGCCTTGCCGAGGTAAACCGCGTAATCGCGCACCGCCGGATTTTTATAGCCGAAAATTTCGATGCTCAACCGGCCGACGACCGACGCGACGCGATAACAATAAAGCTCCAACTGCTCAAAATCTGCATAGCGCTTGATGTCCAGATCCATCTCACAGCCTCGGATCAATTCGTCGAAGAGCGCGAAGGGCAGATGATATTTGTGGATGATGGGCTGGAATTCCTGGTTGATGACAAATTCCGGCGTCTGGTTGTCGCAAGCCCGCCGGACATCGGCGCGCCATTCCGCCAGCCGCTCGCGGCGTTGTTCAACGGGCGCGGATTCGTTGTCCGCCGCGTCATCCACCTCGCGGCAAAAGGCGTAGAGCGCGGCCATCGCGTCACGTCTGGCGCGCGGCAACACCACAAAGGCCAGCGCCAGATTCGAGGCGCTCTTGCGGGTGATCGCGCGGCTGTGATGCATTTACGCTTGGGGTGTTGGCGGCGGCCGGGGCGGCGGCCTTTCCTCGCGGCGAACCGGCGGCAGCCCGCCGTTTTGGGCGAGGGTGTTCTTGGGCAGACGGCGCTCATGGCGATGGCGGTGCTTGCGCCGTCGCCGTCCCGGCTTGCGAAAGAAAACGATCCAGATTATCGCCCCGATCCCCACCAGGGCAAACGCGCCCACCATGATGAAAAAATCCACCCATGACGGCGTCATCCGGCCTATCGCTGGCAGTCCATCATCCATAATGTCAAAATAATATCAAATTCCTCAAATTACCGGTTGAAAATTACGCGCCTTCATCCGGCGGCCCATCGCCGAAATCCATGTTCAGCCGTTGCATCCGGTAGCGGAGCGAATGCCGGCTCAGCTTGAGCCGTTCGGCCGTGCGCGTCGGGTTGAAACCGTTCTGTTCCAGCACGCTCGTGATCAATTCGCGCTCCAGCCGCGCCAGCGCGTCGTCCAGCGATTCATCGGGCGCGGCGTGGGTGGACGCGGCGGCGGATTTTTGCAGGCGCGTTTCCACCTGGAAATCCGGCAGGCTGGACGCCTGGATCTCGTGCGTCGTTTCCAAAATCAGCGCGCGTTCGATGACGTTGCGCAATTCGCGGACATTGCCGGGCCACGTGTGCGAAAGCAGTTTCTGCCGCGCCCCGGGCGTGATGGCGTTTACGCTTTTGTTCATCGCCACGCGGAACATCTTCAAGAAATGCCCGGCCAGCAGCAGGATGTCCCCCTCCCGGTCGCGCAGCAGCGGCAGCCGGAATTGCACCACGTTCAACCGGTGAAACAAATCCTCCCGAAACTGGCCCTCGGCGATGGCCTGCACGATGTCGCGGTTGGTGGCGGCGATGAGGCGGACGTTGACGCGGAGTTCGTGCGTACCGCCCACGCGCGTGAACGTGCCGTCCTCCAAAAACCGCAGCAGCTTGGCCTGCAGCGGCTTGCTCATGTCCGCGATTTCATCGAGAAAAATCGTGCCGCCATCGGCTTCCTCCACCCGTCCGGGTTTTTGTTTCAGCGCGCCGGTGAACGCCCCCTTTTCGTGCCCGAACAATTCGCTTTCGAGCAGGGTGTCGGGGATGGCGGCGCAGTTGATGCGGATGTAATTCGCTGCGTGCCGCTGGCTCAGTCCGTGCAGGGCACCGGCCACCAGTTCCTTACCCGTGCCGCTCTCGCCCAGAATGAGCACCCGCGCGTCCGTGGGCGCGACCGTCTGGATCAATTTCCGCAGCTCGCGGATTTTCTGCGACTCGCCCACGATCTGGTCCAGGGTGATGGTTTCATTGGCGCGCGAACGCAGCGCGGCATTTTCCCGCAACAGCCGGTAACGCTCGGCGCAGCGGGTGACGGCGTGAAGCAGCTCCTCCGGCGCGAACGGTTTGGACAAGTAGTCAATCGCACCGGCTTTGATCGCTTCCACGGCGAGTTTGGGCGTGGCGTAGGCGGTGAGCATGAGCACCGGCAGGTCGGGCCATTGGTTGTGGATTTTGGCGAGAAATTCATAGCCGCTCATGCCGCCGAGCCGGGCATCGGTGATGACCATGAAAAATTCCTCGCGCCCCAGCAGGGCCAGCGCCTCCTCGGCGGATTCAACGGCCCGGGCGGCATAGTCCTCCCCCTTCAGCACCGTCTGCAACGACAGGCGCATGTTCTTCTCGTCATCCACGACGAGCACGGGTGGCAGCGGTACGCTCATGAAACCGGTTTCATCAATGCCTTCGCCGGAAAGAGTAACGTGAATTTCGCCCCTTTTCCAAGCTCGGATTCTGCGCGCACCTGGCCGCCGTAAAGTTCGACGTTGTGTTTCACGATCGCCAGTCCCAGGCCCGTGCCGCGTTCCTTGGTGGTGTAGTAGGCCTCGAAAATCCGCCCGATTTTGTCGGGCGCGATGCCGGGGCCATCGTCGCACACGGAAATTTCAATCGCATGATCGCGGTGACAATCCGCCCTGACCAGCACGCCGCCTTTGTCCACCAGCGCTTCGCGCGTGTTTTTCAACAGGTTCACCAGTATCTCGGATAAATGGCCGCGCTGCATCAGTAACGGCGGAAAACCATGGCCGTATTCGCGGCGGACGCGAATGCCCGTCGGCACGGCGGGCGGGTACACCTGCGCGATGGCGCGGTCGAGTTCCTCGACCACGTTGAGTTTTTCGACATGGCCTTCGCTCAATTGCGCGTAGCCCATGATTTGGGTGATGACCTGATCGGCGCGCGCGACCTCCTCCTGGATGATGCCGATTTGCTGCGTGACTTCCGTCCGGGCGTCCCGCAGGGCGCGTTGCAGTGAAAAGGCGGTGCTGTTGATGACGGCCAGCGGATTCTTGATTTGATGGGCAAACTCGGCGGCGAGCCGGCCGGCGGAACGCAGCTGTCCTTCCCGCGCCGCGAATTCCTCCGCTTCCTCCACCGCCAGCCGCTGGCGCTCCAACAGCGCCTGGGCGCCGTAACAGCAAACCGTTGCCAGCAGCAGCACCACCAGCCGCAGCACAAACGGCTCCCCCCAATTGTCGCGGGGCGTCAGGTCCAGCGCGCGCTGGGTGAATTCATCCAGATTGCGGGAAACGGAAAGGTCCAGCGTGGCCACCAGCACGTAACAGAGGCTGATCGCAAAATTCAAAAACAACTGCGAAAACCCCACCGGCAGGCTCACCGCGTTGCGGATGATCAGGACGATGAACAGCCAGAATAAAATGCTGTCCAGACCCCCGGTGATCAGCATCATTCCGGCAATGAAAAGTCCGTCCACCAGGCTGCTCGTGACCACCGTCCATTGCACGACCGCCAGCGGCAGCCGCCGCAGATTCAGCAGCAGCGCGGCCAGGACGCCGCTGGCGAGCACATAAAACCAGAAAACGTATTGGACCGTTTCAACCGTCACATCCACCGTGCTCAACGTCATCCCAAACCACGGCGTCGATACAAATGAATAAAAGATGGCCCCCACCGCCACCGCCCGCACCGGCAGCGTGATGTTCCGCTCCATGATTTCGATGCGGCGGAGCAGCCGCGGCGGATCCGGCGCCGGGATTTCCAGCAGCGTGAACAACTGCTTCAACCATTGCCAGAGGCTTGGTTTCATAGGCTCGCGGCCGGCGGGACCCTGCTCAGCCCGCCAGTTTCAGCGCGCGCTGGACAATCGCCTCCACCGGCCACATCCGCCCGATGCCCTCGTAACCGCACGATAGCATCCCTTCGTCCGGACCGATGAATTCCGCGCCGCGCGCCTTCAGCGTTTTCACATTCTGCTGCGTGGCCGGGTGCTGCCACATCTTGCCGTTCATCGCCGGCGCGATTAAAATCTTCGCCTTCGGATTCAACGCCAGCGCGATGCACGTCAGCGCGTCATCGGCCAGGCCGTGCGCCAGTTTCGCGATGAGGTTCGCCGTCGCCGGCGCGATGAGCAGCAGGCGGGCCGCGTCCGCCAGTTCAATGTGCGCCGGCTTCCAGCCCTCCTCCTCGTCGAAGAGGTCCGTCACCACCGCCTGGCGCGAGAGCACCTTGAACGGCAACGGCGTGATGAACCGCTGCGCGTCGGCGGTCATCACCACCCGCACGCTGCATTTCTGTTTCGTCAGGAGGCTCGCCAGGTCCGCCGCCTTGTGCGCGGCAATCGACCCGGTCACGCCGAGAATGATGAGCTTTTCCATAGTCGTAATCTTGATCGTAATCCTAATCCGTTTTCCTGCCAACCCGATATGACACCGTATTCTCGTGCAACCGGTCCGCTGAATTGCTGCGGATAAGCCCAACCAGCATTGAAACTATCTTGTTCAAACTCTCTTTGCCTTGATTCAATTCCGGTTTGGATGCGATGTTTTTTATTTCAAACAAATCCAGACAAGCCGCGCATTCCAGGGCCGAGCCGCGTGCCATGTCGAAAAATCGGCAACGATCCGGCGCAGTGAAACGTCCATTTCCTTCGGCAATATTCAATAAAATTGAGGCGCGCGCACGGTCAAGCTGGTCATGCAATGGGCTGGATTTTTTGGCGTGTTCCAAAATAACTTCAACCTGCGCTGCAAACTGCAGGGCCTCCTGATACACCCGCAGCTTTTCGTGGTCGAACATTTGAGATTAGGATTGGGATTACGATTTCGATTAAGAATCTTCAAAATTCCGGCGCTTGCGCCCGGGCCGCGTGCATTTTCTCCGCCTCCACAATCGCCAGCATCCGCCGCAAATCCTCCGGAATCGTCGTGCTGATCAGCAGATAATCAAAAGTTGTCCATTGCGCGATTTCCTTCCGCGCAATCCCCAGCCGCTTCTGGATTTCCTCCGGCGCGTCCGACGCGCGCTTCCTCAGCCGTTCCTCCAGTATCCCGATGGACGGCGGCGTCAGAAACACCGTCACCAGCGCGCGGTTCAATTCCGGATCCGCCTGCGCCCGGGCGCGAATCGTCGCCGCCCCCTGCACGTCCACGTTCAGCAGCACGTCCCTGCCCCGCCGCAGCTTGTCCACCAGTTCGGAACGCAAAATGCCGTAGCTGCGGCCAAAAACCGTCGCGTGCTCGATGAACTCGCCCGCCTGCACGCGCGCCTGAAATTCCGTCGGGTCAAAAAAATAATAATCCACCCCGTCCTTTTCGCCGGGCCGCAACGCCCGCGTCGTGCTCGTGATGGCCCGCGTCATGTCCGGCCGCGCCGCCAGCAACTGCTGGCATAACGTCGTCTTCCCGCCGCCCGACGGCGCGGAGATCAAAACCAACAACGGCGCAGATTTATCCTGCGCTGACTTTGGACTTTGGACTCCCGCCTTCGCTTCGTTCCGGCGCGGCAAGTTGGACTTTGGACTCCCGCTTTTCATTCCACATTTTGTGCCTGCTCGCGGAACTTTTCCAGTTCCGCCTTCAGCGTCACCACGTCGCGCGAAATCAGCGCGTCATTGGCCTTCGACCCGATGGTGTTGATTTCCCGGTTCATTTCCTGCGCCAGAAAGTCCAATGTCCGGCCCACCGGCTCCTTCGATTTCCGGCAGTCCTCAAACTGCTGGAAATGGCTTTGCAGCCGCGTCAATTCCTCCGAAATGTCCGAACGGTCGGCGAACAGGACGACCTCCTTCAACAGCCGCTCGTCGTCCGGCGCCGGTGATTCCAGCCCCGCGCTCTTGATGCGCTCGATCAGCTGCTGGCGGTAACGCTCCGCCGTCTGCGGCGCGTGCTTTTGAATCTGCCCGGCGCACTTTCGCAGGACGCCGACGCGCGCGGCCAGGTCCTGCGCCAGATGCGCGCCCTCGCGTTCGCGCATTTTCACCAGCGCGGCCAGCGCCTGCTGCAACGCCTTGTCCACTATCGGCCAGATCGTTTCCGCCTCCACCAGTTCCTCGTCCGTCTGAAAAACCCCCGGCGCGCGGACAATCTGATCCAGCGTCACCGCGCCGGACAGCTTCAATTGTCTGGCGAGACGGTTCAACTCGGCGGCGTAGGCCCGGGCCAGCGGCAGATTGATGTGCTGGCGCGCCGACATCTTGCCTTCGGCGGCGTGGATGGCGATGCGCGCCGTGACGCGCCCGCGCGCGACCCGGGCGTTGATGGCATCGCGGATGGGCGCCTCGAGCATTTCCAGCTCGCGCGGCAGGTTCACGGAAATTTCCGTCTGCCGCCGGTTCACCGCGCTGAGTTCCACGGTGATTTTAAAACCGTCCCGCGCGCATTCGCCCCGGCCGTAGCCCGTCATGGATTTCATCGGGGTGCAATATGCAAAAACCCGGCGCGGCAGGCGAACAAAATTTCCAGGCCCGGCGGGACGAGTTCCACGAGTCCCTGATTCACAATTCGTCCTCGTCCTCGTCCCTGGGCGCGGCGAAGTGTTACGCAGACGGCTCGTCCTCGATCCGGCGTTTGGCCCGGAAAAGATTTTTAACCGCTAATCAACGCTAATGGCAGGGGTTTGCGGCGGGAACCACCCGAACCCATATTGTCCGCTGTTATCCCGCCCCCGTCTCTGGGATCAGCGGCGATGAGCGAAGATTAGCAGTTTCAACTTCGCAATTCGGATACCGGTGTTGGCTGTTCGATGTTCGTTGTTCCCAAAGGTAGGGCGCGTCACTCCGTGCGCGCCGCCCGCTGATTCGCGGGACAAGTTCCACGAGTCCCTGATTCACAATTCGTCCTCGTTCTCGTCCCTGGGCGCGGCGAAGTGTTACGCAGACGGCTCGTCCTCGATCCGGCGTTTGGCCCGCAAAAGATTTTGAACCGCTAATCAACGCTTATCGACGCTAATGGCAGGGGTTTGCGGCGGTTTAACCGCAAAGAACGCAGAGTTCGCCCAGAACCACTGGCACTCAGCCTTCAGCCTTCAGCCTTCAGCCTTGATTTCAAAGGCTGTCCAACGGACTTTTCATCCCGCAGCCGCCCTGGCCCATCACATGGGTGTAAATCATGGTGGTGGAGACATCCTCATGCCCCAACAATTCCTGAATCGTCCGGATATCCGCTCCACCCTGCAATCCGTGCGTGGCAAAACTATGCCGAAACGTATGACTGCTCACGCTCTTCTGGATTCCCACCCGCGCCACCGCCGCTTTGATCGCTTTGTTAATCGTGGCTTCATCCACATGATGCCGCCGTATCTGGCCCGACCGGGGGTCTTTCGATAAATCGCGGGCCGGGAAAACGTATTGCCAGCGCCATTCGCGGGCGGCATTCGGATACTTGCGCTCCAACGCGCCCGGCAGGTAAACGCCTCCCCCCCCTGCGGCCAAATCCTCCCGATGAATCAACTGCACTCGTTGCAGGTGCTCGTGCAAAACGGGAATCAGTGCCTCGGCCAGCGTGGTGTAACGATCCTTGGCCCCCTTGCCATCGCGCACCGTCACTTGTTTCATCTTCATGTCCACGTCCTGCACGCGCATTCGCAGCGCTTCCATCAACCGCAAGCCGCTTCCGTATAGCAGTTTCACCACGATTTGCGGCGTCCCGGTCATCGTCTGGAGCACTTGCCTGACCTCATCAACCGTCAGCACCACCGGCACACGTACTGGCCGGTCGGCTCGCACCGCCTGCACATTTTCCAACGGGCGGTGCAACACCTGTCCATACAGGAATAACAGCGCATTGAAGGCTTGATTCTGCGTACTGGCCGCCACCTGCCCATGAACGGCCAGATCACTCAGGAACAATTCCACCTTTTGCTCCGCCTCCACCATTAACTCCGCCCGCGATTTGAGGCGATGAAAATGGATATACCGGCGAATCCAATCACTATACGTCCGTTCGGTGCGAAGGGAATAATGTTTCAGGCGCATGACTTCACGCACCTGATCCAATAGCTTGAGTTTGGGGTTGGGAATGACCAGTCCGGCCCCGCCCAGTCCCTGGCCACCACCGCCACCAGCCTTTGCCCATTGACTTTTCTGACCCGATCCCATATCTTTTATAAGTTGCTAATGAAACTAGGAATGAATTCCCAGTTTGTCCACTATTATCTACATAGTAGGAATTCTTTCCTACTAATTAAATAGTTAGGGGTCATAGCAACGCGCCTTGGTTACACTCACTCTCAAGACGGGCGCACGCAGTCTTGAAGTGTTCCGGGTCTTTTTCTATCCCGATAAAATTGCGGTTGGTTCGCAGACAGGCGATTCCGGTCGTTCCGCTGCCCATGTATGGATCGAGCACGGTTGCGCCTTCCGGCACTTTTGCTTGTTCCATACACCAGGCCATCACGCGCACCGGCTTTTGCGTTGGATGTCCGACCCGCTCGGCATTCGTTGCGGCGATGCTCCACGAGATTTGACGCGCATTTTGGTCGCGGTTTGTCCACGCCAGTTCGAGGCTTGCCATTGAGGGCGGCGCGTCCGGTTTGTGCCACGAGAGCCATCCGCGAGACGGCGGCAGTGTGTAGTAGTTTCCGCCCCACACGACCAGCACCGGAGCGAGCGCAAGCATTCGCTGGAGTCCTTCGGCGCGTTCCTCGTCCCACATTTCTTTGCGTTGCCCGCGTGCGCGTCCGCCAGTTGTCGGTTGAGACGCGAAGCCGATGCCATACGGCGGGTCGGTTATCACGGCATCTATCGCTGGCAGAAGTTCGATCACGTCCAGACAGTCAGAGTTGTAGAGAGTCACATGGTTATGACCCCTAACAAAGCGCCGGAGCGAATGAGCGCCGCGTGCGTCATTTGCAGTGGGTATGGTTTCAGTGGCGCTCATCGCTCAGCTTGGTTGTTAGGTGACGCCTGGGCGACACGATTGGGATGGAGAAGAAAAAGATTTTCAAATGGCAGAGAAGATGTTAGTCGAGGTGCAACCCGTACCGGTGGCGGGTCAAGCTCGCTTGGACTCCGCCA
>Ga0187851_10003333_pt1 | contig 13529 bp, 7 predicted proteins | sample June2016WEW_6_10_FD_132997 | JGI IMG/M metagenome (GOLD analysis project Ga0187851, IMG submission 132997) | Peatland microbial communities from SPRUCE experiment site at the Marcell Experimental Forest, Minnesota, USA - June2016WEW_6_10 | ecosystem: Environmental > Terrestrial > Soil > Wetlands...
AAAAACGACGATGGAAACCACCAAAAAGATTAGCGTCTTGATAGTGAACGGAGAAAAGATCAGTCCGAGCGCAATCACGGTTCCGAGATCGTTGATGAAGCAGGCGGCGAGAATCGCCTTCCCATATTCTGTGACGTTGAAGCCAAGTTCCAGCATCACCGCGTATACAACGGCGACGGACGTTGTCGAAAGAGCGACACCGCACAGCCAGCTGGGCATGACCGCCCAATGCAGTACGTAATGCGCGATCGCGGTGCATCCGAGAAAGGGACCGAAGAATCCCGCGAGGCCAATGACCGAAGCTTCGCGCCACTTGGTTTTGAAGATGGCGGGATCTAGTTCCGCACCGGCAAGAAATGTCAGGACAATGGCGCCGGTTCCCGCCAGGAACGTGATCCACTGCGTATTTCCGGCCAGGCCACCTTGAGCAAAACCGAAGAACCTGGTGAGGAATACGCCAATGACCAGTTGCGCCACCGTGCCCACCACAATTTCCGAAAGCGCCGTTGAGATCTTGAACCAAATCGCCAACAGCGTCGCCGCCAAAGCCAGACCCACCCAGAGCGCACAAAGAGCCCAAGTGCTCGCCATGAATACGAACTCCTAGATTGTCGTTCAGGGAACTCGGCCGGGACATGACTCCGAAACAGGATTCCCTGTCAGGAGTCATCATCTGTCCGGCCTATCGGAATGGACAGCGGTTAAGGGTGAACTCCTTCACCACAACCAACAGCTTAGTAAACCCTGCTTTGCGCTCTAATGTCAAGATTTTAAATGGCGGTTTCTCCAACCCTGGGATTCAAGGCGAAGTTCTACAGTAGGTGTCTTCCGTTCTCGATGAGAGTTAGAGCTTGGCCTTCGCAATTCACCGATACTGAAATCCGGCGCTGGGGAGCCCTTACAGACTTTCTGATTGCGATAGCCGGCACTCGCTCAATTAGGATGAGCAGGCAGACGGCTTTGCGCTAAGGCGAGCTTGTAACGTGGAACATTGCCCGCCGGCGGCAACTGCGTTCCCGGGAACTGCATCAAAATCGGTACCATCCGAAAATGAGGCGGCGATGTGAAGAAGGCAGGCAGCTCATCCGATCCGCTCTGGTATAAAGACGCCGTCATCTACGAGTTGCACGTGCGCACCTTTGCCGACGGCAACAACGATGGCATCGGCGACTTTACCGGCCTGCTCGGCAAGCTCGATTACCTTCGCGACCTTGGCGTCACCTGCATCTGGCTATTGCCGTTTTTCCCCTCGCCCTTGCGCGACGACGGCTATGACATCACCGATTTCGCCAACGTCAATCCCAGCTACGGGACCGTCGATCAATTCCGGCAATTTCTCGACGCTGCGCATGCCCGCGGCATGCAGGTGCTCATCGAGTTTGTGCTCAATCATACGTCCGATCAGCATCCGTGGTTTCAGCGGGCGCGCCGCGCGCCGCCCGGCTCGGTTGAGCGCGACTTCTATGTGTGGAGCGAAAACTCCTCGAAGTTCGCAGGCGTCCGCATCATTTTTTCCGATACCGAAGTCTCCAATTGGACCTGGGACCCGGTGGCGAAAGCTTACTTCTGGCATCGATTCTTCTCGCATCAGCCGGACCTGAACTTCGACAATCCTCACGTTCTCGATGAAATGCTCGCCGCGATGCGTTTCTGGCTCGATATGGGCGTCGATGCGCTGCGCCTCGACGCCATTCCGTATCTGGTGGAACGCGAGGGCACGAGCTGCGAAAACCTGCCGGAGACTCACGCCATCGTGAGGAAGCTGCGCGCAGAGATCGATGCCGGGTATCGCAATCGCTGTGTGCTGGCCGAAGCCAACCAATGGCCGAGTGACGTGCGGCCCTACTTTGGCGATGGCGATGAGTGCCAGATGGCGTTTCACTTCCCGCTGATGCCGCGCATCTATGTTGCCATCCGCCAGGAAGATTACCTGCCTATCACCGAGATCATGGCGCAGACACCGGAGATTCCGGCGAACTGCCAATGGGGTTTATTCCTGCGCAATCACGATGAGCTCACTCTCGAAATGGTCACGGAAGACGAGCGCGATTACATGTATGCGGCCTACAGCAGCGATCGTCGCATGCGGCTCAATCTTGGCATTCGCAGGCGGTTGGCGCCGCTGATGGAAAACAATCGTCTGCGCATCGAGCTGCTCAACAGCCTGCTGTTTTCGTTTCCCGGCACGCCAATTCTCTATTACGGCGACGAGATCGGTATGGGCGACAATGTCGATCTCGGCGACCGGAACGGCGTGCGCACGCCGATGCAGTGGAACAGCACACGCAACGGCGGGTTCTCGGACGCCGATCCCGATCGGCTATATAGTCCCGTCATCGACGACCCGGTATACGGCTATCAGGCAGTAAACGTCGAGGAACAGATCGAGAACCCCTCCTCGCTGCTGCAATGGACGCGGAAAATGATCGGGCTGCGCAAGCTGTTTCGCGTTTTCGGCCGCGGCACATTTCGCATTCTGCCTACAGCAAATCGCAAGGTGCTCGCCTATCTGCGGCAATATATAGATCAGACGGTTCTGTGCGTAGCCAATATCTCCCGCTCGGCCCAACCCGTGCTCCTCGACCTGAACGAATACGAGGGCCGCACGCCGGTGGAAATGCTGGGTTATGTAGCTTTCCCGAAAATTACCCGGGAGCCCTACGTTCTTTCGCTCACACCTTACGCCTTTCTCTGGTTTGAGCTGCAGGTTGCTTCCCCTGCCGCCGATCTACCCTCCGAGCCTCCCGTCGACGAAACGGAGGAGTTGGAGCTCGCGACCGTCGAGCAGCGGCAGGCGCCGTCGGCCACGGCAGAATCGCTCCATGTTGCCGATTCTTCAGACGCCGATTCCCCGCAGATCGAACGGCCCGCCGCTGAATCTTCCTCACACGCGGCGCAGGTCCTGAAGGGATCGATAGATCTTGTCGTTCTCGCCTCACCGTCCACCCATGAAGAACTCGACAAGACCATCGCCGCCATCGTGGCGCGCTTCGGCGAAAGTTCTTCGCCGGTGCGCACCGTCCTCGCGTTTCCAGCCCAAGACAAGGTGGTTGCCGGTGAAGCACACCCTCCGCAATCTGTCGGAGGGGCCCCGTGGCTTCAGTTGTCGCCATTCGCTCCGTCGTCCGGAGGATTCGCGCTACAGTGGCCTCATACCACCCGGACGTATCTCCATGCCCTGCGCCTGATGCAGGAGCACCATGCTCGCGCCGTGATCCTGCTCAGCCACGCGGTCAGCGCGCTCGACAGACAGGCTCTGCCGTTGCTTGCTCGCTGCATCCTCCATGAGCCGATCGACGGGCCGATCGACCTGGTCATGCCGCGTTATCTTCTCGATCCCCAAGAAGGCCTGCTGAATAATGCCATCCTCTATCCTCTCGCCAAGGCGCTTTACCGCTGCTCGGTCAGATTCCCTTTGGGCGGCGACCTCGCTCTCTCTGCCAGGTTTGTGCAAGCCCTCGATCTCGAACCGGGAAATGCATCGTTCTCCGAAGAAGACCCCGTCATCTGGCCGGTTCCAGAGGCGCTGCGAGCGAACTGCGCGGTTGCTGAAGTGCCGATGAAGCGAGAGCAGCCTGCCCAGGCCGAAGTCGCCGACATCGCCGCGTTGTTCACGCGCGTGGTCGGCTCTCTCTTCTCCGACATCGAGTTTCGCGCCCAGGAGTGGCAGACGCCGCGCCCCTTTCTGCAGGCCAGGAGGATCCGAGGAGGGCCCCCTCCGGAGCGCGTCGCAGTGGGTCCCGCGCCGGCTCCCGATGTCACGCCGATGCTCGATTCGTTCCGTCTTGCCGGGCAAAATCTGGAGGAGATATGGGCACACGCGATGACGCCGCGGACACTGTTGTCGGTCATGCGCCTGACTACGGCGCCGAACGGGAAATACTCTATGCCGAATGCGTTGTGGGTCAGAATTGTCTATGACTTTCTGGTGGCTCATCGCGAGCGGACGGTGAACAGGAGCCATCTTGTGGGAGCGCTGGTGCCGTTGTATTTTGGCTGGGCCGCATCTCATCTATTGGCGGTAGGCGCGGAGGGAGAATCCGGCGCCGAACAACAAATCGAGGCTCTTGCCGCGGCCTTCGAGACCGACAAACCCTACCTTCTTGCACGTTGGCGCTGGCCAGACAAATTCAATCCGTAAACAACTGCGCCGGAAATCAGAGGAGAATCCACATGTGGGAACAAGTTGAGAATGCGTTGCACGCCTCATTCGTTCGTGTGCTCACCGAGATCGCAACCCTGCTGCCCGCGGTGCTGTCGCTGTTGGTGGCCGTGGCAGTCTGCGGCCTGCTGGGACTTTTTTTCGCATGGATCTTCCGCAGACTGCTCGTGGCCTTTCGCTTCGACGAGCGCACCAAAGCCAGCCGTACTGCGGCGTTGTTGCAGTGGTGGTCTCCCGGGCAAAGTTTCTCACTCGCTCTTTCGCGAGTCGTCTTCTGGGCCGGCATTCTGCTGGGCCTGGTGCTCGGCATCGCCTCTTTCGACGCGGCTTATAGTCCCGCAACGCACTTCGCCGTGGCGCTTTATCCGTATCTGACGCGCTTGGTCAGCGCCATTCTGATCCTGCTGGCAGGCACCATTGTGTCGCGCTATCTCGCCCGGACGGTTCTCATCGGCGCGGTCAATATGAATCTGCAATATGCACGTCTTCTCAGCCAGGGAGTCAAGTGGCTGGTGATGGTTCTTACCGTAGCCATGGCTCTCGATCATTTGGGAATCGGAGGCACGGTCGTCGAACTGGCATTTGGCATCCTGTTTGGTGGAATCGTGCTGGCGTTGTCGCTGGCCATCGGGCTCGGCTCGAAGGAGATGGTGAGCCGCTCGCTTGAGCCGGAGAGCCACCACGCCAACGAATCGGCAAACACTCAGACGGTACGCCACTTTTAGAGAACCGCCTCGGCGATTCGGAATCTGTAGCCCGGCTTGAGCTCGCGCTGATAGACTGAGTGGCCTTCTCGAGCGGGTCCTGCGCTATCGGCGCAGGGCATTACGCGCCGAGCGCAAAGTGAACTCCAGCGACTCGCGCGGAACGCTCTCGATGAACGGCTCGATCGCCCAGCCGAGACCTGCCGGGATGGAGCGCGTGAGCGAAACAGACTCGACCTGGATGTATAGCCCGCCGTCGCGCTCCTGGTAGCTCCAATAGGTGTTCATCCGCCACAAGAATCCATGATCTTCGCTGGGAGCAAGCGCGCGCTCGTGCGCCGTGCCGGGTGCGGCAATTTCCGCCACTCGCGCGCTGCGCGAAATGCTGGTGCCGCGTGTCGGATCGGTAGGTGCAAAGGTGACGTCGTAGGTGGTGTCGAACACCACGGTGAGAATGTGCTGCTGGCGCATGCGCATCGTCACTAAAAAGTGATCGCCCTGCTGCGTCAATATCTGTGCGCGAAGTATCTGTGGCGAGAAATCCCTGGGGTACTCGGGGAAGTCTTTCATCACCTTTTCAAAATCTTCAGCCTTGGATCCGGGAACAAACGCGGTCCCGCGCCAGTCATGCAGCAGAGAGCCCCCCAGATCCCTGCCTCCGGTAGGGGTCAGCTCTTCGACGACGAACTCGCCGTGCCGCAGGCGCGCAAGGTCGGCAGGAGCCAGGAAGCCGTCGGGCGATCCGTGCTGCTGTGCCAACCGGGACTCGGCGTCGCCGATGTAAGAATCAAATGCCGCGGTCGCCGCAGCTGTCGGCTCGGCAGGAATCCGCGCGGGCAACGTCGCAATCAGCAACAGTCCGGCTGCAGAGTATCGTCGCGAGCCCCGAAAGCGCTTCATACCTAGTGTTTTTTCACTTCTGCTTGGGGGGCTGATTTTGCGCGTTGGGCTGCTGGCCGTTCTGCTGCTCTTCCTTCTTCACTTCCTGGTTCCCGTACATGATCTTGGTTTCGGTGCCGTATCTCTTGTAGTCCGTGTATTTCACCGTGTCGCGAATATGCACGTCCTGGCTCATGTAGCCATACCCGCCCGAAAAGTGCAGGATGCCTTCGCCTTTGGTATAGACGGGGAACCAGTAGTGGCCGTCAATCTGCTGGCGCCACGTCATGAACGGCGGATGCAGGTCCTCGTGCCCTTTACGGGTGTCATCAGGCACGATGCGACCGTTGGTCACCACAATCTGCAGGTCCGTCGCATCCACCCAGATCCGTCCGTCGAGGTATCGCTTGTTCTTCTGAATGACTTTGGGAGCCACATCGAAGACGTAGCAATCCACCTCGTCAACCTTTTGCTTGCCGATGTACTTGATGTCGTATTCGGGAACATCCGAGGTGGTCAGCACAAACGGGTAGCCGTGCTGGATATCCTGCAAGTCGGAGGGCGACATCATGACGCGCGTCAAGGTATTTCCCGGCGCAAAAACCACTTTTTCCGTGCGCGCGCCCGACGGGTCGAAGATCACGTCGTCCACCTCGTACCATTCCCCATCGGGCTTGTTGTCGTCGTCCAGAGTCTGCACACGCGCCACCCTCCGGTAGGTGTAGTGGTTCAGGGCCTCCTGGAATTCGGTCTCCTTGGCCGCGAATTGCTTGATGATCTCTTCAGGCTGGATGGATGGTGGCGTCAAGTCCATGCGGCCGAAGCCCGAATCGAGCGGCATGGGCGTGAACGAGTCCTTTTCCTGGGCCACGGCGGCGAGCGAGAAGACCGTGAGTGAGATAAACGCAATCCATTTTATTTTCAACATATTAGCCTCTCCCATGACGCCACCTGCTGAATGTCCCGTTCCCCTGCAACTTTAGACGGATGTACTCCGCATATGAGTGGTTTCAAGCTAGCCACAAGGGACCTTTGCCGCGACGCGAAAGTTGGGCGCGTCATCTGCCATCGCGCGGCATTCGCACGTCAGGATCGGCCCGGATTGCAAGCATAGGATCGTTGTGACTCTTGCCATTGGCGGAGGAGATTGACTGCCTTCATGCCCGACTATTATCACGTACCGGCTCTTGTCCTGACCGCGCTTCTATTGCCGGCTTTCGGCTTTCTCTATCATCGCTCTCGCGACACCCGGACGCTGCTGTGGTTTCTCGGCTTTCTCTTTGCGCTGGTTTCCATGTGCGCGCAAAGCTTTTCCAATCACCTCTATCCATGGCTGGCGGCCGCCAGCCAGACCTTCATGCAGCTTAGCACCGCCCTGTTTCTCGGGTCCTTGTCGCCTCTGTGGTTTCGCGCGTCGAAGTTCAAGATTCTCTACGTGATACCTTACACCGCTCCCCTGGTTTGCGCTTCGGTTCTCTGCTATGGCGTGTTTCAGGGGGCCGAAGTCAGCGGCCCACGCTTCTTTCTTTTTCCGCTCCTGCTGGGAATGAGCTTCAGCGTGGGAATGATCTGGGGCAATACAGACGGCAGCGTTCCCCGTTGGCTGGGAGTGTCATTCAGCGGAGTTTTGGGCTTCGCCGCTATCTTCGTCTGCAACCTCCAGGGTCCTGCAGCCGCACTCAGCTTTGCAGAGTGCGTCAATCTGCTCATGACCGTGGTCTTGCTGGTCTTTGTCCCCGGCCGCTTTTCTCCCGGCGTCTTTCTCAGTGTTCTGGGCTTCTCGGCCTGGTCCTTCTCATTTTTCGAGATGTTTCCGTGGCTGGGCTACCAAGCGTCGCTCGATCTCAGCCTGGGCGGTGTCATTGCGATGAGCCCTGTGGTGGCTGCGCTGGGCATGATCGTCCTTGCCCTCGAGGATGAGCTGAACATCAATCAAGCCGTGCGTCAACGCGAGCGTCGCGCGCGATTGCAGCTTGAGGCCTACATCAATCTGATGCTGACGCGCCGCAGGGTCGAGGATTTCGATCGCCAGGCTCCGGATATCTGCGAAATCGTGGTGAAACACAGCCGTTTCAACCAGGCGGCGCTTCTGCTCGAGAGCGAAGGCCGGTACCGCCTGGCTGGCAGCGCGGGCATCGATGTCGCGACGGCGACGGGGTTCGACGATCTGGCGCGGCGTATTTCCGTCGAGGGGTTTCTTGCACCCGATTCGACCCCCGCCGCCGCGAAGAATACGATGACGCGCCGCCTCGACCTGACGCCCTGGCTGGTCCGCGGCGATTCCCTCGAGCGAGCGCATCTGACCTCCGTGCTGGCCGTGCCGATGTGGGGCCGCACCCGCGCAGAGGGCGCGTTGCTCCTGAGAGAATTCAGCCTCGAAGACAAGCATCCCGCGGCTCGAGAAAGCAGCGATTTCAGCGCCGACGATTTGCTGCCCATCGAGATGCTGGTGACGCGCATGCAAGCCACCCGCAGCCAAACCATGCTCTTTGAAAAGCTGATCGATGCCGAAAAATACGCCAGCGTGGGCCAGTTGGCGGGCAACGTCACGCAGCAGTTGAACAATCCTCTGACCGTGATTCTGGGCTACGGCACCCTGCTTGAGGAGTCGGCGGCGCTCGCCGATCACGATCGCAAGGCCGTCACCGCCATCGTTACTGAAGCCCGCCGAATCCGTTCGACACTCGAAAGCCTCTCACGGGTTTCGCGCGAGCATGCCGATCTGCCGTCTGCCATCTCTGTCGCCGAGCTGCTGGCTGACATCGAGCAGCTCTACAGGGCCGACTTCGTGCAGCGCTCCATCGAATTTCAGGTGAACATCGATCCGAGCTTGCCCAGGGTCATGTGCGGCGCACAACAATTGCGTCAAGCGGTGGTGCATTGCCTGCAGTATGCGATTGGTGCGCTGGAACGGGAAAATCCGGCGACGCCTCTGGATCTATCCAAGACTATTCGCCTCGAGGCGGCAAGCGATGGCGGAGTGGTGAAAATCTCTGTCAGCCACTCTGGCGTTGGTTTCATGAATCAGGAACGCGCCTTCGATCCCTTTGTTGCCAGCCAGGCCGGAAACGAAACTGCGGGACTTGGTCTGAGTCTCTGCGCCACAATTCTCAGCGACCAGAACGGCCGCGCTTCGGCCGTGAATCTCGATCCGCGCGGTGCTGCGATCATCCTCGAACTCCGGGCAGCATAGGTCTTGCCCTTCTACCGGAGCCCGCTTGGCCGGCCCACCACCCGCAAGATACCCTGGCCGGAGATGCTGTTCCCAAGCGATCGCGCGCCAGTAATCGCCGTCCGGGTTACCGCTGGAAATCGCCTCCAACGCGGTGAAACCACAGCGTTGCGCTCACAGAGCGCCGTTCGCCCCTTCCAGTGCGCGGCAAAACTCGCCTACATTCTCTCCTCGCTAAACTGCCGGTAATCACCTTGCGCGTTACGATTCTGGCCTGACGCTTACACTTCGGCCATCCCCTGGTGCAACTTCTGCGCCTTTTACTGACATGATTCCTCCGTAGAATGTGATTCACTTGGCAGGCAACCACTGCTAATAGACCGCGCCCAAAGCAGGTTTCGTGGCGCAAAATACTTGGTCCTTCTGGAGGCAATACAGTGATCAGATGCCCCCGTTTCTTCGTTGCTTTGCTTCTTGCCTTGGTTTCTCTCGCGGTATGCGACGCCCGTGCGCAACGGAGCTCGCTTACTGCTCCGCTTTCAGCCCCGGTTTTCCTCTTCAGTCATGACTCCGGCTCCATGGCGGCGTCTGCGCCTGAGAATGAACGGCAGGCGACGCGCGAGCTCGACGAACTGGCACGTCTCAACAAGGCCGGCCTGCGCACCGAATATGACCTGATGGACGCCTCATGGTTCGCGCCGGAGAGCGGCTATCGGAGTTTGCGTTCCGCCGATTGGCCCAGTGGACCGGATGCCTGGCTGGCAAAATGCCGCGCCGCGGGCATTCGCCCTGGAATGCGCATTGACGGTAACGCAATCCCGGTGCTCGCGCCTTCAGAGCAGGTTCCTGCCGCCTGGAAAGACTCGCTTGGCGAAGATGGGCGATCGTTGTCGTTGTCCGAGGGCGGATATCTCACCGACCTCGTGTCCGCGCTGCAATCGTGGTACGACCGCGGAGTCCGCCTTTTTGAGCTTGACTCAATCGATCTTGCCGCGGCCACACCCGCCGCAGCAACGAAGATGAGCGCGTCGGAGGTGGCCACGGGCAATACCGCCGCGTTGCGGAAGGCTCTCCAGTCGTTCCGTGACAAGAATCCCGAAGCGGTGATCATCGTCTCTGTTGACCCGGGAGTGCATGGCAATCTGCCCATTTCTTCCGCAGCGAGTGCCAGCTCCGCCGAGAAGAGCGCGGCACGGCAAGGGGAATGGGACCAGCTTGGCGCCTTCACGCTGGTGTCGACGGGGCTGCCGACGCGTGGCGCGGCGCCGCAGGCGAATCTCTGGCGCACCATCGATATCCAGAGCGACGAGTCGGTGAGGCGGTTGGAGCAGTCTGGCGTGTCGCTGGCGCAGATCGAATCGGACGGTTTCACGGCCAGTGGCAGCGCAGACTCCGGCATGCACGCCTGGAAGGGCGCGTTCCTGCTTTCCATGGCGCGCGGAGGATGGGTTAATTCGATCCACGGCGACCTCTCGTTGGTTGAAAAAGACGACGCTCGCTGGATGGCGCATGTGCAGCATCTGTTCCTCACCCTCCGGGAAGAAGGCAACATTCGCAGCTTTGGGGCTCGGGCCGGCACCGGCCAGTCCTACGGATTTGCGGCTGCGAACCAACGCGGCTCGGTTTATGTCGTTGTCAACCCCGGCGAGGCGACTGCTACGCTGACGCTTCCCGCGCACGGCACCGGGTCGCCGAATCATTCTGAAGGCCGGGTTCAATTCAGCGATGCCGGATTCTTGCCGGTTCTCAATGGCAACGCCATCACGCTCGGCCCCGGCCAGATGGCTATGGTGGGTTACGGAGCTTATGCTTCGTCCTCGTTCAATCTCGGCGTCCAGCAGGACGTGATCATCCCCCGCTCCGTTGAGCCGGTTGACGCCAATTTCTATTCCACCGAGTCCGGAACCCTGGTGGCCAGTTTTCAGCCGCCCATCGACGGTGTGGTGCGGGTGGTGCTGCGCCCGCGCGCATCCGACAGTCAGGCGTCGACTGAACCTGGCGGAATCGCTTCCGGCCCAGACGCCGGGCAAGCCTTTACGCTCGATGCATCGCAATACGGGCGGCCCATCCCCGTGCGCATGGAAAGTGGCAGCAAGAATGATCATGGCGTCGGATGGACGGTCGGCGAGATCGATGTCAACGATCTGACGCCAGGAGTGCCGCTCGTTGTCCGGTTCCACGCAGATGACACCGACACGGCCTCGCTCCAGGCCAACGCCTATGCAGTTGTCTATTGATTGGGAATCCCGGAGTTCGAAGAATCACATCGAACTTTGACGGCTCAAATCCCGTCCAATTTCACCGCGACGTCGTGCGCAGCGGCGTCGCGGCATCGTTCTTCCAACCCACCACTCGCCCATACTGGAAGTACACTTCCGACTTGCCGTAGCCGAACATGCTCTGCGAGTACGTCGTGGGCGTCCCTTGAGCGATGATCACTTCGTTCTTCGTCGAGCCCATGCCAAAAGACTGAAGATCGGGATCGGCCGTCACGTCTGGCCAGAGCTTGACGTGCACAGGCGACGAAGGATCGATCCTCCAACCGATCACAACTCCACCGTCGAAATACAGCTTCGAGTTTCCGTAATCCATTTCGTCGGCCGTCTCCGACGTTGGGGCGCCCGCGGCGGCGATCACTTCGCTTCGGGTGAGCCCGGCGGTAATCAGCGGTAGCGCGTGCCCCTGCGCGGGCGAGCTTCCGTTAGATGACGCAGCGGTCCGGCTCGCACCCGGCTGCCTGGATGCAGTGCGTTCCCCAGGCGGCGCGATCCCCCCGGCGGATTGCGCTTGCGGGTTCGGCGTCGAAGCCGCCGGTGTCTCGTCTGGTGCGGGCGCCGGTGCTGCCGATCCGACACCCAGCCCGACCTTGTTCTCCAGCTCCTGGACACCACTTCTTATACCCGCTTTGTACTCTGCATACACCTTTCCGGCAACCGGAGTGCCCATCAGCATCGAATCAAGAGGCTTGAACAGAAGCCATGCCGTGACGACGCCGGCAACGACCACTCCGCAGCCGATGAGCAGCGGGAGTGGAATGGGAAGGCGGGGCCGCCCCTCTTGGCCATCGCTTGACGCCAGATCGCGCGGTTTTCCGCTGACCTTCGCAGCCTGCTCGTCGAAGGGTGAAGCGATAGGAGTCTCAGCTCGAGCGCCCGCCGCCTGGCTGCGAAACGGTGCGGCCTGCACAGCAGCCCGAACCAAAAGGGAATGAGCGGCGTCGATTGCCTTGAGCCTTTCTTCGGCAACCGCCCTCATCTTGTTGTCGCCTTCGAAGCGGTCCGGGTTCCAGGCGTTGCTCAGCACGTCGAATGCGTTCTGAACTTCTTCGTTGCTGGCCCCAGTCTTGAGTTCCAGGGTCTGCAACGCGCCGCAGCGGGCACATTTCACGCTGCCCTCTTCCGCCACGTTCCCGCACGAGCAAATCGTCATGGCAGCGTTGGGCTCTCCGCCATGGGGCTGGAGAAGGTGTTGGTGAAGTGCGTCCTGATCCTCCATCGTTGACTTGACCAGGGGATGAGGCGGCTCTTCGTCATTCTTGATCTGATAGACGCTCCCTTTCCCGCTGAACAGCCATTTCGTTTCAAACGGCGCCAGACCGGGGATAAGCCACCTGAGAAGGAAGAAGAATGGAATGTGCGCCCTCGAATAAGAGAGCCCGACAACCAGCCCGAGGAACGCGAGATGCGTGAGGAGTGCATGGCCGATCGGCAGGGATAGTCCCTTGTCATGTTGAGCGGTCACCACGAGGCAGGCGAGGTACAGGTGATATGAGATCAGGATCGATGCGTACGCCGCCGCCGCCCCCGTCAGAAGATAGTGGCCGACGGCAAAACCGATGAGACTGGAAACGACATAAGCCAGAATCTTCATTCGCTCTGTCTCCTGTTGCGCCGGATCTTCACGCCACGTGAACCTCCGCTCCAGCCCTCGTTTTCGAGTGTTTCTCCATTATAGAAAACATCGGTTTGTCAGCGTGCTCCACGGGCCTGCGCGCTACCATCCGTAAAATAGAATGAGATGGCTTTTACCGAGCAATACGATGTGGCCGTGGTGGGCGCCGGCCATGCGGGCTGCGAAGCGGCCATGGCCGCGGCCCGCATGGGCCTGAAGACTGCGATCATCACCATGAATCTCGACCTCATCGCGCAGATGAGCTGCAACCCCGCCGTTGGCGGCGTGGCCAAGGGCCATCTGGTGCGCGAGGTCGACGCGCTCGGCGGCATCATGGGGGAAGTCGCCGATGCCGTTGGTATCCAGTTCCGCCTGCTCAACTCCTCGCGCGGCCCCGCGGTCTGGAGCCCTCGCGCCCAATGCGACAAGCAGCTCTACCGCGTCAAGATGCGCGAAGTGCTCGAGTCTCAGCCCGGCCTTCACATCCGCCAGGCCGAAGTCGTCGATTTACTCTTGGACGAATCAGCTGGCAGCAGCGAAAAGGCAGAAGACCAGCGCCCTGACGGCCAGTCCCTGGGTGCCCCGGGTCTCGATTTTGAGACCCGGGATACCGCGATACAGGACCCGCCCGAGATGCCACGACCGGCGCGGCGAAGCGGCCGGGTTCTCGGCCTCAAGCTGCGCGACGGCCGCAATCTGCTTGCCGGTGCCACCATCATCA
>Ga0187851_10003335_pt1 | contig 13523 bp, 10 predicted proteins | sample June2016WEW_6_10_FD_132997 | JGI IMG/M metagenome (GOLD analysis project Ga0187851, IMG submission 132997) | Peatland microbial communities from SPRUCE experiment site at the Marcell Experimental Forest, Minnesota, USA - June2016WEW_6_10 | ecosystem: Environmental > Terrestrial > Soil >...
CAAATGCGCGGGCCTGCTTGGCGTCGCGCGGAATGTCGGCGTTGGCGCGAACCTTGAGACGCCGCAGCGGATCGACCCAGCTCATGAATTTGACGAGATCGGGGTCGTCGGGCTGGGCATCAAGCGTCTTGAGCTTGCCGGCGATGACGCGGCCGGTGGTGCCGTCGAGCGAAAGCCAGTCGCCTTGCTTGTAGGTGTGGCCCTTCACGCGGAGTTCCTTCTTGGCTTCGTCGACCACGCAATCGCCGGCGCCGGCCACGCAGCACTTGCCCATGCCGCGGGTGACGACAGCCGCGTGCGAGGTCATGCCGCCGCGCGAGGTCAGGATGCCGTCGGCAACTTCCATGCCGGCGATGTCTTCAGGAGTGGTTTCGCCGCGGACCAGGATGACGGACTTGTAGGCGCCATTGTTGTGTTGCTTCACGGCCTCTTCGGCAGTGAAGACGATCTGGCCGACGGCCGCGCCGGGCGATGCGGGTAGACCGGTGGCGAGCACTTCGATCTTCTCGCCCTTTTCCACGAGGCGCGGAACCAGGAAGTCGTAAAGCTGGTTCGGCTCAACGCGGTGAATGGCTTCTTCCTGCGTGATGAGGCCTTCGCGCACCATGTCGATGGCGACGCGAACAGCGGCGAGGCCGGTGCGCTTGCCATTGCGCGTCTGCAGCATGTAGAGCTTGCCATCCTGAATCGTGAACTCGAAGTCCTGCATGTCGCGGTAGTGCTTTTCCATGCGTCGCGTAATGTCTTTGAGCTGCTCGTAGACCTTGGGCATGGCCTTTTCGAGCTCGCTGATCGGGTTGGGCGTGCGCACGCCCGAAACCACGTCTTCGCCCTGCGCGTTCATCAGGTATTCGCCAAAGAAAGCGTGCTCGCCGGTCGCGGGATTGCGCGTGAAGCCGACGCCCGTGCCGGAGTTTTCACCCAGGTTGCCGAAAACCATGGCCTGCACGTTGACGGCGGTGCCAATCGAATCGTCGATGCGATTGATGCGGCGATAGGTTTTGGCGCGCTCATTCAGCCAGCTGCGGAAAACGGCATCGCGCGCGGCGACGAGCTGCACCAGCGGATCCTGAGGGAAATCCTTGCCGGTTTCGGCCTTCACCAGCTTCCGATACTCGGCGATGATCTTCTTGAGCGCGTCGGGCGTGAGCTCGTAATCGAACTTGACCTTTTCCTTGGCCTTCACGCCGTCGAAGATGTGCTCGAACTTCTTTTTGGGAATATCGAGGACCACGTCGCCGAACATCTGGATCAGTCGGCGATAGGAGTCATAGGCAAAACGCGGGTTGTTGCTGCGCTTGGCCAGGGCTTCGACGGCCTGATCGTTGAGGCCCAGGTTCAAAATCGTGTCCATCATGCCGGGCATGGAGAACTTTGCGCCGGAGCGCACGGAAACCAGCAGAGGATTTTCGCCCGCCCCCAGTTTCTGTCCCTGCAGCTTCTCCAGGTGCTCGAGAGCATCGAGCATCTCGCTCTCAATCTGCGGGCTCAATGCGCCGCGCATGTACTCACGGCAAGCCTCGGTCTGGATGGTGAATCCCGGAGGTACCGGCAACCCGGCGTTGGTCATCTCGGCCAGGCCCGCTCCCTTGCCGCCGAGCACGTCTTTCATCTTTCCGTTGCCGTCGGCCTTGCCGCCGCCAAACGAATACACATACTTGGTTGTCGTTGTGCCCGCCGCCTCGGCAGGCACCTTATCAGAAACGTGATTCAGTACACCTTGCGCCATGAATAAAGCCTCCATCTTGGGATTCCGCAATGCTTGTCCACATAAAAAGGGTAACGGAACGGAGGCCCAGCGCGCCAATCGGTCCCTTGTGGCGAGGCTGAGCATGATTGTTACCTGAACACAGGACTGCCTTTGCGGCTCGTAGTCGTCCTAATCAGATTTATCGTGTGAGGGTTAGGATTGCCTGTGCGTTTGGTCACATGGGGAATGGCGAACCCCCGTGGATCCGTACTCCAGGATGGTGTGTAACGGTGATTCGGGACCGATCATCGCGGGCCGCCCATCACAAGGCGATCCGCGAATCATAGTCCCGTCTTTTCCCGTCTTTAACTATTTGCTCGCCGTGGTTGTGGACGCCGGCTTCGCTGCCGGCTTGGCTTTGGCCTTAGAGGCCGGAGGCGTTGCCCCCGGAGCCGGAGCCAGAGGAGCCAGGACCGGTGCAGTCATGGCAGCCTTGCGTACGACTGCATCGGCGGCGATGGTTGTGCTGCCCACGCCCAATTGCGTCGCGGTGTACCACGGCGCGGGCAGGTACCACTTCGCGTCTCCCGCATCGTTGAGATAGTCGTAGACGGCCGGCATATTTCCCGGCAGTTGCTGCCGATCGCGATCATAGAGGGCAACGTAGGCCTTGAGTTCGTTGGTGATCTGGCCGTTATCGGCAGGCTGGTCCTGCTCCATCAGCGAGACGGCGTACTCAAGATGCGCAGCGGGAATCGCTCCGCGCTCGGAATCGAGATTGAGGGCGTTGGTCAGATGGTTCAGAGCGTCCTGACGTTCCTCGGGAGTGCGCGCCGTTTCGCGCTCCAGTTTGGCCAGATAGAAATGTGCGGTGGGATCGTTAGGCCGCTGAGCGATCGCGTCCTGCAGATTCTTCTGCGCTACGGAGAACATATCGAAGTCCATGGCCAGAATGCCGTTATCGCGCTTGCCCATGGCGAGCATGGGCATGAAGTCGCGGCCGTTGCCGACGAACTTTCCGTCCTTTGCCTTGCCGGTTATCTCAGCACGCAACGGACCATCGAGCAGCGATTGCAGGTGAACTTCGCGCTCCTTCACGTGCTTCGGGTCGCCGATGAAGCCGAGACCAACGCGGGAATCTTTGCTGGCAAGTTGCTCAAGAGTGGTATACACACGCATGGATTCGCGCGCGTCGTAGCCCTGATCCATCATGTAACGCGCGGCCAGCTCGTCTGCCTCATCCTCTTCCTGCGTCTCCCACTTGGTCGGCTCCAGATGTGGATGCACGAAGTAGTGGCTGACGGCGAGGCTGCCCGTACCGCCGGCAAGCCCTCCCAGCAATGAGCCGGCCCTGAGCGGAATCAACATGCCGCCTGCACCGACGCCCAGCACCGTGGTTGCCGCAGCCGTGATCATTTTTTCTTTCTCTGTCTTCTCTCGTTCCAGTTCGTCACCAACGATCTTGTCGTGGATGCGTTGCCAGGCCTGGCGCTTCTCGACGTGGGCAATCTCGTGGGCCAGCACGTAGCTCAGCTCGGATTCGTTGTCGAGCACGGCGAGCATTCCCGTGGAGACGTAAACGGTTCCCGTGGAAAGCGTGAGCACCTTGGGAATCGGATCGTAGAGCACCCGAAAGGTGTACATGTTGGACGAGCCCTTGGGGACGAGCCTCTGGCCAAGATGGTTGATGTAACTCTGAACAATGGGGTTGCTGTAAAGGCGCTGACGGTCGAACGAGTCGTCCCTGACATTGTCCCCTACCGCGCCCCAGTTCTCCGTCAGGTTGATGCTGTAAGCCATCTGCAGATCGGCGCGGCGCGTTTCATCCCATTCCTCCTGAATCGTCAGCTGGATCTGGGGCGTTGCCTCAATCTTGGCTACACGTTCCTTATCGGACTCGGTCAAGTTGGCGAGCTGGTTGACACTCACCTTCTTTCTTCCGGTAAGGACGTCTGTGACCTGGGAGCCGACTCCCTGGGCTGTAGATTTAAGCGACGAGACTCCCAAGAGGAGAAGCAGGCAGATGACGATAGAGAGAGATTTCCTCACGGAACTCTCCTTTCTGTTGGGGACCGGCATAAGATCTCCTTGCCGGAGGGGGACTGGGTGCTGTGAGTATAGGCTGAATTTTGATTGCCGGTCAACGCATCACTTGTCACGCCGATTTGTTGGCTATGTCGCTGGATTTACGAGAGGTAACTGCCAAAGATTACCCGCGGACAGCTAAGTAACCAGACGTGGTCGTTGGCTGAACTTGCGAAGGTGCAAAGTCCGACCAATCTCGCAATCAGAGACGCTCGTCCAAACTGTGATCTTAGGCACAGGTGAGGTTCCGAGTGCGGGGCCACAATGAACTTGAGAGCCCGCCAGACAACTGGAGTTGCGGGTTGGGAGAGAATCGAATCATGAGCGATCTTGCTACGCTGGCCGAAGCTGTGGCCGTTGACCCACTTGTGGGGCATCCTGCCGATTATCACGTCTTTCATAACTTCATCGAGCGCTGCAAGAGCCTGCCCGCGATCACGACCGCAGTAGTGTGGCCGTTGAGCGATGTGGCCCTGCGCGGGGCGGTCGAGGCGGCCGCTGCCAAGCTGATTGAGCCGACTCTGATCGGTCCCGAAAAGGCCATGAGTGCACTGGCCGCGAAGATCGGCGTCGATATCCGCCCCTTTCCCATCGTTGAGGCCGAAACCGAAGCGCAGGCAGCCAGCGCCGCGGTGGTCATGTGCCGCGCAGGCAACGCCCAGGCGCTGATGAAAGGCAGCCTGCATACCGACGAGCTCTTGAAGCCTGCCATGCAGCGCGATACCGGTCTGCGCACGGCACGCCGCATCTCCCACGTCTTCATCATGGATACGCCGGCCTACGCGCGTACCCTGCTGATCACGGACGCCGCAATTAACATCGTGCCCGAGCTGGAAGACAAGGTCGACATCGTGCAAAACGCCATCGACCTGGCGCACGCGCTGGGCATTCCGGAACCGAAGGTGGCGTTGCTCTCGGCAGTGGAAACCGTCAATCCCAAGATCAAATCCACGCTGGACGCTGCGGCGTTGTGCAAGATGGCCGATCGTGGTCAGATCACCGGCGGAATTCTGGATGGGCCGCTGGCGTTCGATACGGCGGTCAGCGAAAAAGCGGCCAAAATCAAGAAGCTGGTCTCGCCTGTCACCGGCCAGGCCGACATTCTGGTGGTTCCCGACCTGGAAAGCGGCAACATGCTAGCCAAGCAACTTGAGTATCTGGGCGGCGCGCAACTGGCCGGCATCGTACTTGGCGCGCGCGTGCCGACGATTCTCACCAGCCGGGCCGATTCCGCCGAAACCCGGCTTACCAGTTGCGCCGTCGCGGTGCTGCTGCATTATGCCGCACATCCTGCTTTGAAGGTCTAGGGCAGCCGCCTGCAAGCGATTGCACGAGGCAAGATAGAACGGGCACCGTCAACCTCCGCGGTGCCCGTTCTGCCGTCCAAAGTCAATTTCAACAATTTTTATGTGCGGCGGGCGCGACGAGCAGAACCCGCGGCCCGTCATGCGCATCGAAGATGGTACGCGAACTTGCCCGCGGCTTCGCACAGTTGTGACGCGCGATGCCTTCCCTTGTATAGAGGTGTTGGCGTCTTCGCAGCCATGTTCGCGACGACAAGGAGGATCGATGTCGACACATACAGGTCAGGCGATCAAAGCGATCAAAACGGATAATCCGGATGATTTTTCACCGGAGCAGGTGAAGACGGTTTCGATCGCACTGAACGCTTTGCTGGCAGACATTTTTGCGCTCTACATCAAGACGAAGAACTTTCACTGGCACATGAACGGGCCGCATTTTCGCGATTATCACCTGCTGCTCGACGAGCAGGCGGATCAGATCTTCAAGATCAGCGACGATATTGCGGAGCGGGTGCGCAAGATCGGCGGAGAGACGATTCGCTCGATTGGCCACATCGCGCGGCTGCAGCGCATTGTGGACAACGACTACGAGTTTGTGCCGCCGCACGGGATGCTGGAGGAATTGCAGGCCGACAACCGGGCGCTGGCGCAAAATTTGCGCGAGGCGCACCAGGTAGCGTCGGATGCGAATGACTATGCCACAACCAGCCTGATCGAAGTGTGGATCGATGAGGCTGAGCGGCGCGCATGGTTCCTGTTCGAGGCAACACGCTAGTTTAGGGCTGGGTCGGCCGACGTAACCGGCGCGCGACGGGTGAAGAGGGTATTGCTGCGCGCATTTCGTGCGACGGCGCTGGTCTGCGAAACTGAACGCATATGGCCGCGGCTCTGACCTCGCTGATTTTTGACCTGGACGGAACACTCACCGACTCAAAACCCGGCATTATCGGCTGCTTGCGCGAAGTGATGGATGCGCGGGGAATGAAGGATTGCGGTCCTCTCGATCGCTTCATCGGTCCGCCGGTGGAGGAGTGGACCGCAGAGTTGCTGCCCGACGCGAGCAAAGAAGACCGCGAGGCGCTGGCCCGTGACTATCGCGCCTGCTATGACCGCGTAGGTTGGAGCAACAACTCCGTATATCCGGGCGTGACAGAAATGCTCGCGCAGCTTTGTGCTGACGGCCTTGGTCTGTTTGTCTGCACTTCGAAGCATGAGCACTTTGCGGTACGCATCCTCGAGACCTTCGGAATTCAAAAATACTTCAAGGCGATCTATGGGGACAGGATCGACTACCCGAGCCACAGCAAGACCGATTTGCTGGCGCGCATCCTGAGCGAGCACAGCATCGAGGCTGAATCGGCGTGGATGGTGGGCGATCGCAGCTTCGACATCGAAGCCGCCCATGCCAAGGGCGTACGGTGCCTGGCGGCCGCGTGGGGTTACGGTACGCCGGAGGAATTGGCGCTTGCGGATGCGGTGGCCGCCGCGCCTGCGGGAGTGGTGAAAATTGTCCGAGCGCATCCATCCGGCTCCGCCACAGCGCCGCGCATCGCTCTTGCCTGAAGCAGTGGGGCCGTTGGCCAACGCAATCGCATGAACCAAGAAACTCGGCCTGAGTTTGCCTCCAATTAAAGGAATCCGGATCGGCCATTCATGCGATGAGGTCTATAGTGCTTGAAGAGGCCACATAAGCCAAGCCTGTGCAGGTCTAAGAATAGGAGCGATCCGGTGAGACTCTTCTCCAATCAGCGCTTCCTGCTCATTTACTCAGGACTGCTGACCGTAGCATTTTCCCTTACGGTGACATTAGCCTTGGCTCGTGGAGATTTTACGCTACGCCTCGTCTCTGCCTCCCAGCAGCACGATGCGCAACATCCGGACTTCGACCAGATCACGGTTCATCGCATCAATGTGGTCGAGCCCGACGGTACTCCTCGGCTGATCATCTCCGATAAGGCTGAATTCGCGGGCGAGTATTATCGCGGAAAGGAAATATTCCGTCCTGATCGCCAGGACTCTGCGGGGATGCTGTTTCTCAATGATGAGGGAACGGAAAATGGGGGCATGCTCTTTGGCGGTTACAAGTCCAAAGACGGAGCATTCCACTCGTTTGGCCATCTCAGTTTCGATGAATACGAACAGGACCAAACTCTTTCGCTGGATACGGATCAGGACGGCGCGGAGCGATCCAGCAGCTACCAGATCAATGACAACAACACCACACTGCTCACACCGGAAGCGTTCTCGGCGTATAGAACGGTCCGTGCCATGCCCGAGGGCCCTGAGAAACAGAAGGCCATGGCGACCGTAATGGCCAAATACCCTATGAAGCTGCACGCGCGTGCGTCGATCGAGCGAGACCCGGATAAGTCTGCTGCACTGCGATTGCGTGATCCCGAGGGACACACACGCATTCTTTTGCGCGTGGACGCCGACGGAACACCCACGATGCAGTTCCTCGATGCCTCAGGAAAGGTATTGCATAACTGGCCTGAGGCACGTTAGAGCCGCAATAAAGACGGCCGGCTCAGTGTCCGCCTGATTACCTGGCATGCAAGCGAGGTCCGCGCATCGCGCCAGCGTCTATCATTAGGCTGACCCCTTTCGTTAGGTGACAGGAGGCCGCTGAAGACCATGCCCACCATGGCACCCTCCATCGCCGCTCCGGCGGGCGGCAGCTTTTTGCTCGAGTCGGTCGCGCCGTCGGAGGTCTTCACTCCAGAAGATTTGAGCGAGGAGCATCGGCAGATTGCGGCGACGGCTGCCCAATTCGCGCGCGAGGAGATCTTGCCCCGAACTGAGGCCATCGAAGCCAAGGAGCCTGGCGTGCTGGCGTCGCTGCTGCGCAAGGCTGCCGATCTTGGATTTACCGCGGTCGACATTCCCGAGGAGTACGGTGGCCTGGGGATGGACAGGGTCAGCTCCACCGTCGTCACCGATCACATCTCGGTGCTGGCCAGCTTCTCTACTGCCTTTGGTGCGCACACCGGCATCTCTACGCTGCCCCTCGTCTGGTATGGAACCGGGGAGCAGAAGAAGCGCTTTCTGCCCAAGCTGGCCACCTGTGAGCTGATTGGAGCCTACGGCCTTTCTGAAGCCAGCTCAGGCTCCGACGCCATGAACATCCGCACTCGCGCGGTGCTTTCGCCTGACGGAGCCCACTACATTCTGAATGGCGAAAAGCAGTGGCTCACCAATTGTGGCATTGCCGGGCTCTTCACTGTCTTCGCCAAGATCGTAGATCGAGAGACGGGGAGCGAAAAGTTTTCGGCTTTCCTTGTCGAGCGCGACACGCCGGGCCTGACGGTTGGAGCGGAAGAGCACAAGATGGGGATCCGCGGTTCATCGACCTGCCCCCTGGTGCTGCAGGATTGCCAGGTTCCAACAGGAAATCTGCTGGGCGAGGCAGGCAAGGGCCATCACATCGCATTCAACGTACTCAACGTCGGCCGGTTCAAGCTCGGGGTGGCCTGCGTGGGCGGGGCGCGCATGGCTTTAGCCGAAATGATCCGCTACGCCAAGGAGCGGCGCGCGTTTGGCAAATCGATCGCGGAGTTCGGGCTGATCCAGAGCAAGATCTCCGGCGCAGCGACGAGGATTTTCGCAGCTGAGAGCATGGCTTATCGAACTGCTGGGCTCATCGACGCCCGCATGTCCGAGGCCGGCGACGCAAAACCGAGCGAGGTCCCGCGCATCATCGAGGAATACGCGGTCGAGTGCTCGATTCTGAAGGTCTACGGCTCTGAGATGCTGTCCATGGTCGCCGACGAGCTGGTGGCGACGATGGGAGGTTACGGCTACGTCGAAGAGTATCCAGCGGAGCGCTACTATCGCGATGCGCGCATCAACCGCATCTTTGAAGGAACCAACGAAATCAATCGCCTGATCATCACTGGCTGGCTGATGAAGCGGGCCATGACAGGCAAACTGCCTTTGCTTGCGGCCATCAAGCGCGTGATGGATGAGGTGACGCAGCCGCCCGCATTCGGCGGCGACGGCAGCACATCCGAAGTGCTGGCGCGCGAGACCGCGTTGTTGGCCGCGGTGAAGAAGATCGCGTTATTTGCAGCGGGCGTGGCCAGCCAACGGTTTATGACCGGGCTCGAAGAGCAGCAGGAGATCATGGCCGATTTGGCCGACACTATCTGTCACGTGTTTGCTTTCGAGTCTGCGCTGCTGCGTGCTCGCAAACTCGGAGTCGCAGGCAGCAATGCTGCCACCGTGGCGGCGGCGATGACAGGATTGCTGGCAGACGAGGCGCTGGCAGAGACCGAGCAAGCGGCGCGGCGGGTGCTTGCAGCATCGAGTGAGGGCGACGCTCTCACCACGCAGTTGGCAATTTTGCGCCGGCTGGCGCGAAGCACTCCAGCAGATACGGTAGCACTGAGGCGCGCGGTGGCCCGGCATTGCATTGGGGCTGAGCGCTACCCGATGTGAGAGTGGACAGTGGAAGAGTGAATAGAGTGAAGAAGTGAATAGAGTGAAGAAGTGAAGTGAGTGAATAGAGTGAAGAAGTGAAGTGAGTGAATGGAGTGAAGAAGTGAACAGAGTGTGACAACGGTGTGGCAGACTGGTTCCAGTTCAATGTCAGCTCTGCCGGCTCATCCCCCGACCATCCGCATGCTCGTCGCCGATGCCGAGCGCATACTTGCCAGCGGGCCACATCCCGAGAAAGCTCACCGCGACTCCGAGGAATTGCTGCTCTTCGCGCTGCGGCGCGATGTGCCGAGTGCGACACGGGCATGGTTGATTGCACGCGAGAAAAGCGCGGTCACACCGGATGTTGCGTTGGCATTTGATTCACTGATGAAGCGACGCGTTGCCGGCGAGCCCACGCAATACATCACGGGAGAATCTGAGTTCTACGGGCTCCCGTTTAACGTCACACGCGCTGTGCTCATTCCCCGGCCCGAAACCGAACACCTGGTCGAAAAGGCGATCCTGATGGCCCAGAGAATCTCTCAACCACGCATCGTGGATGTGGGCACTGGATCGGGAGCGATCGCAATTGCGCTGGCTTGCAAACTGCCCGATGCGCAAATCGCTGCCACGGAAGTTTCGCCTGATGCTCTCGCCATCGCGCGCGGGAACGCTGAGCGCAATGGCATGGCAGACCGTATTCGATTTCTTGAGGGCGATCTGCTCCGTCCCGTGGCTGGCGAGCTGTTTGATTTCGTAGTCAGCAATCCGCCATACGTTCCAGAGCGCGATCGCGCGTCACTCGCGGTGGAAGTGCGCGACTACGAACCAGCACAAGCACTTTTCGCCGGCGAAGACGGGTTAGCAGTTTATCGCCGTTTGATTCCCGCGGCGTACACCACGCTCGCCCCAGGCGGCTATCTTGTGACCGAGATCGGCTACGGCCAGTCCGAGGCAGTGCGCGACCTGCTTTTGCGAGCCGGATTTGCTGGAATCGAGTTCACGGCGGATCTGCAAGGCATTTCGCGCGTGGCCTTGGCCCAGCGCCCGGCGCCGTTCGAGCCGGTTGCGTGAATAAGCTAGCTGGAAAACGTGCCTGAGGGGATAAGCAGCTTGCGGAAAGACTCACTGAAAAACATCAAGTGTCTCACGGCGTTCGATCGTGCGGGTGCCTCAGGTGGCTGATGGATTGATTAATTGATTAATATTTGAGGAGTTAATTGTATCTGTAGTTAACATCTAAGTGATTGATTTCAATCGATCGGTGGCTTGAATTGGGCGATTTTGCACCAATTCCGATGCTGCTTTTGGCAGATTTTTTTTGCGAGGGATCAGGGTTCATCTGACGCCGCGGCCGGGGGGAGTGAGGGCCGCGATGCGTCGAGGAGCTGGTTGGACTCACGCTTCCATGTTGCGCCCGAAGGGGGAAATTCTTTGCAAATGCGAGGCAAGAAATTGCGGGCTGGGGAATAGAGCGCAAATGTGAGGCGGGATTGGGGTTGTGAGGAGGGTTGGCGAGGAAGACGGCTACGAGGGCGGTTGACAAGGAGGTGGGGCGGCCGGTGCGGGCCATCCCTCAGGGCCCTTAAAGCCCCGACGCCTCGGGCAGGCATGATGTACGGGCTAAAGCCCGTGCCCTTCAATGCGGCCGGTCTTGCTCAACTCTTTGTGGAAGCCCAGGTCACGGTTTGTGATGCTCTTGGTGATGTACACGATTTGGCCGTAGTGCAGGCCGAAATGCTCGACGACCTGGTAGACAGCGTCGAGGCCGTGAACGTGGTAGCCCTGGATCTCGTAAGGCGCGAGAAGGTCTTCCACCGTGAGCCGGTCGAGGATCGCTGCGCCTGCGTCGAGCGTTGCGCCGAGCATTGCCAGCAGCTCGGCGGCGCTGGCGCCGTATTTGGCTGCGAATTCGGCGGGACGGTTGCGCCTGTCCTCATTCCTGGTAAAGGACGCAACCAGCCACTGGCCGACATTGCCATTCAAATGAAGGATGAGGTTGCCGATTGAATTCGATGTATCGTTGGGCCGCCACCAGACTTGCTCGGTCGTGAGCGGCGCCACGCACTCCTTGAGCCTCGGCCAATACTGGCCAAGAAGCTTCTGACGCGAGAACTCGAGAAACAGCGCGGCGAGGTCAGAGTTGGAATTGCTCATGGCAGTGGATACCGCATTTGGTTTCGTGCTATCCCAGGTCCGAAAATCCGGACCTGGGGCACCCCTCTTATGGTGCAGGTGCAGGCGGTCGAAAAATTCAGATCAACTCGTATCCGGCAAACCAGTAGCCGATTTCGAATGCGGCAGTGTCCTCGGCGTCGGAGCCGTGAATCGCGTTTTCCTGCACGGAGCCCGCATATTTCTTGCGGATCGTCCCTTCTTCGGCGTTCGCGGGATTGGTAGCTCCCATCAGTTTCCGCAGGTCCGCGATGGCATTCTCTTTTTCGAGCACCATCAGGAACAAGGGGCCAGACGACATGAAGTCGGCCAGATCGTTGAAAAACGGCTTTTCGCGATGCACTGCGTAGAAACCTTCGGCCTGGCGCCGGGTGATGGACTGCTGCCGGATCGCGACAAAACGGAACCCGGCGCGGTCGATCTCATTCAGGATGGCTCCGGTATATCCCTTGCTGACGGCGTCGGGTTTAATGATGCTGAATGTTCGCTGCGGCACTCGAATCTGACTCCTTCAGGTGTTAACTGTCTCGATTTCATTGTAGTGGGGACCCCCTCCGAGGCGGATTCCTCGTCTTCTGCAGGTTATTTGCACGACTTATTACCTGCGCACGTTGTCCAAACGATTCGCCAAATCTAACACTAAAGAGGTATTTGGAAGGGCTTTTGGGTGGGTGCAAATTCCTTGTTTTCTGCTATTAATAAAAAGGTATTCAGAAGTGTTCCGAGTTCGGCGACTGAATATCGGGGTTGTCGCGAGCTCGATTTTGGGGATCACTCATGGTACTGCAAGTGCTCGAAATTGCGGCCGTCGTTGCGATAGCGGTGTATTTTGTCCGCTGGCGCTTCAGCGTAAGGGCCCGCAACGCGCAAACCTGGGAGACGCTGATGGCTAAGCTGCGTCCCGAGTGGAGCGCCCGCGAGCTAAGCGATCACTTCCTGTGGCAGGAAGGCCTGAGCGCTACGCCGGAAGATGCATGGCAGCGAATGGAAGGTCCGAAGGGACTGTGGGTCATGTACCAGAATGCCCGCGTGATGCAGGAGATGGCGGACTTCGCCGCGAAGCACTGCGAAGGCGTGGACCGGTTGCTGGTCGAGACCTTACATAGCGACGCAATGCAGATTCGAGTTTGTGTTTTGGCAGCGCTGGCGCAATACGCGTTCAAGCATGCCAGCGAGGGCGTTCGCGTGAATGCCTACCGCGCCGCATCGATGTATACGGGGATGGCCGCACGGACAACGCAATTGCTGCAATCGTATGCAGCCACTATGGTTCCGGATTTCGTGGCAGCCATGTAAGGCGGAATTTTCAGAGAACGCAAAGCCCCGGCTACGGCCGGGGTTTTTGTTTGCCTACGAATCTCAGTCTTGCGCGCCGGCGAGTGGGGAACCGCTGCTCATGCCTCATTGGCCGCGAGGAATTGGCCAATCCGCTCGTATTCGTCTTCGCTCAGCCTGAAGGTTAGAGCCGCCGCGGTTTCTTCCACCTGCCCGGAACTGCGTCCGCCCACAATGGCTGCGGTAACTGCGGGATTGTGCAGCGTCCACCCCACTGCCACCACTCCGGGAGTGACACCATGCGCATCGCCGATCTCGCGCAACAATTCGACGAGGCGCAGGTTGCGGCTCAGGCGCGGTTCGCTGAACTCAACGTTCCGGTGCCGCCAGTCGTCCGGGGCCAGTGCCGCAATGCGCTCGCGCGTCATTTTGCCGGCCAGCAGTCCCGAAAGCATGGGCGAGTAATTGATCACGCCGATTCCGTGAGCTTTCGCGAAGGGGAGGATTTCCGCTTCGACCCCGCGCCGCAGCATGGAATAGGGCGGCTGAAGACTGGTGATAGGCGCGATGGTGAG
>Ga0187851_10003336_pt1 | contig 13519 bp, 5 predicted proteins | sample June2016WEW_6_10_FD_132997 | JGI IMG/M metagenome (GOLD analysis project Ga0187851, IMG submission 132997) | Peatland microbial communities from SPRUCE experiment site at the Marcell Experimental Forest, Minnesota, USA - June2016WEW_6_10 | ecosystem: Environmental > Terrestrial > Soil > Wetlands...
GGGGGGGCCCACACCCCCGGCGTGCGCGGACGGCGTGGCTCTTTACACTCGGCAGGCGTTCGCAGGTAATATCATTCCGAATGGGAGCAATATTGCCGGTCTCCCCTCGCGTCTCGACCCCACCTCGGTGATCCTGGCCAAGGACATATACCCCTTGCCGAATCTGTCGGGTTTGACCAATAACTTTGTGAATAACTATTCTATCGGCGGAGACAACGATCAGGTAAATGCCCGGCTCGATCAGAACGTCAGCGACAAGCAACACATCTTTGGGCGTTACACTTATTGGACGATCCTGGACCTGCCGTTCTATCCCTTGGGGAATGTACCCGATCCGACTCAGTATAAGGCCTCAGACCTTACGCAGCAAATCGTGGTGGCCGATACCTATTCGTTTAACCCCACTACCGTGGGTGATCTTCATGTGTCCTGGATGCGGTATGATTACAACATCAACCAGCTAACCCAGGGCGTGGATCTGACCACCTATGGTTGGCCGGCCAGCCTCAACTCGATCCCCTACCGCATGGCTCCTCAGCCCTGCATCTCCGGCTTTGGCGGTGATCCCTGTTATAGCGGGATCATCATCGACCGCAACATGGACTACGACATGGCGGGTAGTTTGACCAAGGTTAAGGGAAAGCACACCCTGAAATTCGGGTTTGAGTTCCGCAAACTCGATGATTCGTACTTGCAGACGAATGACACCACCGGAAATTTCTATTTCACTAACGCTTTCACGGCGCAGAACCCCACGTCCCCTACAAATGGCTACAGTTTTGCCTCGTATATGCTCGGCAATGGGGCGAGCGGAAGCACGGATGAAGATGCACTCACAGGTTCGCACGAGTGGTACAACGCTTTCTACGCCCAAGACACTTTCCAGGTGACGAACCGATTAACCCTTAGTCTGGGAGTGCGTTGGGACGTGCCCTTTGGGTGGGTGGAAAAGTACAATCGTATCAATGTTCTCCAGCCCAATGCCGTAAATTATCTGGCACAGGCGACGGGCCTGCCGCTTAAGGGTGACGCAGCGTTGGTGAACTCCACTCTCTACCCCGACCAGCATGAATTCACTAACCGTTGGAATCTCTTTGCCCCCCGGCTGGGCTTCGCCTATCGTGCTGCCCACAACACGGTGCTGCGAGGCGGTTACGGGATCTTCCATTTGCCCGCGGATGCGGTTTTTCAAAATGCGCCCTTCGCTTCTCCTGTGAACAGTTATTCAACTCCCTGGCTCTCGACGGTGAACGGAGGCTTGACGCCGTACCTGACGTTCAACAACCCCTTCCCCAGCGGCATCATTTACCCCCTGCAGCATAACCCTGGTGCGCTCCAGCCGTATTTGGCTGGAACCAATGTCTCCGCCGTGCTCCCGAGTGATTCCTACGGGTACATGCAGCAGTGGAACTTCAGCGTCGAAAAAGAACTGGCGCCGGGAACCATGCTGGAAGTTGCATACTCAGCATCGCGGGGCGTTCATCTTCCCGAGGGTGAGGAGCCCTATCCGCTCCCCGATCAAGATCTCGCGATGGGCAATGCGCTCCTCAATCAAGTAACCAACCCGTTCGCCGGACTGATCACCAGCGGACCGCTGGCGCAGCCGACGGTAGTCGCCGAACAACTTCTGCTGCCCAACCCGCAGTATAACGGGTTCGGCAATACCGGATCGGCGATCGGCGACTCCAACTATCAAGGAATGCTGGTGAAGTTTCAAAAGCGCTTCCAATCAGCCGGCAACATTCTCGTCTCATACACCTGGTCCAAGTGGATGACCAATACGGAAACCAACACCAGTTGGGAGGAGAGCAACTTAGGCCTTACAACCGGGGGGGTGCAGGACTACTACAATCGTCGCGCGGATTGGGCGCCCTCCAGTAATGATGTACCGCACAATCTGGTGGTGAGTTACTCCCTCGGCCTTCCCTTCGGGCGGGGGAAGCGCTTCTTAGGTAACACCTCGGGAGTCGCCAACAAGCTGGTATCAGGGTGGGGCGTCAACGGAATCTACACTCTGCAGAGCGGCCTCGCTCTCGTTATGACGAACGCGAATAACAACAGCTACTCCCTTAATAACGGCACGCAGCGGCCAAACATCGTTCCGGGCTGTGCGATTAACACTACCGGTTCGGCCACATCCAGGATCAACGAATGGTTCAACCCCAACTGCTTCAGTCAGCCCGCGCCGTTCACCTTTGGCAACGCCCCTCGCGAACTCACCAACGTGCGCGGCGGCGGAGTGAACAACTCCGATTTCGCGCTGTTCAAAGACACTCACCTGACCGAGCGCCTGAAGCTTCAGTTCCGGGCGGAGTTCTTTAACCTCTTTAACCGGGTGCAATTCGGAGAACCCGGGCAGACGTTTGGCGCTCCGGGCTTTGGGATCGTAAACTATCAGCTCAATCAGCCCAGGTTGGCACAGTTAGCACTTCGGCTGGAATTCTAGCCCGGATTTTTCGCCAGGCTGAAACGCTCTTGGGGGCTGCCGGAAGGGCGGGGCTTCACAGGCTGCGGAAAGACGCGTAGGGCTTTCGTGCCCTGTAAGGGCACAAGTTAGTAGCCGGGGGCAACGCCCCCGGCTACTGAAGAGATCCCCTCCGGGGATCCGGAATGTGTAGTTCCAACGGTTTTCTCCGCAGCCTGTTCAGCCCTCTGTCCGGACGAGACGTCAAAGGGGCTTTACAGGTTTCGGAAAAACGCTCCACTGCTGTCATCCTGAGCCCGTTCGCTGTCATTCTGAGCGCAGCGAAGAATCTCGCACTGCCCGCTCAGGGTAAACTACGCGAAGGATCTCGCTCTGAGTATTTTCAAGGCAATGCGAGATTCTTCCTTCGCGATGCTCAGGACCGCCTGCGGCTCCTCAGAATGACAGTGCCGGCGAGTTTTTCCGCAGCCTGTAAAGCCCCGACCTTCCCAATTCGGGGTGAGAAATCCCGGTTAACAAATCCGGACCATGTTGGTCATTTTGGGGAACTCAACTTGCGTTCGTAGTCATTCCGGCGGAGAATCTTCACCCAGTTCAATGCGGATTGCAGACGGACTTCGAACTTTCATCCTGGAGAGTAAAACATGCGTCTTTTCAAAGCGGGGCTGCTATGGGGTGCCGTCATCCTGCTCTTGGCGCCGTCGGCTTGGGCTTCGGTGCTCAGAGCCGGCGTCGCCAAGGTCGATATCACCCCGCCTCCCGGATTGCCCCTCTGGGGTTACGAATTGAGAGACGCCACCGGCACGCTCGATCCGCTCTTTGCCCGGGTAATCGTCCTGGAAGTTGGGGATAAGCGCGTCGCGCTTGTGGCCCTGGATTTAGGCCGCACTTTCGGCCGCGGCTCCATCGAGCAAATCCGCGAGGCCGCCAGGAAATCGAGCGGAATCTCCTACGTTCTGGTCTGTGCCACGCACGATCACTCAGCGCCGGCGATCCGCGATTCTTATCCGGATGGCCTGCCCGCTTGGGAAAAGGCGGCGCTGGAGAAGATCGAGAAAGCTATCCAGGAGGCGCACGAGCGCGCCGTGGAAGTTCGCATTGGAACGGGATACGGGGATGCCTATATAGGACACAACCGGCTCCGCTTGAACTCGGATGGGACGGTAACCTGGTTCGACCACAATGAAACGCAAATCCCTACGTCGCCTGTTGATCCCACGGTCTCCGTCCTGCGGCTCGATACGTTGGATGGGAAGCCGCTCGCCATCGTTGTGAATTACGCCTGCCACCCGGTGGTCTTTGGACCGGACAATCGGCAGTACTCCGCAGATTACCCCGCCGCCACGGTCAAAACCGTGGAAGGCTCGTTTGGGGATCAACCCCTTTGCATGTTCCTGCAAGGAGCGCCCGGCGACATCAATCCTTACTACACCGCAGTCCCGCTCCAGCAGGATGCCGTGAAACGCCGCGACTGGGAAGGGACTCAATTGGGGGAGGTGGCGGCCCGAATTGCCCGGGAGATTCACACCCAAAGCCCGCCCCACCCTTCACTCGATTTCGCGGAAGACCTGCTCACCTTTCATTTCCGCTGGAACGTGGAAAAATACCGGAAGGCTTTCTTTCAAAGCTCCGAAGTGAGTTCGAATAGCGCCGCCGCCTTCTACTACTTTCCCCCCACTGATGCGGAGCAGCAACTGCCCGTCGCCACGCTGCTCTTGAACCAACAGATTGCTTTCATGTCGATGCCCGGAGAGCCTTTCGTGGAATTTCAAATCAACTGGCGGCAACGCTGCCCGGTGAACGACTGCTTTTTCCTCGGCTATGCGAATGGGTACTTCGGGTATCTCCCCACCATTCGCTCTTCCACTGAGGGCGGCTATGGCGCGGCGAGCCTTTCAACCATCATTGAGCCGGGAGCCGGCGAGCGCATGGTCGACCACGCGGTTTTAAAGGTTTATCAGATGCTTGGCCTGCTCAGCGACAGCCCGGAAAATCCCGACGAGGATTACACTCGAACCCGCCCGCGCCCGGCAGCAGCGGGTTCACAGTGAACTTGGGTTTGCGCCATTGTGCGTACCCAAGACAATGTTCAGAGGGAAATGATCGGTGTTGGTTCAAGCAGCCGGAAGGGTTTCTATGCCCCGTAAGGGCACAAGTTAGTAGCCGGCGGCAACGCCCCCGGAAAACGTGGCACAAGTTTCTCGACCTTGAAGGGGTCGCACAACCCCCCGGCCGCGTGGTGCGATTTTGGCGTGTTACTATGCAGATTCGACCCTTTCAGGGCCGGACTCGGTTGTGGTGCTCTTTCCGGGGGCGTTGCCCCCGGCTGCTTGATTGATCCCCTGCAGGGATCAGGGATGGACAGTACCGACGGCCTTTTCCCTAGCCTGTTTAGCACCGTTATCCCGCTCGCGTCCAACCGCAGTGAGACGTCCGGGCAGACCTCGGGCATTTTCAGTCGCAACCAATATTTGGACACCGACCGAAAGGAAGGAGGGGCGACGGATGAAAGAAGCGAAGAGATGGTTCATTCTTTTGTGGATATCCTTTTCTATTATGATCACTCCATTTAATAATCCTTCGCTAATCCTTGGCAATTCGCCGGATGGGTCCCTGGTCCCTCCGGCTGCGGGCGGGGGGGGGTCGCGGGAAGCGACGAGTGCTCCGGCACTCCCGAAAAAGCAGGAAATCCTGACTCTCCTCGAAAGGGCAAACTCCTGGCAGTTGGCGCATCCGGTGATGAAACCGGACGACCGCAATTGGGAGCGTGCGACGTGGTACACGGGAGTAATGGCCGCGTGGAAATCGACGCACGACCCGGCATTCCTTGAGCATGCTCTTCGGTGGGGACGTCTGCACGAATGGCAGGTGGGCACGGAGCCCGCCGGGGCCAACCGGCTGTTCTGCGTGGAGACCTGGACGGAACTCTACTTCGTAAAAAAGGACCGCGCGATGATCGAGCCCTCCATCAAGTGGCTAGCCACGCCTGACCCGATCTCGCCTGCAGGCGCGAAACAATGGTACCTCGACCCCTACGGTGCCAAGTCCGTGTATGAGGATTCCCTTTACGGCGCCTCCGCACTCGCCATGCTCGCCAAAGCCACCGGTGACCAGAAGTATATCGACATCATGAACGCCTTTTTCGATGACGTCACGGGACAGTTGTTGGATAAGGAGTCCGGCTTCTACTACCGCGACCCTCGTTTCATTGGGCAGCGGACCGCGAACGGAAAGAAGATACTTTGGTCACGTGGGAATGGGTGGGTATTTGCCGGAATCCCACGCGTGCTGGAGTATCTTCCGAAGCATCACCCCAGCCGGCCGCACTACCTTGCGATCTTTCGCCGGCAGGCGGCGGAACTGGTCAAGCGCCAGGGAGCCGATGGCCTGTGGCGCGTCAACCTCGACGACCCCGACGAGTTTCCGAATCCTGAAACCAGCGGGACAGGCTTCTTCTGTTTCGGATTGGCATGGGGGATTAATCATGGTGTCCTGAATCGCCAGGAGTACCTCCCCGCGGTCAAAAGGGCCTGGGCGGGCTTGGCCCAAAGCCTCAGCCCGGAGGGTAAGGTTCTTTGGGGCCAGCAAGGGGATGACGAGCCGCACCTTGTCGCGCGCGAAAGCACGGACGAGTTCGTCACCGGAACGTTCCTTCTTGCTGGAAGTGAGGTATACAAGCTGGCTCAGTAGTGGGGCCGGTTAGCGTAGCGGGCTGGACGTAGTGGCGCACGACTTTTCGCGCTCTTTCCATCTTTGCCGAATCGCGCCAGCTCCCATAAGGCGCTACCGGTTGAACGTGTGCGTTTGCCCGACGGCGAGAACTCGAGGATTTGGAGCGGGCTACTGGGAGGAGTGAGCGCGGCATCCACTGCGGGTGTGCGACATGAGAGTTAAGACCGTGGAAGATCGAGTGAATGCGGCCCCGCGAGGGGCCGTTCCATGAATAGCCGTAGGTGCAACCTACGGACCGAACGGGGCGGGAATCCTCAACCCTGCAAGGGTTGACTTTGGGCTTGTCCGGCCCCTCCGGGGCCGCAAGTCTTTTAGGCGTTGGCATCCGTAGGTTGCACCTACCGCTATTCACGGTGTTGCCCTCCGGGCAACTCGCTTCGCTCGTTGACCTGACGTAGCCATACGCAAGGATGAGGCAGACATTTCAGGCAAGACCTGAACCCCCATGGGGGAGAACTTCGCGACCTTGCGTACCCACACCTGATCCGGTTCGCGACCACTCCCCAAACGAGTCCTGGCATTTCCTCGTACGCTCGCACTCCCGCCATCAAGATAACAGTTCAGCCGCCTCCACTCTCGGCGACCGCTTGACAATTCAGGCTTAAGGTAATGAGGAACATATACTTGGAGATCATCTCAAGTAACAACGCGGTTGTTTCACAAGGAATTCACTCCGCTCTAACGACTCCTTAACGAAGAGCTGATTACATGTGACCGTTACAGGAGTCACCTATCGGCACACACGCCAACCGTGGGCGCGCCAGCGGCGCCAGGGGGGATGTGTGAGAATCCACACTTTGGAAACAAAAAGGAGGACTCGCATGAGTCGTATCAGCATCTTGCGACAGATCTTGATTGCAATTGCGATCGCGGCAGTTGTAACGCCCGCATCGCGCGGTCAGCAACTCCCAAACACGGGCCAACAGATCACACCCTTAGCGCCTCGCGAGGCGCGCTTCGAACCCTTGAATCCGGGATTGAGCGACAATCCCCTGTACACCGCTGGACAAGCTGTGACCAGCGTCGTGAGCCCCGACGGGAAGACTCTTCTCGTGCTGACCAGTGGTTACAACCTGGTAAAGGTCTCGTCTGGGGCGACGGAAGGCGCGCTGAATCCGGCAGACTCAACCCAATTTGTGTTTATTTACGACATCTCACAATATCTGCCGATCCAGAAACAGGTGATTCAGGTCCCGAACACCTACAATGGAATCGCCTTCGATCCCTCAAGCACAGCGTTCTACGTGGCAGGCGGCGTCAATGATAACGTTCACGCGTACGCTCTTACCGCCGGAGTATGGGCGGAGCAAACAGGAAGTCCGATTGCGCTCGGCCACACTGCCGGGGTGGGGCTTGAGGTAGCGCCGCAGGCTGCCGGCGTCGCAATCACCCAAGACGGCACCAAGCTCGTCGTCACGAACTACTACAACGACTCGATCACCATCCTCACCAGGTCCAAGACGGGCTGGGCGGTAAATTCCGAGCTTGATCTTCGCCCTGGCAAGGAGAATTCTGCGAATTCCGGCGTCCCCGGTGGAGAATATCCGCTTTGGGTGGTCATCAAGGGTGACCAAACCGCTTACGTTTCAAGCATCCGCGACCGTGAAATCGTGGTCGTCGACATTGCGAACACGCCCGCCGTCGTGGCACGTGTTAGCGTTCCTGGTGAGCCCAACAAAATGGTCCTGAACGTAAATCAGTCAAAGCTTTACGTCGCACAGGACCTCGCCGATTCGGTGGGCGTGATTGATACCAGTTCCAACACCCTGGTTGATAATATCGGTGTGACTGCCCCTGCCGGCCTGCTTTCCGAATGGAGAGCCAACTTTAAGGGAAGCAACACCAACAGCGTTACGCTCTCGCCGGACGGGAAGCTGTTGTACGTCACCAATGGTTGGATGAACAATTTAGCCGTTGTCCAGCTTAGCCCGGCCCCCAAGCAAAGTCAGGTGATCGGGTTGATTCCTACCGGCTGGTATCCCAATTCCGTCAGCTTCAGCAGCGACGGAAAGTTTACCTATGTTTTGAACGGGAAGTCACCGACGGGGCCGAACCCCGGCTACTGCCACGGCATTACTTCGGCGGGCTCCGCACCCTGCTCGGCCAGCAATGAATATGACCTGCAGCTCATCAAAGCGGGGTTCCAGAGTTTCCCTACCCCCAACGCATCCGAACTGCAAGGGCTGACGCAGCAAGTTGCCGCCAACAACAATTTCCAACATCATGTGAGCGACGAGGATGCAGACAAGCTGGCATTTCTGCATGAGAAAATTCACCATGTTATCTACATCATCAAGGAGAATCGGACCTATGATCAGATCCTCGGTGATTTGGAAGTTGGCAACGGCGATCCAAGTATAACGGAATTCGGTGAAGCCACTACTCCCAATTTCCACAAGATCGCGCGCCATTTCGTGACGCTGGACAATTTTTACGACACCAGTGAAGTCAGTATGGATGGCTGGCCTTGGTCCACCTCAGCGCACGCCCCCGACGTGGTAGAACGACAGGTAACGGTGGAATATGCGGGGCGCGGGTTGTCCAATGATTCGGAAGGCACCAACCGCAACGTGAATGTCAGTTATCCAACGCTTGCCGCTCGACTGGCTGCCGACCCGCTCAGCCCGGACGATCCCGACGTGCTGCCCGGAACCGCCGACACTGCCGCAGCCGATGGGGCGGATGGCGAACAAGGGGCTGGTTTCCTCTGGAACGGGGCGCTCAAGGCCGGATTGTCAATTCGCAACTACGGTTTCTTTCTCGACTTGGCACGGTATAACCTGCCCACCGCGTATTCGTCGATTAACCTTCCGGAGCTGACCGATCCCGCCGCGTCGAACACCCAGGTGGCGTACTCGACGAGCGTTGTCCTGCGCCCGTATACAGATCCCTATTTCCGCGGATTCGACCAGTCTTTTCCCGATTACTATCGGTTCAAGGAGTGGGAGCGGGAGTTTGACACGAAATATGGAAACGGCGGACTGCCCAATTTGACTCTGCTGCGGTTACCCCACGATCATACGGGGAACTACTCCATCGCAATTGATGGAATCAACACGCCGGAGCTGGATGAGGCGGATAATGACTATGCTGTTGGGTTGGTCGCCGAAAAGGTCGCCCATAGCAGGTACAAAGACGACACCCTCATTTTTGTGATCGAAGACGATGCACAGGATGGCGGCGATCATGTGGACGCCCATCGCAGTACCGCGTACATCATCGGTCCCTATGTCAAACACCATGCCGTGGTATCCGCTTCCTATACCACTCTCAGCATGTTCCGCACGATGGAGGACATTCTCAGAATTCGGTACTCGAACTTGAACGACGCCTTGGCCACACCCATGACGGATGTATTTGATAAGAGCGAGAAGGATTGGACCTATCAGGCTGTGCCTTCTCTTCTGCTCTACAACACCACGCTTCCTCTGCCGCCGATGCCGGCCAGCGTCAAGACCATTCCCCATCCTACCCACGATGCGGCTTACTGGGCGGCGGTCACTAAAGGCATGGACTTCTCCAAGGAAGACCTTGTCGACGGCGCACAGTTCAATCGCATCCTTTGGCAGGGTCTGATGGGATCGAAGCCTTATCCGGCAACCCCGAGCGGACTCGATCTCCGGGCCAACCGCGCGCAGATCCTCGCACGCTACCGGACAAACTCAGAGCAAGTGCCGGTTCCATCCAGCCAGAAGTTGGTGGAGGGGACTGGCGGTGGGCAGTAAATACCCACAAAGGGGGACGGGGTCGGTAGAGACGCTGTCCCCTTTTCTTTGACCTGACGGCAATTTGTTTATATTCTTTTGCCGGGAGACCCGGAATCGGATCCTGGCGCGCCAATAGTTTACGCATAGGGTGTGTAGCGCAGGGCAGATGGGGACCTTGTCGAGACGCTGAAGAATTGTGGCCGCTACAAGCTCCCATATTAGCTTCGGAGACTTCATATGACACACCTGAATTTGCGATTCTGCCCCCCCAATTCTAGGGGAGGATCTCTGATGCCCAAGCTCGGGTGGCTCTGTGGCTTCCTATTTCTAGCAACAAACCTCTTTGGACAAATTGACCGAGGTGCTTTGACCGGAACCGTGAGGGACTCTTCCGGACTGGGAGTGCCCGGCGCTAGCGTCGCTGCCATACAGAATGGCACCGGATTAAAGCGGAGCGCCGTTACATCACGGAGCGGAACCTACGACATTCCCGAGCTGCCGGTCGGGACTTACACCGTGACCTTTGCCCTCAAGGGCTTCCAGACGGCGGGATTTGAGAACCTGGTGGTGGCGGTGGAACATACTACTACTTTGAACGCGGCGCTAAAGGTTTCCGGAACCACCGAGCGGATCGAGGTCAGCGGAAGCGGCCAGCAACTGGACGAGAACTCGAATGCTCTGGGAACCCGCCTTGAGCGCAAGCAGGTCAGCGAACTGTTACTCAATGGCCGCAACTGGGCGAGTTTAACCGCCCTTGCGCCGTTGGCGGTGGACACGAATTATAATAGCAGCAGCAATCAGCGGAGCATTCGCGTCGCCGGGCGCGGGCGCGATGATAACAACTTTACCTACGACGGCATCGACGCTACCAACATCATCAACCAGGGCCAGCAGCCCTATGTGCGGTTGGCGATCCCCTTGGACACGATCCAGGAATTCAGTGTCGTGTCCATGCTGGCCACCGCCGAAACCGGGGCCACGGCCGGGGGACAGATGGCGGTGACCTCTGCTTCCGGGACCAATCAGTTTCACGGCAGCGCATTCGAGTTCGTGCGCAACGACATCTTCGACGCGCGCAGCTTCATTGACGATACCAAACCGCCGTTTCGCTTGAACCAGTTTGGCGGCAGCCTGGGCGGACCGATCGTGCGCGACAAGACCTTTTTCTTCACCTCCTACGAGGGCTACCGGCAAACCTTGGGACAAACCCTGGTGGGCTTTGTTCCCACGGACGCCTTTCGCGCCCAAGCGGCCGCTCGATCTCCCGCGCTCACTCCTTTCCTGAATGCCTACCCCGAGGGGGCGTTGCCCGTCGCGGGCAATCCCGATGTGTCGGAATTCATAGGGGCTGGCCGCCAGTTGGGGAACGAGGACTCCGGGATGATGCGCGTGGATCAGCGTTTTTCGGATAAAACCACCGCTTTCGTCCGCGTTAATTTTGATCAAGCGGTCAGCAGCGCGCCGCTGGCCAGCTCCGGACAGTATCTGGAAGACCAGCAAGTGTTGAATTCCTCGCCGGATAACGTTGCCATCGAACTGCTGCACGTTTTCTCGGCGAGTTTGGTGAACGAAGCGAAATTTGGCCTCAATCGCAGCACCGCCAACACCATCGATGCCAACCACACCGGGTCGCTGTACGCCTTCTCCGTTTCGGGCTTTACCACCCTGAACAATGACCGCGTCAGCATCGGATCTGGCAACACGTTTGCCGGTATCGATAACCTCACCAAGATCAGTGGGCGGAACGTGATCAAGGCCGGCGTAGAGATCCGGCGAGTTCAGATGAACCAGGGCAGAACTGCCAGCGGCACGATCTCCTACGCTTCCACCGAAGCCTTGGAAGCAAACGACGTGAATACCGCCAAATACACCCAAGCGGAGCCGATCAACGGGCTGCGTAAGTTCACGTACTTTGGCTACTTTCAGGATGAATTCAAGTGGACGCCGGAGCTTACGCTGAATCTGGGCGCGCGCTATAGTTTCTTCAATATCTTTCACGAAATTTACGGCCGACCCGACCCCTTCGACTTCGCCACGTGCGGGGCAGTGGGCTACTGTGGGGTGGGCGCCAGATTCGGCTGGCCAACTTACCGTGACCTTGACCCGCGCCTCGCGCTCGCTTGGGCGCCGGCGTGGCTGGGCGGGAAGACGGTGATCCGCTCCGGCTTCGGGACCTACCATCAGGATGGACAATTGGATGACCAGAATGTTCCCGAGGGCAATGAAGTGGCGAGTTTCTCTCTGGCGAACAATACCACCCCCGGTCTGACCTATCCCATCGATCCCTTTTTGGCTGACGCCAACGGCGTCATTTCGCCGCAGGCCATGGAACGGCGTCGCAAGGACATGGGCGTGACCCAATGGGGACTTTCCTTTCAGCAGACGTTGCCGGACAGTGTGCTGGGAACAGTCTCTTACGTCGGCAGCAAGGGCACGCACCTGTTGACACTCTCCTATGTCAACGTCATCGATCCACAGACGGGCCAGCCTCCTTATCCTCAATTCGGGCAAATCGCCTGGCGCGGTAACGATAGCAACAGCACCTATGAAGGCCTGGGCCTGGGCTTGCAGCGCGCTTTCCGCAAAGGTCTGCTGTTCTCGATGAATTACACCTGGTCGCACGAAATTGACGACGGCTCCATGGGTAGCGGCGATGGCGATTCGCTGACTCCGGAAATCGTCGCCTGCCGGGCCTGCGACCGCGCCAGCGGTATTTGGGATGTCCGGCATGTGGTGAATGCCAATGCCGTGTATGAGCTTCCCTTCGGGGCCGGCAAAGCCTACCTCAATCAGCCGGGAGTCTTGCGGAGTGTTTTCGGCTCCTGGCAGTTGACGTCGATTGTGGGCGCGCATACGGGTTTTCCCGTCAACGTCTTGGTGGACCGATCGGCCAAGGTGGTTCCCGATGGCAACACGAACAACCAGCGGCCTAACATCCTTCTCGGAGTTCCTCTCACTCCCGCTGGCGGCGCGACGCCCTCGGAGTGGATCAACCCGGCGGCCTTTGCGGTGCCCGCCGCAGGCGCCTTCGGCGATGCGCCAAGAGATGTGGCGCGAGCCCCAGGCCTTTGGCAAGCCGACATTGGCGCAAGCAAACGAATTGCTCTGCGGGAGCGCTATCAGCTCCAATTCCGGGCCGAAGCGTTCAACCTTTTCAATCGCGCGCAGTTCGGAGCCCCCAACGCGGATATTTCCGCGGGACTCGGGGAGTTTGGCGTCATAACCCAGCCGGTCAACACCACCCCTATCGGGACTGGAACGCCGCGGCAGATTCAATTGGCCCTTCGACTCGAGTTCTGATGTGCGACCGCCGGGGCAGATGAAGTGCCCGTGGTATCGCCGCCTACGTTCTGCGCGGCATGCCCGGACCTCCCACCATGCTTGGACGCCGCCGAGGGGTAAAACGAGAGGCGCAGCTCCCCCGCAGGTCCCGACTTCCCTTCCCCGGCGGTTCGCGCTAACATCCTGTCTTTTCATAAATATCCTGGCAAGGCACGCATAAGGCATTTGCTTTCATCGACATCCTGGCAAAGTGGAAATGCGACATTTGTTCTACATGTGTTTTCAACAACATCGCGAAACTAGGTCGCATATTTTAATTCCCCCTTTTTCCCGCCCTCCGACTCGACCTCGAAGATAAACGCTTTTAATTGAA
>Ga0187851_10003338_pt1 | contig 13510 bp, 13 predicted proteins | sample June2016WEW_6_10_FD_132997 | JGI IMG/M metagenome (GOLD analysis project Ga0187851, IMG submission 132997) | Peatland microbial communities from SPRUCE experiment site at the Marcell Experimental Forest, Minnesota, USA - June2016WEW_6_10 | ecosystem: Environmental > Terrestrial > Soil >...
CGAGTCTGGGGCCGGAAGCTCTACAACCCGGATGCCAATGTCGAAGTCGAACCAGCACTCGCCGCCGCCAGCCGCATTCTGCCGATTGTCACGACCGCGCATCTGCCCTCCGCCGCGAACAACAACTACTGGCCTGAGATCTATACCAGCCAGTCGCTCGTGGAGCCGTCGAAGACCGAATACACCGACACCCCTTTACCGAAGACCTTCGGCAACACTAGCCCGCTCGACCCGCAGCTCTTTTCCCGCATCAACGATTTCGCCGAAGAATTGCTCAAGGGCGAGCGGAGCGGCAAGTATTCGCCCATAGAGGTCGCACAATGGCTGGAGGATTTGGCCGGCGCCGCGCTACCGGTGAAGGCCCGTCGCGTTGACATCGATGTTGCGATTCAGGCCGGCTTGGGTAAGTTCTTCGCCGCCAAATTCCGTGCCGGCGTCCTGTATGCAATTTACGAGCGCTCGGACGACCGCGCTGCCTTGGAGGAGGCGCTCAAGTCCTACCGCGCCGCGCGTGCCGCCTGGGCCGGATTGGCCAACAAGGCCACAGAGGTCTACGTTCCGGACATCGCCGTCGGCGAGCTCCCCTGGCTCCGCGGCCACTGGCTCGACCGCCTCCCCGCCATCGATGCCGACATCGCCCTTCTGGAAAAGCGGCTCCCCTCCGCCGAGACCACCGACGATCCGAAAGTGAAGGCCGCCATCGCCGAAGCCATTGGCCGCCCGCAACGCCCTTCGGCCGCGATGCGCCATCGTGCCCCCGACCGCTTCCAGCGCAAGCAGCCGCTGGTGCTCGCACTAACGAGTCCGGTCGTCGCCTCGGTGCGTCTCCATTACCGCCACGTTAACCAGGCCGAGCGTTGGCAGTCCGCCGTCATGGACCGCAAAGGCCCGGCCTACGTCGCCGCCATTCCAGGCGAATACACCGACTCGCCGTACCCGCTCCAATACTACTTCGAGCTGAAATCGGCCCCGGATCGCGCCTGGCTGTACCCCGGTTTCCCGCCGGATCTCGCCGGCGTGCCCTATTACGTCATCCATGGAGTGCCCCATGGCCCTGCTGGCCACCAAAAGTAACGAAGACGCGCGGAGCAGTGGGGCGGGCGCCCCCGCCCGCGGACCGGAGCCCTCGCCGGTCCACCGGCCGCAGGCCGGCAGGGTCCCCGTCTTCAACGGAGTGGCCTAGGCTCGCGCGGGTTCTGGCAGGCACTCCTATGGGACAAGCCGACGCATCGTCCATGTAAAGCGACGCTCTTTGCTTCAAAATGTATTTATGCCCATCCACATAACCCTTCGCATTCTCGCCCTCCCCCTCCTGCTGGCCTGCCACCCAAGCAATGGAAAGTGCGAAGTCAGGCTGCCTGGGATTCTCAGCAGTCATATGGTGTTGCAGCGCGACCGGCCAATCCACATCTGGGGTTGGTCCGATCCCGGCGAGAAAGTCGCTGTCGCATTCCATGGAACCAGCCGCGATACCCTCGGCGACCGTTTGGGAAATTGGAGCGTTTTCCTGCCTCCCGAGGCCGCCGGCGGCCCGTACCAACTCACCGTGACCAGCAGCAACAAGATCGTTCTGGATGATGTCCTGATCGGCGACGTTTGGTTCGCATCCGGCCAGCCCAACATGGAAATGCCTTTGAAGGGCTTTCCCGGCGCCCCCCTGAAAGACTCGGCGGAAATCGCACACGCCGGCCAGCCGGCCAGCCTCAGATTCGACTGCTCCACATCCCCAACAAGGCCGCGGACTTCCCGCTTCGGAACAGCGCCACATCCTGGACTGCATGCTCTCCGGAGACGGCCTCCAACTTCTCGGCGGCGGCCTACTTCTTCGGACGTGAGTTGAACGCCCGAGAGCACGTTGCCATCGGACTCATCGATGCCACTTGGGGCGGCACTGTGGCCGAAGCATGGGTGAGTCTCCAAACCATCTCCGCCGACGCGTCTCTGATGCCGGTCTTCGCCACGCGCGCTGAGATGATGCGGACTCAAGCCGAAACTGCACAGATCCTGGCGTGGGAAAAGCGTGAGGATCTGGCCTCCCGTCAGGCAGGCAAGGCACCGCAACCACACCCCTGGCGCCCGGACCCCGCTTCCTGGGCGCCCGCCTCTTTGTTCAATGGCATGGTGGCTCCTGCCGTTCCATACACCATTAAAGGCGTGATCTGGTATCAGGGTGAATCCAACAGCCGGCGAGCCTTCGCTCCTATGTACAGCAGGATCTTTCCGGTCCTCATCGCCGATTGGCGCACTCAATGGCATGAAGGGATTTTCCATTCCTCTTCGTGCAAATCGCCAACTTCAAATCGAACGCTACCGAAGAGTGGGCCATCATCCGCGAAGCACAACGTCGCAGCCTCTCTGTGGCGAATACAGCGATGGTCGTGACCGTCGATATCGGCGACCCGGACAACGTCCATCCAGCCGACAAAAAGACGGTCGGCGCGCGGCTTGCGTTGGCGGCACGGGCCTTGGCCTATGGCGAAAATGTGGAGTATTCCGGCCCGCTGTTTCGACAGGCAACGCCCGATGGTGAAGGTGTGCGTGTCTGGTTCGATCACGCTGCTAGTGGACTGGTTGCCAGGGGAGGCGCTCTCCAAGGGTTTGAGATTGCCGGAGACGATGGCCGCTTTGTGACGGCGACTGCGCGTATTGACGGCGGGACCGTCGTGGTGGGCAATGTTAGGGTGGCCGAACCGAAGTGCGTCAGGTATGGCTGGGCAAATGCGCCGGTAGTGAATGTTTACAACTCGGACGGATTGCCGGCCTCTCCTTTCACATCGGAAGACATCATCTCCGCTCCATAAGACACGGGATTCTGATTTACGCACGCCCGCCGAAGGTCAGGCGGTGCGCAGACGCCGTGAGAGCGGGCAACCGTGGGATCATTGAGGAGTCATGAACGCTCCCCTTGACCCGCAGCCTACCCTGGGCCGAATATTCGGCAGTGATTGGACGATTGCGAATGTTGCGAAACTGCTGCGTTTCAACGCCGGCCAGGACTTCGTGCGCACAGGCGCGCTCATGGGCGGCCTGCGGGAGATCAGTGAGAACTACCTGCGGAGAACGTCGGCCCGGCACCTCCCTTCCGGCGTTACGGTTACGTTCAGGCGCGACATAACGGGCAACTGGCATGCCGAGCTGTGCTTCGCAGGGTTGGACCATTACCTTCCGTGGAACGATGCGTTGGCTGAGGAGTGGCTGGCGGCCCTGTTCCTGCAGGATCGGCCGCGCGTACGCGAGGTCACGGAAGGCGGTCCCCAACCGGACACCGTCCGCCACTTCAAGTTGGCTGTGGCGGGCCGAACGTGCCGCCAGCCGGACGCACCGCTATGAGGTTAGCTTGCGAGCCATTCACGCAGCCAATATGAACGGGTTTGCCCCGACTTGCGCATGGCTCGGCAAATGCTGGCCATCAAAACCACTCGCTCCGATATGCCACCCACCAGCTTATGCAGAAAATTGGAACGGTTGCACCCAGCGCCCACCAAATCGGCAACGCGAAATCGGCAATTAGCCCCAGGACCATGAAAGTGATCCAGAAGATCTTTCGCTGCATTGGCTCAGGCTCGGGTGGTTCTTGTTTCAGCTTAGCGCCGCTCACGCCGCCTATCTCAGCCGCGCTGGCTTCAGCGTCCAGCCTTGCAGCTTTCCTAGCTCCAGCAATTCTGGCGCACTGAAACCTTCCGGGTGAATCGGCCAATCAAACGTCTTGCGAGGCTCATTGGAGAAATACTTTTCGAATTCCAGGTTGGCCCGCCGGACTTCGATTTCGACGGCTACCCCGTCGTCGCCCGCCAGCGTAGCCGCAAAGTCGCCAATCGAGAGCTTTTCTGCCCCGATCCAGACGGCCGCTGGCAGCCGTTTGTTTGCGCCGATGGACGACGCCGCATCCGTCTTGGCCCGCTCGAAAGCCGCTCGCGGAATGCTTGCGCCCTCCAGGTTGCTGGCGATACGCGTCGCCGGTCCGTCCACGACTTCAGGCCGCATACCCAGCAGGCTCAGCAGCATGTCGGCCGCCGAGAGCGCCCCGCCTTCGGTAACCAGAAACGTCTGCCGCGGGGACATGTGCGCCGCAATCCGGGCACGCTCCGCCTGCGCCGGCGCCGGGCTTCCGTAAAGCTGCAAAAGTTCGCGCGCGGTCACAAACCGGACGCCTGGCACGCCCTTCGCATGCGCCACATAGTCGTGTAGAATCCCATAGCACCGCTCCGACTCAGCTTCAGTCCGCCGCCGCGGGCGGCGCCACGCGGTGCGCTCGGGGTTGGCCCCCTTGGCAAAATTCACGGCGTCCCAAAACTCCGTCGTTACGAATTCGGTCGGGTGATAGTAGATGCTGATGACGCCGCCGCCGTGCGACGCAAGCTCAGCGGCCGCGCGCTCGAAACGCTCGTTGCTCTTCAAGACTGGCTCGTCCCCATCGAGCGGCGCGCGCAACTGGAACCGGCCCATGTTGTAGATGTACAGCAATCCGCCATACCAAAACGGCTGATCGTTCAGCCCTATTTGCGAGCCTTCATCCAGGTAAACCGGAATCCCCATGTGCCGCAGAGCGGCGTTAGACTGCGGCGCCCAGGAATTGCCCGGCTGTCCATAACAACTCGGCCGCACACCAAAGATGCGCGCGAGATCCAGCACGCCAGGCCCCTCGCGGCGCTCGAACTCCGCCGCGCCCTCCACATAGCCGAGGTCCCGCAGGTAGAGCGCGGGCGTGGGCTGCACGCTATGGAAGTTCGAATGATAGCCGATGTCATGCAGCGCCAAAGCTCGCACCACGTCCCACCGCCCGCGCTGTTCCAGCACGCGCGCCTTCTCGCCGACGACTTTGAACGTGGCGCGCACACCCAAGCCCGTTAGATCGCGCGCAATGCGCAGCGCGGCGTCGTCGGCAGCCGGCTCGATGTAGTCCTCGGTATCGAACCACAACGCCGCGTACACCGGAGCGCCGGCTCGCAAGGTGGCGGCCGCCAGAAGGAAGAGAGAGAGGATAGTTCGGATCATGGTCAATTGTTGCATGGGCCAGTTCTCGGAAAGGAGCACCATGGCGCGTGGTCTGAGCGGGTAGGAACTGCTGCGGCCCGCGCCGCACGTCCCGCACCGCGCTGCGTCAACGCATGCACGAAGTGTTGCCCGCCCCCCGGGCGGTTCGCGGGCCGCATCGCCGGTGCGCCAGGGGCCGTTTCCGGAGGCGGTCTTAGCTGAATCCCCGAATCGGCGATCCTGAAAATCAGAAGCAACCATTTCCGACGATCCGCATCTGATTAGATATCTTTAGCGGGACCCAGAGGGAGGCCACATGCCACTTCCATCCAACGAGAAACTCATCCAACTCGCCGACGACCTAGTCCAGCAATTCGACGCCATCTTCGGTCTGCATCCCGGCCTTCGCCCGGCGCACGCAAAGGGCGTTCTACTCACGGGCACGTTCAGCCCGTCTCCCGAAGCCGCGTCTCTCACACGAGCGCCGCACGCCAACCGCGAGTCCACTCCCGTAACGGTGCGCTTCTCCGACTCCACCGGACTGCCGCTGATCTCCGATAACGACCCCAACGCAAATCCTCGCGGACTAGCGATCCGCTTCCATCTGGCTGATCGCGTCCATACCGACATCATTGCCCATTCGACGGACGGCTTCCCCACGCGAACCGGCCAGGAATTCCTCGAATTCCTGCGTGCCGCCGCCGCCAGCGATGGGTCAAAACCCTCGCCATCGCCGATCGAGGCGTTCCTCGGCACACATCCGGCCGCCCTCGCCTTCGTGCAGGCGCCCAAGCCCAGTCCGGCCAGTTTCGCCAAAGAAGCCTACTTCGGCGTGACGGCGCTCCGTTTCATCAACCAGACGGGCGCCGCCCTGTGCGGACGCTATCGCATCACGCCGGAAGCGGGCATCGAACATCTTGACGAAGCGGCGGCCAAGGGCAAGGACGCGAACTACCTGTTCGATGAGCTTGCACATCGCGTGGCAGCCGGCCCTATCCGGTTTCAAATCGGTGTGCAGATCGCCGGGGAGCGCGACATCGTGGATGACGCAACCGTCCACTGGCCTGAGGATCGGCCGCTGATCCGCTTTGGCGCCGTCACCCTAAACGCGCAGGCTCCGGATAACGAACCGCAGCAGAAGCACATCATCTTCGACCCGATTCCTCGCGTGGATGGTATCGAGCCATCCGATGATCCTCTACTGGAGTTGCGTGCCGCGATTTATTTGTTGAGCGGCCGCCGCCGGCGCCAGGCTCCGGAATCGCAACCCCGGCTTTCGACGTCGGCTTGAAGACCGCGAAACCTGAGGAGTGCGGATGCCGCCTTCATCGGTGGCGAGCACCGCAGCCAACGAGTTCGCTCCCCATCCCGGCAATCCAGGGTAGCCATCTGGCGCGTCGCCCATATGTAGCCCGGCCATAGCCCATCGCGGAAGGACGCAATCACGTGGTCGGCGCCCCCAGCCGGGCTCGCAAATAGTGGCCGGTGTAGGACTGTTCGCAGGCGGCCACTTGATCCGGCGTGCCCGTCACGACGATTTCGCCGCCGGCATGACTACCCTCCGGGCCGAGGTCGATGACGTAATCGGCTGTCTTGATCACGTCCAGGTGATGCTCGATCACTACGACCGTGTGGCCGGCGTCCACCAACCGGTTAAGACATTCCAGGAGGCGTTCGACATCCGCTAGATGCAGGCCAGTAGTGGGCTCATCGAGGATATAGAGGGTATGTTTCGACCGCTGCAGCCTCGAAAGCTCTGCTGCGATCTTGATACGCTGCGCTTCACCGCCCGAGAGTGTCGTCGCCGATTGCCCCAAGGTCAAATAGCCGAGTCCGAGATCATTCAGCACCTCGATCTTCTTGCTGATGGCGGGCTCACTGGTAAAAAAGGCGACGCCTTCTTCCACGGGCATGTTCAGGATGTCGGTGATGGTTTTGCCGCGCAGCGTGACGTCCAGCGTTTCGGCGCTGAAGCGCGCGCCTTTGCACACCGCGCAAGTTACTTCGACGTCGGGCATGAAGTACAGTTGGGTGGCGATGACGCCTTCGCCCTGGCACTCTTCGCAGCGGCCACCCTTGACGTTGAAGCTGAAGCGGCCGGGATTATAGCCTCGCTCCACGGAAAGCGGAGCGCGGGAGAAGAGCTCGCGAATAGTGTCGTAGAAGCCGATGTACGTGGCAGGGTTCGAGCGGCTGTTGCGGCCGATAGGGGATTGGTCGATGTTGACGACTTTGTGGACGCGATCGGCGCCGTCGATGCCGTCGAAATCGCCGGGCAAGGTGCGCGTGTCCACCAACCGCTTCCAGAGAGCCTTGTACAGAATCTCATTGATCAGTGTACTCTTGCCGGAGCCCGACGCACCGGTGATGGCGATCAGCCTGCCGAGCGGGAATGTGACATCTAACGACTTGAGATTATTCTCTCTCGCGCCGCGCACTTTCAGCGTTCCGCCATCGCCCTGACGGCGTCGCGACGGAGTTTCGATGCTCCGCTTGCCGGAGAGGAATTGGCCGGTCGGCGAGGCTTTGCACTTGAGGATGTCATTCAGCGTGCCCTCGACCACGACCTCGCCGCCGTGAACGCCTGGTCCAGGTCCCATCTCGACGATGTAGTCGGCCGCGCGGATGGTGTCTTCATCGTGCTCGACCACTATCACGGTGTTCCCGATATCGCGCAGGCTTTCGAGCGTGGCGATCATTTTCACATTGTCTTTGGGATGCAGCCCGATGCTGGGTTCATCGAGCACATACAGCATGCCCATCAGGCCCGAGCCGATCTGGGTGGAGAGGCGGATGCGCTGCGATTCGCCGCCCGACAGCGTGCCCGAACGCCGGTTGAGATTTAGGTAGTCGAGACCAATGCCGAGCAGCAGTTCCACGCGGCGGCGGATTTCGGTCACCACCTGGCGCCCGGCATCGGCGCCGCGGCCGGCGGGCTTGAGACCGCCGAGGAAAGTATAGAGCTCGTCGAAGTTGAGCGCGCCCACCTCGTGGATTGTTTTGCCCGAGACGGTGAAAAGGAGACGGGTGGCGCGCAGGCGGGCGCCTGCGCAGTCGGGGCAGGTGCGCTCCACCATTACTTTATCGAGCCACGCCTCCATGCCAGTGCTGGCCTCGCCGCGCTGGCGATAGCGGCGGTAATGCCGCTCGATGCGGCGGGCGATTCCCCCGAAGCCGACCTCGTGTTTGTCCCAATCCTCGCGCTTCACCTTCGATTCGGGAGGCGAGGTGGTTCGCAGTTTCCGGCCGTCCAGGCCATAGAGAATCGAGTGGCGCACGGTTTCCGGCAGTTCCTCCCACGGGGTGTCGAGCGAAAACTTCAACACAGCGGAAAGCGTATACAGGATGCGGCCGTCCCACGTGTCGGGGTTGTATCGGTACGCCTCTTTCACGAAGCAGCCGCCGCGAATGCTGCGCTTCGGATCGGGAACCAGCAACTCGGGATGGGTGATCTTGTGGACCCCCAGCCCGCCGCACGTTTGGCAGGCGCTTTCCGGATTGTTGAACATGAAGTACTCCGGTGCGATGCCGCCGTAGACGAAGTGGTGCGTGGGGCTACAGAGGCCCTTGTAGAAACGGTCGGCTTCGGTCTTCGATGCCCCTTTCAGAATCTGGATCTGCATCAGCCCGTCGCCCACCAGCAGGGTGGCCGCGATGGCCGCCTTGAGGGCCTTCTCGTGCTTGCGGCCCACCATCACCCGATCGATGACCGCGTCCATGTCGGTGACCTCTGACTCGTCGAGTGAGAGTTGCTCCGAGAGGTCGACGCGTTTGCCATCTATGACCAGTTGGCGGCAGCCCTTCTTGCGGACCTCGGTGAAGACGAAGTCCAACTCCTCGCCGTACTGCTTGAACACGGGCGCGCGGAGCTCGATTTCCGCGCCTTCGGGCAGGGCCAGAATCGCTTCCAATATCTGGTTGGGGGTGCGGCTGGCGACGCGCTCGCCGGTCCGCGGGCAGTGCGGTTCGGCGATGGTGGCGAACAACAGGTTCAGGTAGCTGGCGATGTCGGTCATGGTTCCGACTGACGATCGCGGATTGCTGGCGGTAGTCTTCTGTTCGATCGAGATTACGGGCGAGAGGCCGTAAACGAAGTCGACGTCGGGCTTTGCCACTTGCGAAACAAAGCGCTTGGCGAAGGTGGAGAGCGATTCCATGTACCGGCGCTGCCCTTCGGCGTAGATGGTGTCGAAGGCGAGGCTCGATTTGCCCGAACCCGACAGACCTGTGACTACGATCAGCCGGTCGCGCGGCAGTTCGAGCGATACGTTTTTTAGATTGTGAACGCGCGCGCCCTGCACCGCGATGGTGGTGCGCGCTGCGAACCTGGCGTTCCGCTTAGCCGGGGCCGGCTTGACGCTACCGGGCATCGGATTGGCTCGCTCCGCAGAAGAACGCCAGTTCGTTGACGGCGATGTTACTGCGTTTGGTCAGCCGGACAGGGAGCGGCGCTTTGCCGATAAGATCCTGATCGGCGAGGTATTCGCACGCCCCGGAAACTCCTTCGATGCCAAAGTTGCGCTGGAAGTGGTGGTCGATTTCGGTGGCCGAGCGAGCTTCGCCCACTTCGGTCAGGTGCTCGACGATTGGGGCGAATATTGTGGCGGCGCGTTGCAGCAAATATTCATCGATGGCCGCCAGCGCGGCCTCGACGGCCCGCAGGGTCTTCTTCGCGTTGAGGAGGTCGGTGTATATGCGCTTGAAGAACGCTGGATTCAGTTTGAGTGCCTGCGGGAGCACCTCGCGGTCGACGAGCAAGCCGGCCTCGAGTACCTGGATTTTTGCCAGAGCATTTGCGGAGTACAGAATCCAGAGCGCGGTGTAATTCAGATCGCCGCGCGTGATCAGCCACTTGCGCGCCTTGTATATGCAAGGGAGTGCGTGGGCCGCCGCCGCGAGCAATTGGAATTGCGTATCGCGCTCGCCGAGCGCGTGCAGGCGTTCGCAGAGCCCGGCAATGCTCTCGTCGTGGCTGTAGAGCAAGCGCCCCTTCGCCAGGAGCGAGTGCATGAAGGAGTTGCGAAGGGCGCCTTCTGCGGTCTTGCGGAAATCGGCGCGGGGCATCAGGATGGCGTGCACATTGATTCCGTCCGCGTAGAGACAAAGGCTCTCCCTGGGGGCCTTCTTATCGTCGATGGTCACCAGCAACAGATCGATATCGGACTTCGACCAGACCGTGTCGTGCGAGAGGCTGCCGCACAGAATCGCGGCCAGAATAGAGGTATCGCGTTTCACCTGCTCGACAAGTGCGGTGAGCGCGATGTTGAACTCATCCTCGACTTTGGCTTCTGTCCCCGCAGCCGGCGGAGTCTTAGACATGCATCCAATTTTAACGATTATACCGCGCGCTTCGGTCGCGGCGGGTGGTCCGCAAATTTTGGAGACGGTGATGCCCAGCCAGGATGACGAGGCTCAAAAGCACTATGCGTGTTGTCGGGTAGGCGGTAGCAACCGCGAGAGATTCGTTAGCAAACCGGTAGCAAAACCGATTTTCGGGAGCAGGCCGCAGGAGCCAACACCCCGTAAGATGTTGATGGCGGAGAGGGGGGGATTCGAACCCCCGGTAGAGCTTTTGACCCTACGACGGTTTAGCAAACCGCGTTGCCGGAGCGCTGCGGTTTTTTGTATTCCCTTTGCCATTTGGTTTCAATCACTTGGAAGCGCTGTTACTGCTCAAATTTCATCCAACCTTCTTGCGGGGAACGATTGCTACTATTTTGTTACCGGTTCCTTTGAGCCTTTGGACCGCCCGGCGTTTTGCGTCGTCGTTGGAATGGGCGTAGCGCATCGTGGTGCTGATGTTTGAGTGCCCAAGCAGTTCCTTCACCGTCACGATATCCACCCCATCGCGGGTGAGCCGTGAAGCGAAGGTATGCCGGAACATATGCCACGTCACCTTTTTCAGCCCCGCCCGCTTTACGGCTGCGGCCAGGGCTCCCTTCACGTCCTTGAATCTGTCACCCGTCATCGGGTTGCAGAAGACGTGAGGCCCATGCTGATCCCCGTGCTTTGCCTCAACAACGCGAAATGCTTCGTCATTCAGCGGCAGGCTCAGGGGCTTCGAACTCTTCTTTACGATTTTCTTCAGGCGTTGCTGTTCAATGTCCACCTCCGTCCATTGCAGATTGAAAATATCGCTCGTCCTCAAGCCGGTATTGATGGCAAACACGATCAGGTCGCGCAGGTATGGCGGTGACGCGAGGCAAAGAGATCTCTCCTCCTCCTCGCTTAACGTCTCGAACTGGAGATTGTCTTCCGGCAGGAAACGCACCAGCCGCACCGGATTGGTGCCCTGATGCTCTCCCCATCGCTCCGCCATGTTGTACATATGCTTCAGCAGGGCCATTTCCCGGTTTGATGTCGCCGGAGATACTGCCTTGACCCTTTCCTTCTGATAGTCCTCGACCCTCGCCGCGGTGATGTCCCGCAGTTTGACCGGCCCGAAAAACCCCTGAAGATTGCCGAGCATCTGCACGTCACGCTTCCATGACCGTTTATGCAGCTTGGCGTGTTCAAGATATCTTTCGCCCAGCTCCGCCAGTGTCGTATTGACGGGCTTGACGAAAACGCCTCGCTGCACCTCAGAAACGCGCAAAGCGAGAAATTTCTCCGCTTCGCGCCTGTTTGCCGTGCCGGTGCACTCAATTACTCGTTCACCGCCGGCGTAATAGTCTGCGTACCACTTTTGGCCTCTTCGGCGAAGTGCCATAATCAGCTCCTTCTACCGTTGCCAGCCGATCCGATCATACCGTAATGAGGCAGCGATCGGATCACCTCTTCGTGATCGAAACGAAGCGAACGGCCCCGCTTCACGAAAGGAATCTGGCGCAGGTAAACAAGGTTGTAGAGCGTGCCCTTCGGGATGCTCAGGCGACGCGAAAGTTCATTGATGTCGATGAGATTCGTGGTGTTCCCCTGCATGGAAAACTCCTTAAAGTAGCCTTAAAAATGCTGAAAATCCTCAGCCCCCAGTGGCAGCAAACAAGTCGGACTGCCTTTGGGCATCCGTGATGCGCTTTACGGCCAGCTCGAAATAGTCGGGCCGCTTCTCAATTCCGATGAACTTGCGGCCGAGTTTCAGGCACGCAACGCCCGTGGTGGCGGAGCCCATGAATGGATCGAGGACCGTTTCACCTGGGTCGGTGAATTTCGTGACCCAATCCATCAGGAGGGGGAGGGGCTTTTGCGTCGGATGCCCGCCGTGTTCGACGTTGCAAGCCCAGACGGCATGATGGCCGCCGCCGTTCCAATGCTTTTTGCCCTCCCGGTGAAGGATGGCGATGGCCTCCCAGCCCACGCCTGGCCGGTCGCCGGTGAATTGGGGTGCCGCGTTTTTCTTGGTCCATACGCCCAGACGAACGAGCGGAATGCCCTGCTTCTCCAACTCCGCCGCATGCTGCCAGGCGCAGGACATCACCACCCAGCGTTTCGCTTGTGTCACAGCATTGCCGCAGAACTCGATGAATTGGGCCTCACTGATACTGTCGAAATCAATTAGCGTAACCGCCTGGCCGCGGCTAGTTGTGCGCGCGCCCTTGTGCGTCTTGGCGTTGTAAGGGGGGTCGGTGATGATGCAGTCCACGTCGCCAAGTTCGGGCATGATTGAAAACGCATCCCCAAGGTAGAGGGTGGCGTTGCCGATTTGCTTTTTATGCGTGCGATGGACATTGCTTGTTTTGGGAATTACAGAAGGAACTCTCGGTTTAGCAAGCATGGCGTCACCGGTACATCCCCGACAGCTTTTGTAGCTCGGTTTCGCGGACTTCTATCAAGAGCATCCACGCCCTCAATCCGTCATGGCGGATGAGCACGCGGCGGCCGAGACGGAGTCTGGGAAGCGGCGGCAGATCCGCGAACTTCCCACTGATGATATTCTGCACGTGCGTCTTTGAGCAGCGCAGCTCGCGCGCAACTTCGGGGATTGTCAGAAGACGGTCGGCATCGTCAACAGCGTCGGTGGGTGGCGGGATGTCCTGGGCGCGTAGCGCTTTCATGGCATCACCGCCATCCGGCGCATACAACCCGAATTGCAGCGGCATGCGCGCACAAGGCGATGCGCCATCATCGGCGCCTGATGATGTTTGGTCATCAGGAACACGGTGACACCCAAGCAAAGGAATGCTGACACAAAGAGCCCAGCCATGATCCGCCGAAGCGCGGGAAAATTTGGATTCATTGTCGAGTAGTCCGGGCCGTAGTCGTGCAAGCGTATACCGTTCATCCTCGTGCCCTCCTGAGGATCAGGTGCCCGCCGCCGCAGGCTCCCTCCAACCACTCCGCGGCGAGCTGGTTGGCTCCGAACGGCGTGAGGCTGAAGGACGTGGGAGCGCAGCCGTTGCTGTCGGCGTTTATGGTCTTTTCGACATGGAATTCGATGGAGCCTTTCTCCAGCGTGCCGGTGAGGATGGCGGTCTCCGGGTCCATCAGGTTCAACGTGCGCATCCTGGCATTGACCTTCCTATCCGGCATCAACTGCCCGGCAGAGTTGCATGTCATGGTGGAGTACCCGGAAAAATGGCCAGGTGACTCCTCATGC
>Ga0187851_10003342_pt1 | contig 13492 bp, 10 predicted proteins | sample June2016WEW_6_10_FD_132997 | JGI IMG/M metagenome (GOLD analysis project Ga0187851, IMG submission 132997) | Peatland microbial communities from SPRUCE experiment site at the Marcell Experimental Forest, Minnesota, USA - June2016WEW_6_10 | ecosystem: Environmental > Terrestrial > Soil >...
CATGGTGCAGATGGTGGACACCGCCATCGCCCCGTCATCGGGTTCGCTCTCGGCGGGAGCGGCGGCGGAGCCGTCGCGCGCCGTCCACGCCAAGTCGTCGCGGCGATAGGGCAGCGCGCTTCAAAGAATGCCGGCAGGGATGCCGGCATGGCAGGCCGGAGGCCCGCTCTACGAGATGAACCTGGGCCCGAGCCCCAGCTTACGTCCGAGCCGCAGCCAGCGCGATCGGGACGCCAACCGCATTTGGAGCTCCAGGCGGCCGGCCCGCTCGCGTTCCCGTTCGTAATTCGCCGCCAGCAGGTCCGCTCGCCGGCGCTCATCCTCCACCTGCCGCAAGCTGGCGCGCCACTCCTCCACCAGTTGCGTTCGCACGGCCAGATCGGCCACAAAAGCGGACTTCCGGGCCACTAAGGGCTGCGAGACGTCGGCATCGAAAAATATCCCCAGTTCGGGGACATTGTCGTTCCAGAAGCGAACTTCACGGAAGCCGGCGGCCAGCGCGGCGGCTCCCAAACCGGCGATCCCGAAGCGCCGCATCTCGAGCGTATCGCCGCTGCCGCTGTGAAAGACGAGGTCTTCGCGGATGTCGAGGGCGCCGTCCCGGCGGCGATTGATGAGCACCGCCGAATCTCCCAATGGGACCACGCGGTATTCGTGCAAATCGGGAAAATGCTCGCGCATTTCATCGCCCGGGGCGCAGGGAACCGTGGCCCCCAGGAATCCATGCGGCTTCAGCAGCCGGCATATCTCCTTCATGACCCGTTCGAGCGGCGGCGCCACGTGCTCCAGTACGTCGGCGGACAGTATGAAATCGTAGCGGCCTTCGAGGCCCGGGTGAGATTCGGTGAAATCGAAGCGCGGCTCGCGGTCGTAGTATGTGTTGGTATAGTCGAACTTGTCCGCCAGGATGCGCGCATAGCCCTGCTTGTCGGTCATGCCCAGCGCGCGAATGGCCTTCAGCCTGGGAAACTCCACCAGCGGAAAACTCTGCCCGAAGAGCTCCAGCGAAAGCAAGTGGATCAAGGCCCGCACGCGCACATTGGACCCGCAGGCGCAGGTGGCCGGCTCGCTGGCGAAGCTCGCGACGTTGCTTTCGGCGCCGCAGACGTTGCAGATAAAAGAAACCACGAAACCTTTGTTGTACCATCTCCGGGTGAGAGGAGGAGAGAGATGCGAGAGAAGATTCGAGAGAAGATCTTGAGAGGATTTCGAGAGAGGGTTTGACGCAGAGACGCAGAGACGCAGAGGATTTGAGATGGAAACAACCCAGTGGGCGCGTGCTATCTTCCATCCTCGAATTTCTCTGCGTCTCAGCGTCTCTGCGTCAAATCTTCTCTCGAAACTCTCTCTCGGTATCCTCCGCGTCTCGGGTTGCCGGGCCGGTCGGTTATCCTGGGAGCACGGAGTCCATGCGGGAACCAATCCACATCCTGGGAGGCGGGCTGGCGGGATCGGAGGCGGCCTGGCAGGCGGCGCAACGCGGGGCGCGCGTGGTGTTGCACGAAATGCGGCCGCGCAAGCGGACGGCGGCCCACCAGACCGGCGGCCTGGCCGAGCTGGTGTGCAGCAATTCGCTGAAATCGGAACAGCAATCCACGGCCCCGTGGCTGCTCAAAGAGGAGCTCCGGCGCTGCGATTCGCTGCTGCTCGGCGCGGCGGAAAAGGCGCGCGTTCCCGGGGGACACGCGCTGAGCGTGGATCGCGGGCGGTTCTCCGAGGAGGTGACGGCGGCCATTGTGGGTCAGCCGGCCATCGAGCTGCGCCGCGACGAGGTCACCGCCATCCCGCGCGACGGCGTGGTCGTGGTGGCTACCGGGCCCCTCACTAGCGAGGCGCTGGCGGGCGAGATCGCCCAGGCGACTGGCGCCGACCGGCTTTTCTTTTACGACAGCATCAGCCCTATTGTGGACGCCGACACCGTCGACGCCAGCGTGGCGTTCTGGGCCTCGCGCTACGACAAATCGGCCACCGGCACGAAGGATTATCTGAATTGCCCGTTCGACCGGGAGCAATACGAGCGCTTCGTGGACGCGCTGCTCGAAGCGCGGGAAGCCACGGCGCACATTCCCGAGGATAAGACGCCGTTTTTCGAAGCGTGCCTGCCGATTGAAGAGCTGGCCCGGCGCGGGCGGGAGACGCTGCGGTTCGGCCCCATGAAGCCCATGGGCCTGGTGGACCCGCGCACCGGAAAGCGGCCCTGGGCGGTGGTGCAGCTTCGTCAGGAGAGCCTGCGGGGCGGCAGCTTCAACCTGGTGGGCTTCCAGAACCACTTGCAATTCGGCGACCAGGCGCGCATTTTGCGTTTGATACCTGGCCTGGAAAACGCGGAGTTCCCACGCTTCGGGCAGATGCACCGGAACACTTACATCAACGCGCCCGCGCTGCTCACGCCGGCGCTACAATTGCGCGCGCGGCCGGAGGTGCTCTTCGCGGGGCAGATCTCGGGAGTGGAAGGATACGTGGAAGCGATCGCCACCGGGCTGATGGCCGGCATACACGCGGCCGCGCTGGCCGCCGGCGGAACGCCGCGCGCGCTGCCCTTCGAGACTGCACTGGGCTCGCTGTGCCGCTACGTTTCCGGCGCGGACCCCGCCCATTATCAGCCGGCCAACATCACTTTCGACCTGCTGCCTCCGCTCGACGAGGAGACCCACAACCGGTTGCGCCGCGATAAGAAAGCGCGCCACGCGGAGGTGTGCCGGCGCGCGCTCGATGCGCTGGACGCGTACCGCGCGGAGGAGGCGGCGCATGTCTGATCTCGAGGCGCAGATCGAGCGCTACGTTGCGGAGCTGGAGCGGCGGGGCGTTTCGCCGCACACATCCAGGGCTTACGCCGCCGACCTGGCGGAGTTTCTCGAATACCTTTCGCCGCCGGAGACCGAGCCGCCCGAGCCCGCGGCGCTCGACACGCTGACGCTGCGCGAGTGGCTGATGGGCCTGTACGCACGGAAGTTGGCCACCGTGACCATCCGGCGGAAGCTGGCGGCCCTCCGCGGCTTCTTCGCGTTCCTGCGCCGCGACGGGCTGGTGAAGACCAACGTGGCGCGCCTGGTGTACACGCCCAAAGCGCCGAAGAGGGCCCCGGAGGTGATGACCGAAGAGCAGGCCAATACGCTGCTCGACTCCGTGGCGGCGGGCCAGCTCGAGCGCCCGCACCCCGCGCGCGACCTGGCTATTTTCGAGCTGCTCTACGGCTGCGGCGTGCGCGTGAGCGAGCTGGCGGGGATCGATTTGGAAGACATCGACCGCGCCGAAGGCTGGGTCCTGGTGCGCGGCAAGGGGCACAAGGAGCGGCAGGTTCCGCTGCCGGGCAAGGCCAAGGCCGCGCTGGAGCGCTACCTGGCCGAGCGCCCGGTGATGCGCGACGAGCGCGCTCTCTTGCTGAACCACCGCGGCGGGCGGCTGACGGACCGCGGCATTCGAGGCATCGTGAACCTCTATGCGGCGTTTCTGACCGGCGATTCCTCCATCCATCCGCACAGCTTCCGCCATGCCTACGCCACGCACCTGTTGTCGAGCGGCGCGGACCTGCGCGCCATCCAGGAACTGCTGGGGCATGCGCGCCTTTCCACGACGCAGAAATACACGCAAGTGTCGCTGGTCGATTTGATGCGCGTGTACGACAAGGCCCACCCGAAGGCATAGGCCGCATGAGCGAAACGGGTCACCTGGATGTGGGGCCAGGCCTTTCGGCCTGCCGCCGGGCTTCGGGCCGGCGTCTTGTGCCGGTGCGAAGAACGCCGGCCAGAAAGCCGGCGGCAGGATGAAATCCTGGCCCCACATGGGTCCCATGCTGCGCATGGCCGCGCCGCTGGCCCTGGCGGAGTTGGGCTGGATGGCCATGGGCACGGTGGATACCATCATGGCCGGGCCGCTGGGCGCGGCGGCCATCGGCGCCGGCAGCCTGGGCGGCATGTTGTTCTACCCCATCGTGATCAGCGGCGCCGGCGTGCTGTTGGGGATGGATACGCTGGTGGCGCAGTCCTTCGGCGCCAACGACCGGCGCGATTGCCGCCGCACGTTGGTGGATGGCTTGTGGCTGGCGACCGCGCTGAGCGCGCCTCTGGCGGCGGCGATGCTGGCGACCGTGCCGATTCTGCGCGCCGTGGGCATCAACCCGCGCGTGATGGCCCCGTTCACCGGGTATGTGGAAGCGCTGCTGTGGGGTATATTGCCGCTGCTCTGGTTCACGGCCTTCCGCAGGTACTTGCAGGCGGTGAACATCGTCAAGCCGATTACCTTCGCGCTGGTGAGCGCCAACATCGTCAACGGGCTTGGAAACTACGCGCTCATGTACGGCCACTGGGGCTTTCCGGCTCTGGGACTGAAGGGTTCGGGATATTCGACGTCGATTGCAAGGCTCTATATGGCCGGAGTGCTGCTGGCCGCGGTGGCGTGGCACGAGCGCGGAGCGATCATGCGCATCTCATGGCGCTGGAACGCGGAGCGCCTGCGGCGCCTGGCCGGGCTGGGCATTCCGGCGGCGACGCAGATGTTGGTGGAGGGCGCGGTGTTCGGATTGGTGACCGTGTTCGCGGCGCGCCTGGACGAGGCGTCGCTCGCGGCCCACGGCATTGCCATGAACGTGATTTCGACCACCTACATGGTCCCGCTGGGGATCGGCTCGGCGGCGGCCGTACGGGTGGGGCAGGCGGTGGGGAGAAAGGACCCGCGCGGCGCGGCGGCAGCGGGATGGTCGGCGGTGCTGCTGAGCGCGCTTTTCATGGGCGCGGCCGGCGTAGCGTTGTGGGTGGTTCCGCGGTGGATCGTAGAGATCTACACCCATGACCCGGCGGTGATCCGCATCGGCGTAACGCTGTTGCGGATCGCGGCGTTCTTCGAGTTGTTCGACGGCTTTCAGACCGTGACCACGGGCGCGCTGCGCGGCCTGGGCGACACGCGCACGCCGATGCTGGCCCACTTCGGCGGCTATTGGCTGGTGGGGCTGCCGTTGGCGTACGCGCTGTGCTTTTCGTTCCGATGGGGCGTGAGTGGCCTGTGGGTAGGATTATTGGCGGCGTTGATATTGATTGGGACGGCGCTGCTGGGGGTTTGGAGGCGGAGGATTGGGGAGCAGGGGTCGCCGTAGGGTTCGAAAAGGCGAGAGGGCGCCAGAATCGTGCGGCCGGGCAGACGGGGGCACGCAAGCCCCCTTTTGCAGGGTCCGGACCCCGTCCCGAAACTCACTGGTTTCCGAAACGTGTTCAGTGGCTACCCCAGATCTGGAATGCGAGTACCGCGACGTTGAGTAGCCCCACGACAACTAGCAGGAGGGTTAGCCGATTTAGTCTCTCGCCAATTTTGAATTGTTCCCTTGCAAGAAGAACTTGGACTTTGCGATCATCGTTGAGCCTCGCATCAGGGTCGCCGTAGCCGCTTCCATCGGCGCATGCATCAAGCAACTGTTGAAGCTCCGTTTGAGTTCTGTTAGCCATGCCTCTTTCAGAATAGCGGTAAACTGCAAAGCAGGGAAGAGGCCGTGTGAGGTGATCTGCCCGCAGGTCAGGTATGTTGCGCTGTCTCACAAAGGACCTTTTCGGTAGCCGCAAAGCACGTCCTGGCGTTGACGGAGAAGCAACTCGCGGTGCTGCTGAAGAGAGGCGATTTCATGGAGGTGAAAAGCGAATGAGCAAGAAGTATCGAAGCGATGCGATGGCGGCCATCCATGAGACCATGGAGGCATCGCATGACGTGGGGGCCATCGACAAGCAGACGATGCGGCGTTTCGACAACGCCTGCCTTACGCCGATCCGGCCATTGGAGCCTGAAGAGATCAAGGCGATACGGGAGAGAGAACGCGTCAGCCAAACCGTTTTCGCGAACTATCTGAACGTCACCAGCAGCCTTGTCAGCAAGTGGGAGCGCGGCGAAAAGCGGCCTTCCGGGGCCTCGCTCAAGCTGCTATCGCTGGTCGAGAGGAATGGACTGGCCACGGTGGCCTAGCAGTTCGGCGCGGCGCCGGTCGCCCTTCTCGCGGCCGTTGCCGCCTTCTGTGTTGCCGGGTCGAGCGAGCCAAAGGCCTCCCAAAACGCCGGCGCGGCGTAATGCTTCAAAGCGGAGTGGAACTGCCTTCCCGATGGTCCCGCAGCGCCTTCTCGGCGAGTGCGTCCCACCTGCCGGCGGCAACTTCAGCCTCGAATTCTTCGTCCCAGATCTGGTCGGCGTACGCATCCAGCCAAGCCCGCAATTCGCGAAGCTCCGCGCCCGAGAGGGTGCGCAATTGGTCCGCAATTTCTTGAACGCGGCTCACAGTGGCCTCCTCTCCGATGGTAGCCGATTATTTCGCTCGTGGCGCGACAACGGTACGTACGACTTTCCATGGCGCCCGCGCGTCAGAACAGACGGCGGCGTCTTGGGATTACCCTGGGAGGTGGGTATTGTGCGCCCGCTCCCTGTTGGCCGCCTGCCCCACCACGATGACATGTCGAATACCACGTTGAAGGAAGAGCTTGCCGCCGCCCCGCCGGCCGCCGAGAGCCGCGCGGCGCGGATGGTGCGGGAGACCTTCGAATCCGGACGGCCGCTCACCTACATCCGCTCGGCCGAAGAACAGCGCGTGGTACGGGTGCTGCGCGAGGTCAGCCTGAGGGCGGACGCGGGGCGGCCGGCGCCCGTCTGGACCTGGAGCCTGACGGAGGGAATGCGCCGCGACGATGGCGCCGTGGAAGATGGCGCGCAGGGGCCGCGAGAGGCGCTGGATTTCATCGACTCCTACCAAGGCGCCGCCATTTTCCACCTCAAGGATTTCCATGAGCCGCTGCGGGCGTCGGCGGAAATCCGGCGCCGGCTGCGGGACGTCTACGAGAGCTGCCTCGACCAGCGGAAGTTCGTGGTGATCAGCTCGCCGGTGCGCTTCATTCCCGAGGAGGTGGAGCGCAGCGTGGTGTTCCTGGACCTGCGGCCGCCCGATCCGGTGGAACTGGCGGAGTTCGTGCGCGAGGAGGCGCAGCGGATTTCGGCGGAGGGCGGCGGCGAGACCAGCGACGCGGTGATCTACCAGATTGCGGGGGCGCTGCAGGGGCTGACCCTCGACGAATCGCGCTACGCCATACGCCGCGCCATGGCCGCCCATGGGCGGCTGGGGCCGGAGTCGTTGCCGGCGGTACTCGAAGAGAAGCGCCTGCTGGTGAACCGCAGCGGGGTCATCGAATTCATCTCCGAGCGCACCGAGATCGCCGAGATCGGGGGGTTGGACGGACTGAAGAAGTGGCTGCTCGAACGGCGCAAGCTGTTCGACATGCGCGACAAGGTGAGCGCCGAAATCGTGCCCAAGGGGTTGCTCATGATGGGCATCCCAGGCTGCGGCAAGAGCCTTTCGGTGAAGGCCATCGCGTCCTGCTTCCAGCTTCCGCTGTACCGGGTGGACATGGTGGAGATTTTCTCCGGCCGGCACGGCAAGCCCGAGGGCGCGTTTGTGGAGGCGTGCCGGATGTTGGAGGACCTGGCTCCCGCGGTGCTGTGGTTCGACGAGATCGAGATGGGGATCACCTCCACGGAGACCAGCGGGGAGCAGGGCCGGATTTTCGCCTTCTTCCTGACCTGGATGCAGGAGAAGACGCGCGGGCTGTTCGTGGCCGCCACGGCCAACCGGATCGACCTTCTGCCCGCCGAGATGATTCGCAAAGGGCGCTTCGACGAGGTATTCTTCGTGGACCTGCCGTACGACGAGGAACGCATCGAGATCTTCAAGATTCACCTGAAGCGGCGGGGCCTCGATCCGACGCGGTTCCATGTCGAGCAGTTGACCGAGTTCACCAAGGGCTGGGCCGGCGCCGAGGTGGAGCAGTGCGTGGTTTCGGCCATAACCAAGGCGCGCCTGGCGGACCGGGAGCTGACCGACCAGGACCTGATCGGCACGGCCGTGAAGATCGTTCCCCTGTCGCGCACCATGCACGAGCAGATCAACCACATTAGAGCGTGGGCCTTCGAGCGCGCCGCCCTCGCGTCCGTGAATCCGAACGCGTGATATGCAGGCGCAAGGGCGCTGAGACAACGCGGAGCGGATACCGGAAATCCTCCGCGGCGTCTCCGCGTTCGAGCGTCCCGCGACCGGCTATTATCGAATGGAGATGCTTCAGCGCCGCGGGCCCCTGGTTATCTGGTTCCTGTTCCTGGCCAGGGCGTTTTTCTATTGCGCCGCGCTTCCCCTCTGGGAAGGCTATGACGAATGGGCGCACTTCGCCGTAGTGCAGCGCATGGCCTTTAGGGGCGAGCCGCTGGTCTCGCGCGATGCGCCGGTGGGCCGTGACATCGCGGCTTCGCTCGAGCTCGCGCCCGTTCCCTGGGAGTGCCGCTATCTGCCGCCGCCCGCACTGACCCAGGACGCTTTCTGGCGCCTGCCCACCGAAGAGCGCGCCCGACGCGAAGCGCGCTTCCGCGCCATCCCGTCCTCCTTAGCGCGAGAAGACGCAGTCGGCAATCTCAAAGCCTACGAAGGTTTGCAGGGTCCGCTGTACGGCTGGCTCATGACGCCGCTCCTGTGGGCGGCCGGCTCGGCCCATCTGGCGACGCAGGTCCTTTTGCTGCGCTGCTTCGGCGTGGCCCTCGTGTCGCTGGTCATTCCGCTCGCGTTCCTCATCGGCCGCCCGGTTTTTGGCGACGACGCCGTAGCCCTCGGCTGCGCTGCCATTGTCGCCGTCATGCCGGAGTTCCTGATCGACGTCGCGCGCGTGGGCAATGACGGCATCGCCGTCCTGCTCTTCACGCTGGCCATCTGGCTGTTGCTCGAAGTCCTGCGCGACGGCCTCACGCGCTCCCGCGCGCTGGCGCTGGGCTTTGTTTTGGGAGCCGGCCTCCTCGCCAAAGCCTACTTCCTGACGGCGATCCCTCCCGTCGCCGCGCTGCTCCTCTGGAAATGCCGGCGCCCTCGCGCGCTGCTTGTGCCAATCGTCGCTTTCGCCGTTTCCGGATGGTGGTACATCCGCAACCTTTTCCTCACCGGCACGCTTACCGGCATGTGGGAATCGGCGCTGCTTCCCCACGCGGGGCTGGGCGCTCAGTTGCGGCAAATCGCCCGTGTTCCCTGGGGCGTGGCCATCGATTCGATCCTGCTTTCGCACCTCTATTTTGGCGCGTGGAGTTCCCTCACCGTCCGGAGCTGGATGTACCACCTCTTTTATCTCCTGATCGCGCTGGCCGCGATAGGTCTCGTCCTCCCCCGCCGCCGGTCCTTCGACCCCCGGCCTTTGGCGCTGTTGGCCGGGTTCTTCATCGCCTTCTGGCTGGGCCAGCTCTACCACGTGATACCGATGTTCACCATCTGGGGCGTTCCCACGTCCATGGGCTGCTATCTGTATGCCGTGGCCGCCGCCGAAGTGGCGCTCTCGGTGGCCGGCCTCCGCGCCCTGGCGCCGCGCGCGGCCCGCCGTTTCGTCGCCCCCGCAGGCGTGGCGCTCTTCGCCCTGCTCGACCTCTACACCATCCACATGATCGCGATTCCCTACTACACCGGCCTGATCGCGCACCGTCCCAACGGCCCCCTTGCGGCATTTCATCCCGCCGGAGCCAGCCTCTCGGAAATGCTAAACCGCCTCACCGCCTTCAAATCGCCCTGGCTGGGTGAACCGCTCATGGCTGCGCTCTGGATGGCCTACATCGCCGCCACGCTCGGTCTGATCGCGATCAGCTTCCGGATGGTGAAACGCCGGCCCGGCGAAGCGAGGGCAGGAGTCTGAACTGAGGCAGGATTACCCAACCGCGCCCAGGCGCCTGGCGACGTCGGCGCGGAAGCGGTCCGCGAACCCCAAAACGTAATCGGCAATGGAGAGGCTGGGGTCCTGGACCAGCGGGGTAAGGTCCATGGCGAAGTTCAGGGCGCTTTCTTCGTCCGTGCCGTGGGAGGCGAAATAAGTAGCGTGAGCCAGGCGCCGGCCCGCAGTGGCGAGATCGTAGCGCTTGCCCCCGCTCACCTGCGAATCGAAAACGCCCACCAGCGCGGCGGCGATGTTGGAGCGGGCGGAGACCGGCAGCGCGCGCTTCTCGTCGTCCTGGAGCCAGTCCAGGTCGCGCCAGACCTCGCAGCCGTAAACCTTTTTCGGCTTATACCCGCCGGCGGCGCGCAGGGCGGCGATGGCCCGCAGCGCCACGGCCACGTGGGTATCGTGCTTATCGGCGAGGTTGTGCAGGTAGACCACATCCGGGCGGGCCGCGCGGAAGATGCGGCTGAGATCTTCCACCAGCGGCGTCGCGGGCACAGTCTTCGTCTCGGAGCTTGAATAGCCTAGCTGAATCTGGCAGGCGTACTCTCCCACGAAGGCGGCTTTGCGCTGCTCCGCAATGCGCACCTGTTTCATGCGCTCGTCGGAGTAATCGGCGTAGATTCCGGCCCGCGGGCTGCCGGCGCCATCGGTGGCCACCACGCCGGTAAACCATCGGTCGGAGCGGCCGAAACACTCGGCCACGCCGTGGTAGGCCATGATTTCGATATCGTCCTGGTGGGCCGAAACGCACAGGTGCGTGGTGCGCGAAAGGGCGGCGGCGGGCTCTATGCCGTCGGGAATGAAGATGTCGGCGGCGGGCTGGTTAAATTGCATGGCGGTTTCTCACTTGTCTCAATGTACAGCCGTGCGTGGGCGAGGAAGAATGCCGGCACGAATGCCGTCATGGCAGGCCGGAGGCCCGCTCTACAATAGCAGGCAGGCTGGCGGCGGCGATGGCCTGCCCGTGACGCTTTTCCGTTTCTCCGGGGATGTGGAAGCGGACGCGCTCGGCCAACTCGGGAAATTCCTCGCGGAGTACGCTCGCAGCGAGCGACAGGATCAGGTCGCCCCCTTCGCCGGTCATTACGCGTCCCAGCGCCAGCAGGTTCCGAACCTCGTAGAAATCGGCGTAGTGGGCGATGGCATAGCCGAAATAAACGCCAATGGTCGCATAGATGCGGCGGGCGCGTTCGTCGCCCGCGGCCATGAGGCGCTGCGCGCGCTCCAGCCGTTCGGCGGGCGTCATGGCGGCGGGCAGGTGGATGCCGGCGGGTTCGAGCAGCCGCGCGACGGCCTGCTGGGAAAGATACTGCGCGCCCACGCCGAGGTCTCCGGACCACTCGTCGCGCGGCGCGTCTTCGTCCTCGCGGTAATCCACTGGAGCGAAAGCCAGCTCGTTCAGGCAGGTGGTGATGGCGCCCTGGGGCGTTACAAAACCGGCAGCCGTGCTGCTGCCCATGGCGACGCCCAGAACGGCGTTATCGCCTAGGGCCATGGAACCGGCCAGGGCGGTGACTTCGCCATCGTTGACCACTTCGAAGGGAATGCCGCCCCAGGCTTCGCGCAGATCGAAGAAAAGGCGTCGCACGCGCGTCTCGAAAAGATGGCGCGGCACGCCGCGGTACAGCGAGCCGACCCGCACCTCGTTGTTCACGTAGACCCCCGCCGCGCTGCCGCCGATGGCCGACACGGGGAAGATGCGCGGCGGCGCGCCGGAGCGAGTCCTCGATACCGTCGAAGTGATACCGCGGATCGGCCTGGGCGCCGGGATTCCAGGCCACCTCCTCGCTGAAAACCACCTCGCCATCGATCACGGCGGCGCATTTGCGATCGCTCGCGCCCAGATCGAAACCGATACGGCAGCCGTCCAGATGGCGGCCCAGCGGGGCGGAGATTTCCCGTTCCTGAGGGAAAGCGTCAAGCGAAACGCTTTCGAGAGCCATGGGGTGGCCGTAGACGCTCTCGCCCATGAAGTGGAAGTCGAAGGCGCGGGCGCCCTGGAGGGAGTAGAGGCCGCGAAGATAAGCGGCGATGCGCGGATCGCCGGCGATGGCGATCCGGTATCCGCCCTTTTGCCAGAGCAGGAATTTCAACAGGCGCTCGGCGTAGCGATGGTTCAAGGCTATGTTGGGGCCTTCGTGGGGCAGCGCAGGGGCATGAAAGACGGAAACCGAGCCGTCGCCGCGCGCGAGCGCGAACGCGAGCGGCTGGCCGACGCTCTCGGCCACCGCGGCGCGGTAAGCCCGGTTCCACAGCGAGGCTGGGACGAACCCGGGATCGAGAGCCGGACGGAATTTCGGGGATACGCGAATGGAAGCGGGCATGGCCGGCCGGAACCCCGATTGTATCGTGAGGTGGTTGGGCGCGGGCTTGATGATGGGGGTTCACAGATCACTGACCCGCCCGCGCCGGAAATGTGAGCTTTCATACATTAGACCGGGTATCGGCCCCTGAGCCGGCGCCCCTTGCGCGAGATATACTAGTCAGACATCGAGTGAGGCGCCAGCTCGCCTCACCCTCGGAGGAAAAAACGTGAAAGTTCCCGTTCAGCTATGCCTTTTGTTCGCCACGCTTGCGCTCGCGGTCGTCCCCGCCGTCGCGCAGCCGACCGTTGGGGGGATACTCAACAACTACAGTTACACCCTGCCCGGCTTGCCGAATTACGGCATCGCCCAGGGTTCCATCTTCGCGCTGTACGGAAGCAATATGTCGGGGAGTTCCACGGGGCTGCAAAATGCCCCCTTGCAAACGACCCTGGTTGGGAGCACCCTCAATGTGACGGTAGGGAGCGCTACGACGCATCCGTACCTGTACTATGTGACGCCCACGCAGATCGCCGGCATCCTGCCGTCCAATACGCCGGCGGGAGCGGGGACCATCACGGTTACCTACAACAATCAGACCAGCGCGCCATTGGCGATTCAGGTGGTGGCGAGCGGCTTCGGCATGTTGAGCTTGAACAACCTGGGGTCCGGGCCGGCGGCGGCGGAGAACGCGAATGTGAATTACTCGCTGCTGAGCTCCACCAACGCCGCCAATCCCGGCGACTACATCGTTCTCTGGGGTTCCGGCCTGGGGCCGGTGTCGGGCAGCGAAAACACTTTCCCGCAACCGCAGACTAATATGACGAGTCTGCCGATTGAGGTGGATATCGGCGGCGTCAGCGCCTCGGTCGACTATCGCGGCCGCTCCCAATACCCGGGCCTCGATGAGGTCATCGTGATCGTGCCCGGGGGCGTGACGGGCTGTCAGGTTTCGGTGGCGGTTATCGCCGGCAGCCCGAGCGTGGTCAGCAACTACGGCACGATCCCGGTGGCGCCGTCCGGGACGCGGACCTGCACCGACCCGACCACCTCCATTCTTACCGCGAGCGAACTCCAGACCCTGGCGGGCAAGTCGACGGTCAGTTATGGATTCATCGGCATAGGCAAGACCACCAGCACGACGCAGTCGATCACGGTGAGCGGGGTCACCATACCCGGCAGCACGACGGTGTCCGATTCCGCCTCGGCCGCGTTTGTCCGTTACACCTCGGCGCAGTTCTTGTCCCTCTCGCAATCCACCACCTCGGTAGGCAGTTGCACGCTGTACACCTATACGTTAGCCAACGCGGGGACTCTCCCCAACTCGCTGCCGACCTACCTCAACGCCGGCTCGGCGGTCAATGTCACCGGCCCGTTGGGGAACCAGGCCCTGACCTTGCAGAGCGGTCTCTACTACAACCCCGCGTCGCCCAGTTTCATCCCCACCTCGGGCGGCACTTTCAGTTTCAATAACGGCAGCGGCGGCCCGGA
>Ga0187851_10003343_pt1 | contig 13492 bp, 16 predicted proteins | sample June2016WEW_6_10_FD_132997 | JGI IMG/M metagenome (GOLD analysis project Ga0187851, IMG submission 132997) | Peatland microbial communities from SPRUCE experiment site at the Marcell Experimental Forest, Minnesota, USA - June2016WEW_6_10 | ecosystem: Environmental > Terrestrial > Soil >...
ACGGCCACATCGTAGCCCTCGCCCTTGAGCTGGTCGTAGACCCCCCGCCAGCCGGAGCCGTCGACGAACGCGCCGTGGACGAGAACGATGGCGATGTCTGAGCGTGTACTCATGATGGTTTCCTCTTGCTCCTTCGTCTCATTGCTTAGGTCGTGGCTGCGGTTGAAACGATCCTTGTCACACGTCGCGTGAACGCTTGCGGCGATCACCAAACCGTCAGGGGCACCCAGCCGTCGAGGTCGCGCATCCGAAATCGAGAACCTGGTGTTCGGTGATTCGTCCCTCGAAGGCACGCGGGTGCGGTGGCGATTCTCGTGGCACAGAGGGATGGTAACGCTACGATTGGCCATTCTCAATGACCAGGACGCCGGGAAACTTTGCAGATCGTCCGGCAAGGCGCACGTGCGCGTCCTGGATGAGTGGCGTGCGGCGACCCGGCGTGGAACCGGACTCGAGTTGGAGTCTCATGGTTATCATCTTGCCGGTGGCCTGCGCCATGCAGATCGATCGGGGCAGCGCCGAGGCCCCTTTCCCGCGCCGTGCCCGCTGATCTCGGCCCGCACGCGGAGGCGTGGAAGCGATGAGTGGAACCGAGCGGCCGCTGGGCAGGTCGGGTGTGAGTGTGCCGGCGCTCGGGGTTGGCACCAACAGGTGGAGCACCGGCGAGCCAGGCCAGACCCGCTTGAACGCGACGCTGGCGGCGGCGGTCGATGTGGGGATAGGCTTCTTCGACACCGCGGAGGTCTACGGCTTCGGCCGGTCGGAGCGGGCCGTGGGGGCGGCGGCCCGGCAGGACGGCCGGCCGATCGTGCTGGCCAGCAAGTTCGCACCGTTGCCCGCCCGGCTAGCGCCGCCCAGTTCGACTCGGCACTGGATAGGACGCTGGAGCGGCTCGGTCGGGGGTCACTCGACCTCTACTATCTGCACTTCCCCTACTCACTCCGCGGCATCAACACCTGGATGACGGCGATGGCCAAGGCGGTCGAGGCCGGGAAGATCCGGGCCGCGGGGATCAGCAACTGCAACGTCGCGCGAATGCGGAAGGCGGCCGGCGTGCTGGCCCGCTACGGGATACCGCTCGCGGCCAACCAGGTCCAGTACAGCGTGCTGCACCGCGCGCCCGAAACCAACGGTGTCCTCGACGCCTGCCGCCAGATGGACGTGGCTCTCATCGCCTACCGGCCCCTCGCCGGCGGTGCCGTCCGCGGTGGCTCCCGCACGAGGCGCGGCTCGGCTGGCCTTTCGGACGCCCTAAGAGGTGGCGGCCGCCCGGGACGCGACCACTCCTCAGGTGGCACTCGCCTGGTTGCTCCAGCGAGACGACCACGTAATCGCGATCCCCGGGGCCACGACCCCCGAGCACGTCCGGCAGAACTCACGCGCCCTCACCCTGGAACTCAGCGACGAGGAGTTCGCCTCCATCGACCGGGCATCGGCCCCGCCGCCGGCCAGCTAGCACCCGCTTCACTCCCGGCAGGGAAGCCCAGCTCCAGGCCCCTTCTCCGAGCTGAACCCGAGCTGGCCGCAAGGGCATCTGGCCGCCGGAAAGGCGGGTTAGAAAGACCTCTGGTTTCAAGTTACGAAAGACCCTGGTCTCCCCCGATGCTGCCGCGGAGGATCGCGCGTATGCGACCCTCCTTGTCCCGCCGGTCCGGGGCGGTGGCACCCCTCGTACTGATGGTCGCCGGGGTCTTCGTGTCGGCCTGTTCAAGCAGCCCGGCGGCGACGACACCGTCTCCGTCCACGTCCACGTCCACCAAGGTGGCGTTGGGGACGAACAACCCCAGCCAAGGTGACTGCACCACGAACACCAGCGAGGCGGCTACCTCGGTCGGGTTTGTGCTGCTAGACGTAACGCCCAGTTCGTTCCAGGCGGAGATTCAGGTGCAGGCGGGCCCCCGGAACACGACCTACGGGGTGTTCATGCAGCAGGTCCCCGGATCGTGCCCACAACCGGCGGCCAATGGCGGCACGCTGATCACTGACTCGAGCGGGCATGGACAGGCGTCCACAACCGTGGCGCGCGTGCCCGGCGCGACCACCTTCTACGTCCAGCTCGTCCCTAACGGATCTGGAGCGCCTGACTACACCAGCGACCGCATCTCAGCCGCCTCGTAAGGGTCACCGTCAGCTGGATGTCGGCCGCACGCTGGCTGGTACTCTTTGGAGGATGAGCCAAGTCCGCGCCGCGGGACCGGACGAGTTCGACCTGGTGGTGATCGGCTCTGGCCCGGCGGGGGAGAAGGGAGCCGCCCAAGCCGCCTACCACGGCTACAGGGTGGCGGTGGTCGAGCGTCGGCGGGAGGGGGGAGCCGCGATCTCGGGCACAGGGGTGCCGGTGAAGGCCATGAGGGACACGGCGGTGTACCTCACCGGCTGGGCGCGGCGGGATGTCTATGGGATCGGGATCAGCCTCGCACCCGACCTGCTCATGAATCGGCTGAGAACCCGTGCCACCGATGTGGTGGCAACCATGACCGCCGCCGTCCAGGCGAATCTGAGGCGGCACAATGTCGAGCAGGTGCGTGGTGAGGGGAGGGTGGGCCCCGACCGGTCGGTGATCGTCCGCGACAACGAGGGCGGGGAACGGACGCTGCGGGCCCGGGTGATCCTGCTGGCGACCGGTTCCCGGCCTTACCACCCTCCGGGCATCCCGTTCGACGATCCCGATGTCCACGACTCGGAGACGGTGTTGGGGCTCGAACGCTTGCCGGAGCGGATGGTCGTGGTGGGGGGCGGGCCGGTGGGCTCCGAGTTCGCGTCGATCTTCGCCGCCCTCGGCTCCGAGATCACCCTGGTGGACCGTGGGAAGCGGCTGTTGCCGATGCTGGACGCGGAGCTCTCCGAGGCCCTGGCTCAGAGCATGCGACGCTCGGGAGCGCGCCTGATGTTCGGCGCCCAGTTGGAAGCCCTCGAGCGCGACGCCGATGGATTGATCGTTCGCGTCGACGGGGAGGTTCTGCGGCCGCAGATGGTGCTGCACGCCGCGGGGCGAACCGGCAACCTCGAGGGTCTGGGGCTTGCCGAAGCCGGTGTGGAGACGGACGCTCGCGGGCGCGTGCGCGTCGGTCCCGATTTCCAGACCACTGTCCCGGGGATCTACGCCGCCGGCGACGTCACCGGGCCTCCCGGTCTCGCCTCGGTGGCGATGGAACAGGCGCGCGTGGCCATGTGTCGCGCTTTCGACATCCGCTTCAAGGAGTCTGTCGACACGGTGGTCCCGACCGGGATCTACACCCTCCCCGAGGCGTCAATGGTCGGGCTCACCGAGGAGGCCGCCCGGACTGCCGGTGAGGACGTGGAGACCGGGCGTGCCCTGTTCGAGGCGAATGCCCGGGCGCGGATCTCGGGGGCCACCGAGGGGTTGGTGAAGCTGGTGTTCCGAGCCGGGGACAAGCGGCTGCTCGGCGTCCACATTCTGGGCGAGGAGGCGACCGAGCTGATCCACGTCGGCCAGGCCGTGCTGCACCAGGGCGGCACGGTTGACGAGTTCATCGATACCACGTTCAACTTCCCGACCCGAGCCGACGCCTACAAGTACGCGGCCTACGACGGGCTGCAGCGCTTCGACGCCCGCGCCCAGGGCCCTCCCACTTAGGCGTAACGCCCGCGGGCCCTGGACGCGTGGTCCCGGTACCCTTGGACGGTGGATACTCGTGGTGGTCTCCTCGTCCGACCAGCCGGTCCGGGAGAGCTCGATGCCCTCGGCCGGTTGCTTTTCGACTTCAACCGAGAGTTCGGCGAGCCCTCCCCCGCGCCGGCCGTCCTGGCCGCCCGGCTCGGTCAGCTCCTCGCCCACGGTGACACCGCCGTCCTGGTCGTCGGCGATAGCCCCGAGGGCCTGGCGGTCCTCCGCTTCCGACCCGCCCTGTGGACCAGCGGGCTGGAGTGCTACCTGGCCGAGCTGTACGTCATCCCGTCGCGGCGCGGTCAGGGACGGGGGCGGGCGCTCATGGAGGCTGCGTTGCGAGAAGCGAAGGAGCGCGGCGCCGACACGATGGACATCGCAGTGGACGAGCCTGATCGCGCCGCCCGCCGCCTCTACGAGAGCCTCGGCTTCACCAACCGAGTCGGCGGCAGCGACGGTCCCCTCATGTACGTCTACGAGCGGGATCTCTGAACCCAGCAGGCGCGCCGCCGCTTCGGGGTCCCGCTCAGCGCGCTGCCGGCAGGTGCTGGTCGGCCCAGCGGGCGAGGGCCATCAGAGCCGGACGCAGCGCTGTTCCCCGATCGGTGAGCCGGTAGATCGACGCAATCGGAGGTCCCGGCAGCACCTCGCGCTCCACCAGGCCTGCCTTCTGGAGCTCCGCGAGGCGAGTCGAGAGCATCGCTTCGGTGATGCCCGGTATCCCCGTCGCGATCTCACCGAAGCGAGCCGGTCCGTCCAGGAGCGACCCGACGATCACCCCGGTCCAGCGCTTGCCCAGGAGGGCGAAGACGCTGGTCAGGCCCTCATCGCAGTGCACCGGGTCACCGTGTCTTGCCTCGCTCACGAGCGCCATCCTAACGCTGCGGGAGGAAATCTCTTGTTACTATCCTAATCGTAGTACCTAGATTCGTGGTAGTGCGGGGGTAGACCATGGCGGCCAGCGACGATCTGATGCGGGCGGTCCGGTTCCACGAGTACGGTGACCCATCGGTGCTGCGGGTCGACGAGGTGCCCCGCCCCCGGCCCGGGGCCGGCGAGGTGCTGGTGAAGGTGCGCGTCGCGGGGGTGAACCCCATCGATTGGAAGCTCCGCTCGGGCCAGCTCCAGGCCTTCATGCCCCTGGCCCTGCCCTTCACCCTCGGGATCGACCTCGCCGGCGGAGTGGTCGAGGTGGGCCCGGATGTGGCTGGCTTCACGGTCGGCGACGACGTGTTCGGCCGCGGCCAGGGCGCCTACGCCGAATATGCCACCGCCCCGGCCCAGTCGATTGCGCGGAAACCGGAGGCGCTCAGCTTCGGGCGGGCTGCGACCCTGCCCGTCGGCGGTGTCACCGCCTGGTGGGGGCTCTTCGAGACCGCGGGCCTGCAGAGCGGTCAGCGCCTGCTGGTCCACGGCGGCGCCGGTGGGGTGGGCGGCCTGGCGGTCCAGTTGGGCCGCTGGAAGGGCGCCCACGTCATCGCCACCACGTCAACGGCCAACCTCGACTTCGTCCGTTCCCTGGGTGCAGACGAGGTCATCGACTACTCGGCCGTCCGCTTTGAGGAGACCGTCCGGGACGTCGATGTGGTCTTCGACGTCGTCGGAGGCGATGTCATCGACCGATCGTGGAGCGTCCTCAAGAAGGGGGGCATTCTCGTCTCGGCGGCGGGGATGCCACAGCCGGAACGGGCGGAGCAGCACGGTGTCCGCACCTCGGGGGTTCAGGCCCCGCCAGCAATCGGGCCGATCCTCGATCAGCTGGCCGCGCTCGTCGTCGACGGAAGCCTGAAGCCGCTCGTCGGTGAGCGCTTTGCGCTCGCCAATGTGGGGGCAGCGCATCGCGTGTCCGAGACCGGTCATGGTCGGGGTCGCATCATCGTCGAGGTGTCGGACTGAGTCGGATCTGCAGCGGACCGCCGATGAGCGTTTTCCCCCGGTGCCGCCGTGAGCCACGACCGAGGGCGGGTGATGGGGGTCAGCTGGGCTGGTAAGCTCGCAGGCCGTGGAGGTCCTTCCATCGTTTGATCTGGAGGGGCAGGTCGCGCTGGTCACCGGAGCTGCCCGGGGCTTGGGCCGAGCCATCGCCGTGGCCCTCGCTCATGCTGGCGCCGACGTCGCCGTGGGTCTGCGATCGCTGGATACGGCAGCGGAGGTTGTATTCGGAGTCGAAGCACAGGGACGCCGATGCCTTCCACTGGCCATGGACGTGCTCGATCTCGACCAGGTGCAGTCCGCGGTGCGGGAGGCAGCCTCCGAGATGGGACGCCTCGACATCCTGGTCAACAACGCGGGCCTCGGTCCATCGAACCTCGCGGTGGACGTGACGGTGGAGGACTTCGACCGCACCGTCGATGTCAACCTCAAGGGCACGTTCTTCGCCAGCCAGGCCGCCGCTCGAATCATGATTCGGCAAGGATCCGGGCGAATCATCAACCTCAGCAGCCAGGCCGGATTCGTGGCGCTGCCCACGGAGTCGGTGTACTGCATGACCAAGGCGGCCATCGCCCATCTGACCAAGTGCCTGGCTGTCGAGTGGGGCACCCACGGCATCACCGTCAACGGGGTGGCGCCTACATTCATTCGCACTCCTGGCACGCAGGCCGCGCTGAGCGACCCGGCCTTCGAGCGTGATGTGACCGAGCGCATCGCCGCCCTGCATCGCATTGGGGAACCCATGGACGTGGCGGGTGTGGTCGTCTTCCTCGCCTCACCGGCCGCGTCACTCATCAGTGGCGAGACGATCCTCGTCGACGGTGGATGGACCGCCCGCTGAGTTAGCCGGGAGCGCCTGGCGGCGTCAGCTGCGCGACAAGCTGAGCCCGAGCAACGCAAGCCTCCGTCAGGAACCTGTCGGGGCGGCGCCCCGTCGAGCCCGATAGGCGCGTGCCTTGGCACGGCTGCCGCACGCGCGCATGCTGCACCAGGCGCCGCCAGCGTTCTTGGTATGGTCGTAGAAGGCCCAGCGACACGTGGTGAGACGGCAGACCTTCAATCGCTGCCACGTCCCCACGATCGTGGCCTCGATGATGGCGATCGCCAGCGTGGCCAGGTAGGCGTCCACGCCGCGGCCTCCGGGGACGAGGGTCACCCCCTCGGCGGAGACTCGGGGGTGGAGCGGCACGTCAACCAGGAGCCGGTCCAGGTGCCGGCCGGCCCCGGGATCGGCGGCATGGCCGTCGTGGGTCGCGAGCACCTCCCGAAGAGCCTCGCGGACGTCGACGAGGTGCTGCCGCTCCGTCTCTGAGATGGGGCCTCCGAGGGGCACGTCACGCCCTCGCAGCCAGGTGGTGGCGGAGTCGGTGCCGGCGAGATCGTCCCTCCCCGCCTCTTCATCGCGGGAATTGACGAAGGCCTGAACCTCACCGAGGGGGCCCGGCGCCGGCTGCTTGGCCGGGGTGGGTGTGTCCATGCCCCCAGGATACCAGAAGTCACCAACAATCGCTGTTGACAGGTGACGTCAGGCGGGTGTAAGCTCGTCACCAGCAAACAGAGATAGGTAGTGATTGAGGTGGACCATGATGCATCCAGAGCTCCTCCTTGAGCTGGCCCGCATCCGCGAGCAGGAGATGGTGCGAGCGGCCGCCCTCTCCCGGGCGGCCCGAGACCTTCGCAGCCTCCGACCACGGCGGGGGCCCCGCCAGTGGCTCGCCAGGAGATTCCAGTGGTGGCTGGCACCCGGTGGCGTGTGCCCGGAGCCGGGCTCCGCTCTCCCGCCGATTCTCCAGCCGTCCATCCGGCGGGAATCGCGCTGACAGGGGGCCCCGCTGACACCCATGACAGGTCTTGGCACCTCCTGCCGGCGTGGGGATGCCGGGCGGCTCGCGCGGGGAAGCGGCTAGGACGCCCAGGAGAGCCGGACCCGGGTGTCGCTGGGCTGGGCACGCCCGGCCTTCCCCCGCGCCGTCGCCGGTCGTCTCCGCTATCGTGGCCGGGATGACGGCTGCACTGCTCGGCTTCGCGATAGCGGCGACCTTGTTGATTCTGGCGCCGGGGCCGGACAGCCTCCTCGTGATGCGGAACTGCCTGCGGGGCGGACGGCGCACCGGGTGGTCCACGGCGGCGGGTACCCTGACCGGACTCGTGAGCTGGGCGGCGGCGGCAAGCATCGGACTGTCGTCTCTGCTCGCCGCCAGCTGGATCGGCTACGACATCCTCCGCTTTGCCGGAGCCGCCTACCTGATCTGGTTGGGGGCGACGAGCCTGTGGCCCCGCCACCACACCACTCCGGCCGCGGTGCGCGGGGAGGAGCGCGATCGGGCCCCGGCTCTGAAACCGCGCCGCGCCTACGTCAACGGCCTGATCTCCAACCTGTGCAACCCCAAGATCGGGGCGTTCTTCGTCGCCTTCCTCCCCGGCTTCATCCCCGCCGGCGTCTCCGCCCGGGAGTTCTCCATCCTTCTCGGTGTCTGGTTTGCGGTGGAGACGGGAGTCTGGCTGGGGGCCCTGGTGTGGATGGTGGACCGCGGCGTGAGGTGGCTGAGCCGGTCTCGGGTCCAGCGCACCCTGGAGCGGCTCACCGGTCTCGTGCTGATTGGTCTCGGCCTCCGTCTCGCGACCGAGACTCGCTGATCGCACACCGCCGAGCCCCCCGCACTCTGGCGTCAGGGGGCGAGCGTCGGTAGGGTGCTTCCCGCAAGAAGTGTGTTGCAGAGCACTTTGGTTTCCGCGTCGCTGCTGCCCTTGGCGGTGTAGATGCGAGCGGTGATGGCGCCCCCCTCGTAGGTCACATAGCATTCCGGGGCGGCCTCATATCCGCCCGCGGGAATGGTGGATGTCGCGGACCAGCCCGAGGCGCCCTCAAGGCTGCTGCAGAGCGAATTCGCGGTGGCCGCATCGGTGCCGGCGACGGTGAGGTAGGCGAGGAGGTCGCCACTGCCGTCAGTACCGGTTGCCCCGCAGATGAACGCCGAGTCCGGGTTGGCGGAGGTGTCACCGGCCCCGCCGGTGACACCGGCCACCGTGGTCGACGTCGCCGTGGCCGATGGCGACGTGGCAGCGGGTGCCGTGGTGGCAACGGGTGCCGTGGTGGCGGTCGGAGCCACGGTGGCCGGCGGGGTGGCCGCGGTCGTGGTAGCGGCGCACCCGGCCGCGACCAGGGCCACCAATCCGAGCACCCACGATGCGAGGCGGTGACGCGTCCATCCCACCGGGAGCCATCCCATTTTGTGAATCATCTCACCCGCTCCGGTCCCGCCCGTCCGTGTTCAGAGCACGAACTCGGCGCCGGCCTGCAACGGCCGTCGCTCGCCGGGTGAGAGCAGCCACGCCCGCTGCCGGCCTCTGACCACCCAGCGGGCCAGGTCGGCGTCCTCGCTGACGATGGCGGTCTCCTCCTCAATGCCCACGAGGGTGACCCCGGGGGGAAGGTGCGAGGCAGCCCAGCGGGACATGCCGGGCACCCAGCGTCGCATGCGGTCGAAGTGGGGGATGACGCGCAGCCGGGGCACGACCTCCAGGCCGGAGCGCGGCGAGCGAGTGAGGTGTCGGAGATCCGGTACCCACGAGGTCAGCGCCATCGCCCCCGCGCTGCATCCCGCCAGGGCGGCCCCGGCGCGCCACGCGTCGACGATGGCGGCCCACACACGGGTACCCCGGAGCGAGTCCGCCAGGTGGGCGGGGCTCCCCCCGGAGAGGTAGATGAGCCCGGCACCGGCGACCAGCTCGGCGTTGGCCGCGTCCTCGGCCGAATCACGGTCGAGGACCCTGACCGGGACCGCTTCGACCCCCAGCCGTGTGGCCTGCTGGGCTCCCAGCGCGATCCAATGAGCGACGGAGGCGGGACCTTCCGGCCCGGCTGCCGTTGGCAGCTGCACGTACCGCGGTGGCCTACCGGCGATCAGCGCGGCCTCGAACTCGAGCATCGCCGGCAGATACTCCCCGCTGCCGACCAGGGCGACCGGTCCAGGCCCCGTCATCGCTGCGTGCGCTCCGCCTCCGCCTGAGGGTAGCGGTCACCGGCCACGGCGATCTGTGCGACGGCGTCGTCGATGCTGCGCAGGTCGTCGGGCGTCAGCTCGATCGAGGCCGCGGCGATGTTCTCCTCCAGGCGGTTGAGCTTGGTGGTGCCGGGGATGGGGACGATCCATGGCTTCTGCGCCAGCAACCAGGCCAGTGCGATCTGCGCCGGAGTCGCGCGCTTCTGCTCGCCAAGCTTCACCAGAAGGTCGACCAGGGGGCGATTCGCCCTGCGGGCCTCCGGCGTGAACCGTGGCAAGGTGGTGCGATTGTCGTTGCTGCCGAACGTCGTGGTCTCGTCGATCTTCCCGGTGAGGAAGCCCCGGCCCAGCGGACTGAAGGGGACGAAGCCAATCCCGCGCTCCTCGCAGGCCGGCAACACGTCTGCTTCAGGGAGCCGCCACCAGAGGGAGTACTCGCTCTGGACGGCCGCAACCGGCTGGACCGCGTGCGCTCGGCGGATGGTCTCGGGCCCGGGCTCTGATAGACCGAAATGCTTGACCTTGCCTTCGGCGATGAGGGCCTTGACCGTGCCGGCGACATCCTCGATCGGAACGTCGGGATCGACGCGGTGCTGGTAGAAGAGGTCGATGGCGTCGACGCGCAGACGCGTGAGCGACTCCTCGGCGACCCGGCGGATTCGTTCGGGGCGGCTGTTGAGGCCGCCCGACCCCCCCGGCCCCAGGTCGTAGCCGAACTTGGTGGCGATCACCACGCCCGTGCCGAACGGCTGCAGCGCCTCGCCGACGAGTCCCTCATTCGTGAAAGGGCCATAGACCTCGGCGGTGTCGAAGAAGGTGACGCCGCGCTCGACAGCGGCGCGGATCAGCGCGATCATCTCGGTTCGGTCCGGGGCCGGGCCGCGGTGGTAGTTCAATCCCATGCAGCCCAGGCCGATGGCCGAGACCTCGAGGCCGCTCCCTCCGAGCTTGCGCATCTCCATCCGAGTACCTCCTTGGTTCGCGCTCACTGGGAGCATAGCGTCCGGCCGGGATCGATCGGCACTGTCCCGGCGGTTCAGTCCCGCCGATCGGGACTGACGGCGTAGCAGGCCAGGAGGTTGCCAGAGCCCTGCCATGTCCGCGTGTTCATGAGCTTGAGTGACACGGGTGGGCGCCCCTCGAAGAGCGGCGTGCCCACGCCTCCGATGATCGGGAAGAAGGTCAGCTGCAGCTCGTCCACGAGGTCGTGGGCCAGAAGGTCATTCCAGAGCAGCCGGCTCATCTGCACCAGGATGTCCTTGCCGGGCTCCTGTTTGAGGGCGGCGATCTCGCGATACGCATCCGCCCGCTTGATGATCCGCGTGTTCTCCCACGGGGCCAGCTCCGCCGCGGTCAGGTTGTCGGAGATGACGAGCTTCGGGATGGAGCTCACGAGCGCGGAGAGCTCGCGTCGGATCGGGGTGGCGGTGGGATCGCTGGCGACCCCGGGCCAGTAGTCCCTGTTCTCGAGGAACGAGTTGCGACTGAACAGGACGTAGTCGGCGGCGCGGAGCCGTTCCGCGTTGTAGTGGTCGAAAGCGTGGTCGCTCGCGTAGTCCTCGTGGAGGTGGTCGAAGAGCGAGTCCATCCTCTTGTCCTTGCCGGTGTAGAGGCCATCGAGGGTGACGAAGTTGGCCACGATGAGCTTGCGCATATTCCGACTCCTTGTCTGAGCGTCTCTCGGTTGATCTGCGCTGGCGGGTCCTCAGCCTGCTGCCTCAACCATGGGCCGCGCCTTCCCGCCTCCGGCGGTCTGGGAACTCCAGCTGAAACGTCGAATGGTCGATGTCGAAGTGTCCCGATAGGCAATCGCACAGGAATTCGAGCACGGCGGCACCATCGGCCTCCGACTCGAGGACGACGTGGGCTGAGACGACGTTCACGCCCGACGTGATGGTCCAGGCGTGGAGGTCGTGGACGTCCGCCACCCCCGGGGCCTCGCGAATGTGGGCTCGGACCTCGTCCATGCTCACGCCCTTGGGGGTCGCCTCGAGCAGGACGTCGGTGGCGTCACGGAGGAGACCCCAGGTGCGCGGGAGGATGAAGAGGGCGATCGCGACCGAGGCCACCGCATCGGCGCGCTGCCATCCCATGGCCAGGATCACCAGGGAGGCGACGATCACCGCGCCTGAGCCGCCAAGATCACCCAGGACCTCGAGGTACGCGGCGCGAGCATTGAGGCTCCTCGCCTGGATGGGGCGCAGCAGCAACAGGGCGACGCCGTTGAGGAGGAGCCCGGCAAGAGCCACGCCGAGCATGAGTGTCGAGGTGACCTGCGGCGGGCTGGAGAGCCGCCGCCAGGCCTCGTACAGAATGAACAACGCCACCCCGAAGAGCACGACCGCATTGGTCGCAGCCGCCAGGATCTCGAGGCGGAGGTAACCGAAGGTGCGCTGCGCGCTGGCTGGACGGGTGCCAACCCAGATGGCCAGGAGCGCGAGGCTGATCCCGGCGGCATCGGTGAACACGTGAGCGGCATCGGCCAGCAGGGCGAGACTGTGCGAGGCCAGTCCGCCCACGATCTCGATGGCGAGGACAGATAGCGACAGGCCCAGGACCGCTAGCAGGCGGGCGACGTTGGCGCGAGCTGCGGACTGCGCCTGAGCCATCAGCTGCCCGCGGTGACGGCCTTGAGCTCTGCGAGCGACTCTCGGATGAGTCGCGGGAAGCTTCCCTGCGCGGTGTCGTTGACCCAGCGTTCGAAGGCGATCTTGAAGACCGCGATTCCTGCCTCGGCAGTCAGGCTCGCGGCCGGTTCCGTGACACCTCGCCGGCGCAGCGTGTCGGTGAGTGCCGCTGCGAGTGACGCGAGCTTGATGAGCTCGCGTTCCTGCAAGTCAGCGTTCGCCGCAATCACGGTCTGGCGCTGCCGGGAGCTCTCGTAGCGCCCCTGGAGGAGGGTGGCGGCGGCCTCGAGGGCGCCGGCGACGGCGTCGATCGGGGCGGCAGAATCAGGCGCGCTGGCCACGGCGCTCACGAGAAGCTCTCGCAGTGATGCCGCGCCCTGGAACAGGACCTCGCGCTTGTCGGCGAAGTGCCGGAAGAACGTTCGCTCCGTGAGCCCCGCCCGCTGGGCGATCTCCGCGACGGTGGTCTGTTCAAACCCGCGCTCGATGTAGAGCTCCAGTGCCGCCTGCTCGAGCCGGCCGCGCGCGTTGGGCTCCCATCGACCCATGCCGCGATAGTACCTGATGACAGTGGCAGACATCGGTGCTATAGTGATGGCAGTAACTGACATCGCGGGTGGAACGGAAGCCCTGAGGCGCCAGCCCGCCCCCCGGAGGTTCTCTCATGCGCGTTTTCGTCACCGGCGCTTCCGGCTGGATCGGCTCCGCCGTCGTCCCCGAGCTCATCGGCGCGGGCCATCATGTGGTCGGGCTCGCTCGCTCGGATGCCTCTGCCGCCGCGCTCGCCGCCGCCGGGGCCGAGGTGCATCGCGGCACCCTGGATGATCTCGACAGCCTGCGGAGCGCGGTTGCCGCGTGTGATGGCGTGATCCACCTGGCGTTCAAGCACGACATCGCCTTCGTGGGGGGCTTTCAGGCGGCTGCCGATGCGGACCGCCGCGCCGTCGAGACCTTGGGTGACGCGCTGGCGGGCTCTGATCGACCGTTGGTCATCGCCTCCGGGACCCTCGGGCTCGCAACGGGGGGCGTGGGGACCGAGCGGGACGGCCATGGTTCCCACCAAGCCGAGGCTCTGAGGGGCGGTCCTCACACTCGGTGGGCCACTTCTGAGTACGTGCTCTCCCTGGCAGAGCGCGGCGTCCGCTCGTCAGTCCTGCGCCTCCCTCCGACGAATCACGGCAAGGGCGATCACGGCTTCGTCGCCACCCTGGTCGCCATCGCCCGCGAGAAGGGCATCTCCGGATACGTCGGCGACGGGTCCAACCGCTGGCCCGCCGTGCACCGGCTCGATTCCGCGCACC
>Ga0187851_10003348_pt1 | contig 13473 bp, 6 predicted proteins | sample June2016WEW_6_10_FD_132997 | JGI IMG/M metagenome (GOLD analysis project Ga0187851, IMG submission 132997) | Peatland microbial communities from SPRUCE experiment site at the Marcell Experimental Forest, Minnesota, USA - June2016WEW_6_10 | ecosystem: Environmental > Terrestrial > Soil > Wetlands...
CCTCTGCGAACTCTGCGCCTCTGCGCGAATTTATGAACTCATGAACCGAAACAGATCAACACCGCAGCCCCGATCAACAATCCGCATCCCTTAAATCTTTGCCGCCCAAGCCCTTAAAGACATCTTTAGAAAATCACGTGATTTTTTGAAGAATTATTGCAAAATCTATTGACTAAACGATATTAAAACTGTAGTGTTTATTTAATGAAATGCCAATCAAGGCCATGTCGAAAGTGGAAGGCCCAATTATGAACAACGTTCACGCCCCGCCGGATGCCAACGATTCCTTCACGGAAACGCGTCGCGCCAGGCTCCCAACCGCCCGATCGGCTCACCCGCCTCAAGGAAGCCGGAAGACCACCGGCGGGGTTATTCAACCGGCAAAATCATACCTGGTCACAGCAAGTCAAAGCGAGTCACAGTGATAAACTCCCGCATTCGGTCGCGAAGCGCTTATGGCGTTTCGTGGAAGGTGGGCTGGGCGCGCTGCGGCCCCCCCGGACGAAGGCGGATCAAATCACCATTATCCTAGTTAAATACAATCAAAGTGGCGCTCTGGCAGCCAAATCGTATGCAAATACTACTACATGAATCACTTACAACACAAACATGGCTGGTGCGGCTAATACGAACTCAAAGCGACTCACAGTGATTTTTCTGAATCATTCTTCCGGTGTTTTAAATCGGAAACGGCTTCCACGCCGCTTCCGGCTGATTCGGGGTGATTCGTGCTAAATCGTGTTAAAAAATAACGAGAGAACATTCGGAGCCAAGTCAAACGATGTCCACTCGTTCCTTGTCACGTTTCAGTCGGACAGGTAACTTGCGCGCCGCAATGAAACAAAAAGCTTACGCCGCCGCCGGTGTCGATATTGACCTCGGAAACCAGGTCAAGGCCGGTTTGCCCCGCTTGCTGGCCTCCACCCACCGCCGTGAAGTGCTGGGCAAGGTCGGCGGATTCGGCGGGTTGTTTGCGCTCGACACCAAAAAGTTCCGGCAGCCGGTTCTGGTCTCCAGCACGGACGGCGTGGGGACCAAGCTCAAGATCGCCTTTGCCATGGACCGCCATGACACGGTTGGCCAGGACCTGGTCAACCATTGCGTCAACGACATTGCAGTGCTCGGGGCGGAGCCGCTTTTCTTTTTGGATTATATCGGCACGGGAAAGTTGCAGCCGCGCGTTTTCAGCCAATTGATCAGCGGCTTCGCCCGCGCTTGCGCAGAGAATCATTGTGCGCTCATCGGCGGCGAAACGGCGCAAATGCCGGGCTTTTACCGCCCTGGCGAATACGATTTGAGCGGAACGATTGTCGGCGTGGTGGAGAAATCTCGCCTGCTGGATGGCCGGGGAATCAAGCCCGGCGACGCCGTGATCGGCCTGGCCTCCAGCGGCCTGCATACCAACGGATATTCCCTGGCGCGAAAGATCTTTTTCGGGAAAATGAAGCTCAAACCGCGCACCTTCGTCCCGGAGCTGGGCGGCACAATCGGGGATGAGTTGCTGAAAATCCACGTCAGTTACGGGCCGTTGGTGCGGAAACTTTTGCAGAAAGGCTCCCTGGTCAAGGGCCTGGCCCATATCACCGGCGGCGGTTTTATGGACAACATTCCCCGCGTGCTGCCGAAGAAATGCGATGTTGTCATCCACAAAGGTTCGTGGGATGTTCCGCCCGTCTTTCAATTGATCGAGGGCAGGGGAGGCGTGGAGGAAAGCGAGCTTTACCATGTTTTTAACATGGGTATCGGCATGACCGTGATCGTCGCAGGCGACAAGGCGGACACGACGCTCCGCTTTATCCATGCGCAAAAGCAGCCGGCGTGGCTCATTGGCGAAGTGGCGCGGGGCGCCGGCAAAGTCAGAATGGTTTGAGATTACTATCACACATGAACATTTTTGAAGAATTGGAATGGCGCGGTTTGGTGGCGGATTGCACGGACAAAGAGGCTTTGCTTAAACGGCTGGCGGAGGGGCCTATCACGCTTTATGCCGGATTTGATCCCACTTCGGACAGCCTGCACGTGGGCAATTTGGTGCCGTTGCTGGCCTTGCGGCGGTTCCAGCAGCATGGTCATCATCCCATTGTGGTGGCGGGCGGTGCCACCGGTTTGGTCGGCGATCCCAGCGGGAAAGCGTCCGAACGCCAGCTTTTGACCCGCGAAATCCTGGACTCGAACATCAAAGCCGTTAAGGAGCAATTGCGCCGCTGGCTTGACTTCGACAGCAAAACCAATCCCGCCCGCCTGATGGACAACGCGGATTGGATCGCGCCGGTCAGTTTTCTGGATTTCCTTCGCGACACGGGCAAACATTTTTCCGTCAACCAAATGGTGGCCAAGGAAAGCGTGCGGGCGCGCATGGACGACCGCGAGTCGGGCATCAGTTACACCGAATTTAGCTACATGCTTTTGCAGGCTTTCGACTTTTTCCATCTGCGTGAGGCCTGCAACTGCGAATTGCAAATCGGCGGCTCCGACCAATGGGGCAACATCACCGCAGGAATGGACCTGACCCGGAAGAAACTCGGGGCGCACGTCTTCGGCCTCACCCTGCCGCTCATTCTCAACAGCGACGGCACGAAATTCGGCAAGACCGCCTCAGGGGCCGTCTGGGTGGACCCGCGCAAAACCAGCGTCTATCGCTTCTATCAATTCTGGATCCGCGCCGATGACCGCGACGTGGTGCGCTACTTGAATCTTTTCACTTTTCTCAGCAAAGACGAAATCGCCGCCCTGTCCGCGGAGCATCAGGCCAATCCCGGGGCGCGCGCCGCCCACAAGGCGCTGGCCAGGGCAATGACTGACCTGGTACACGGTCCGAGCGCCACCGCCGAGGCCGTCCGCGCCAGCGAAATTCTCTTCGGCGGAAAATTGGACGGCATTGCCGAGAGCACCTTCAATGAGATTGTGGGAGAAGTTCCAACGCGCGATTTGGAGCGGAACAAATTTGAAGGCTCAGGCGCGCCGCTGGCCGAGGTGCTCGTCCTTTCCGGCCTCTGCCCTTCCAAGGGCCAGGCGCGAAAGGACATCGAGGGCGGCGGCGTTTATATCAACAACGTGCGCGAAGCCAATGCCCAGCGCAATCTGACTGCGGCCGATCTGCTTTTTGGCAGGCACTTGCTGCTGCGCAAAGGAAAACGCAATTACGTCGTGCTAACCGCGAAATAACGATAATATCCGATAATGATCACACATCATTGCATGGGACTTGGCTTGGCGGCATGTGTCGTTGCCCTTATGACGGGCCTGTCGGCCGTCGATTCATTCGCGCAACCCGATCAAACGGAATTGGTCTTTGTCGGTTCCGGGCACAGGAACATTACCGCTTTCCGACTGAACTTGACCACCGGGGCGCTCAGCCCAATCGGCCGGGTCGCCCAAGTGGAGGCGCCTTCCTTTCTGGCCATCTCTCCCAACCGGCGGAATCTTTACGCGGTCAGCGAAGGCCGGGGCAAGGACGACAGTTTTATCAGCGCCTTTAGTATTGACTCTGAGACCGGGAAACTGGCGTTTCTCAACCGGCAGCCGTCCGGCGGCGACGGACCCTGCCACGTCGAGGTGGACCCGGGCGGCCTGAACGTTTTGGCGGCCAACTACGGCAGCGGCAGCGTTGCTGCATTTCATCTTGACAAAAACGGCGCGCTTGGCCCGATGTCGGCCTTTGTCCAGGACCACGGCTCGAGCGTTGATCCCCGGCGCCAGGACGGGCCGCACGCTCATTGCATTGTCACGGCTCCCGACGGGCGGTTCGCTTTTGTCTGTGATCTTGGTATTGACAAGGTGCTCGCGTTTAAACTCAACCCGTCCACGGGATCGCTGGTGGCCAATGATCCCCCCTTCACCACAGTGAAGCCCGGCGCCGGCCCCCGCCACCTGGCGTTCCATCCCAACGGCCGCTACGCCTATGTCATCAATGAAATGGCCTCCACCTTGACCGTCTTTGCCTACGACCAGAGCAAGGGCATACTGAGCGAAATTGAGGACCAGCCTCTTTTGCCCAAGGAGTTCAAGGGCCAGAATACCGCCGCGGAAGTGGAGGTCCATCCGTCCGGGAGCTTTGTCTATGCCTCCAACCGCGGGGACGACAGCATCGTGGTATTTGCGTGCGACCCGGACACGGGCCGGCTGACCTTCATCGAGCGCAGTTCCAGCGGCGGGAAGACGCCGCGGCATTTTGAGATCGAACCCTCCGGGGCCTTTTTATTGGCGGCCAACCAAAACTCCGGCACGATCAACGTTTTCCGCATTGACGCAAAAACCGGACGTTTGCAGCCGACCGGAAACAAAGTTGTGGCAGACATGCCCATGTGCGTGAAGTGCCTGGGACCAACAGCCATAAAGAATTGATGAACACGGATTGCCGGAGCAGTTCTGAATTTGCAGGCGGCCGCGCTTTAAGCTAAGTTGGCTTTATGAGGATTCGCACCGCCTTTCTTTTCGTGCTGTTTCTGTTCACTGCGGTTAGGTTGAGGGCTGATCAGGTCCAAATGCAGAATGGCGATCGTTACGCCGGCAAGGTGATTTCCATGACGGCTAACGCTGTGGTCCTGCAAAGCGATGTGCTGGGCAGGATCACCCTGCCGCGCGGCAAGGTGGCAGCAATCAACCTCGGAGCAGTTGTCCAGCCGCCGGCATCCGGCGCCATCAATCAGACCAGGGCCGTTTCGCTCGTGCTGACCAACGCCAACCCCGACATTGCGGCCGCCTTACGGCAACTGGGCGGGAACACCAATTTCATCGAGCAAATCCGCAAACAATTTCTGAGCGAGGCCGGCCCGGAGGCGAACGATAAATTTGACGAGACGGTGGCCGGATTGATGAGCGGGAAAATCGATATGAACAGCCTGCGCGCCCAAGCCAAATCCGCCGCGGACCAGATCAGGTCGCTGAAGAGCCAGGGCGACGTGGGCGAACCCCTGGATTCCTATCTCGCTATACTTGACAACTTTCTCAAACAGATCCCACCTTCCGCTCCCGCCACCAATCGCATCCCGCCCGCCGCTGCCACTCGTTAGGCGGCGATAGCGGAGCATTCCGATTCATCATGGTACAAATTGAACCACCTGCAACTTGGCGTTGTTAATGGCAATGCCCCTTCCGGTGTGGCGGGACACCCAAGTGAAACCCCGTCTCATCCTCGTATCCCACCGGTGCCGACCGAGTGAGAAACGCCAGAAGTTTATGGACAAACCACAACGCCATCCCCAGCGCCAGTGCCATAAGAGAGACATTGCCTTCTTTCATAGTCGCTTTCATACCGTCCTCCTCACCCTTTAGGAAGCATCGCTTGTGCCACCGTGCCAACCGGACTTAAACGAGCTTGCCAGTCTGGGCTGGCTGGGGCTTACTGCGTCCAATTTTGTTTGAAGAATGAATCGTGAACTACTGGCCAGAGCCAAATCGCTGGGTTTTTCCGACCGCCAAATTGCCAATTTAACGGGGCAATCCGAGGATGATGTCCGCGCCTTGCGCAAGACGCTCGGGCTGAGGCCGAGCTATCGCCTGGTGGACACTTGCGCGGCGGAGTTTGAGGCCTATACGCCCTATTATTATTCCACCTACGATTGCGGGGACGACGAAAGCAAACCGGGCGACAAACGCAAGGTAATGATCCTGGGCGGCGGTCCGAACCGGATAGGGCAGGGGATCGAGTTTGATTATTGCTGCGTCCATGCCGCCTTTGCCTTGAAGGAGGACGGGTTCGAAACGCTCATGGTCAATTCCAATCCGGAAACGGTTTCGACCGACTACGATACGAGCGACAAACTGTTTTTCGAGCCGCTGACGCTGGAGGACGTCCTGCATATCTATGAGCGGGAGAAATGCTGGGGCGCCATCGCCCAATTTGGCGGCCAGACGCCGTTAAACCTGGCGCTGGCCCTGCAGAAGAACGGTGTCAACATCATCGGCACTTCACCGCAGAGCATCGAGATCGCTGAGGACCGCAAACTTTTTTCGGCCATGCTGACCCGGCTGGAAATTCCGCAGCCGCCGAACGGCCTCGCCACCAACGAAGCGGAAGCGGTCCAGGCCGCGCACGGCTTGGGTTACCCGGTGCTGGTGCGGCCTTCTTTCGTGCTGGGCGGGCGCGCCATGCAGATTGTTTATTCGGATGCGGAATTGAACCATTATATGCGGTTCGCGGTCGAAGCGTCCCCGGAACGGCCCGTTCTGGTGGACAAATTCCTGGAGGACGCCACCGAGGTCGATGTGGATTGTATCGCGGACACGGGGCATTTTGCCGATGCGGCGCAGGGGACAATTGTGATAGGCGGTTTTCTGGAGCACATTGAATATGCCGGGGTGCATTCGGGCGATGCGGCCATGGTCTTGCCGCCGCACACACTTTCCAAGGAAGTCATCGAGACCATGCGCCAATACACGCACGCGATGGCGCGGGAATTGCGCGTCGTCGGCTTGATGAACGTGCAATACGCGGTCAAGGGCCGGACGGTCTATGTGTTGGAAGTCAATCCGCGCGCGTCGCGCACCGTGCCGTTTGTCAGCAAAGCCATCGGCGTGCCGCTGGCCAAACTGGCGGCCCGCGTCATGGCGGGCAAAAAACTGGCTGAGCTCGGATTTACGAAGGAGATTTGGTCCAGTCATTGGGCGGTAAAGGAATCGGTCTTCCCCTTCAACCGCTTCCCCGGCCAGGACATTTTGCTTTCGCCGGAGATGCGTTCCACCGGCGAGGTGATGGGATTGGACAAGGACCTTGGCATTGCCTACGCCAAATCACAGATGGCGGCCAATGCGCCTTTGCCGCTGGGCGGGCGCGTGTTCATCAGCGTCAGCGACGCGGACAAGAAAAAAGTGGCCGCGGTTGCGCGGAAATTTGCCGACCTGGCCTTTGAGATCGTCTGCACCGCCGGCACGGCCAAGGTCCTGGAGGAAGCGGGCCTGAAAGTGGCGCGCGTTCGCAAACTGGCCGAAGGCCGGCCGAACACGCTGGATTTGCTCAAAAACCGCGAGATTCAACTGGTCATCAACACCCCGGCGGGGCAGACGCCGCGCGCTGACGAAATCAAGATTCGCACCACAGCCGTTTATACCGGGACGCCCATCATGACCACCCTGAGCGGGGCGCGGGCCGCGGCGCGTGGCATTGCGGCCTTGAAGAAGAATGGCTACGGTGTCAAGACGATTCAAGAATATCATTGATGGCCCGGCGCTCCTTTTTGGTGGGGCGTCCCGAACCTTTTGGCCGGAAAAACGACGGCTTGAGACGCGGTTCGCGCGCCTTTTGCAATTCGGACTCGGGCGTCTGGTCCTCGACATATTCCCTGGCGGCGGGCGCGCCGACGCGCTGCTGCAAGAGTTGCAGCACTTTATAGGTGCGCGTTAGGTCGTCTTTCTTCACTACAACGACTTCGTTGATTCTGACATCGCGCGAGGGTTTGACCGGATGGCCGGCGACGGTGACGCGGCCCTGGCGGCAGGCGTCGGAGGCGAGAGTGCGCGTTTTGAAAATCCGCACCGCCCAAAGCCATTTGTCCATTCGCACCGAATCGGTCGTCAACATTTGCATGCAACCTGCCTGACAGACGCGAGCGGCGCAACTGGCGGAATCATTCAAGACCGGATGGATTTGCTCCATCAACCCGTCGGCATTGATAATGCTGCAACTGGGCCCGCATAGCCGAAACATGGAGTAGATTGTAGTAATCTGCTTATGGACAGGCCAGTCGTGAACATGCCATGATTCTGCGTCGTGCACCTTCTCTCGCGTAAAAGTTTAAAAAAGATATGTTCCAATTCTGAAATTGGCGGACCTAAACACTGTAGAAAGGATTCCATGAAAAGCAGGCTATCCGGACCGCATGAAATCAAACTTGCCACTTTCTCGGACGCTGCCATCCGAGTCTGGCTAAGCTGGGCATTATTGCCCAGTCTGTTCGCGACTTCCGCCCCGGCGGTTGACCGGCAATTCCTGCACAACCACGTGCCCGCGGCCGTAACCACGGCAGCGCCGGTGCGTCACTGTTCCCGGTGGGACAGGCTGAACCTGGCGATCGGCCTGCCGCTGCGAGATCGGGAAGGACTGAGCAACCTGCTCCAGCAACTTTATGACCCGGCCAGCACAAATTTTCACCGCTACCTGACAGCAGAGCAGTTCGCGCGAAGGTTCGGCCCGACGGAAGATGATTATGAGGCGGTCGTCGGCTTTGCGCAGTCACAGGGTCTTCGCGTGACGGCGAGGCATCCGAACCGGACGCTGGTGAACGTGAAGGGGACGGTGGCGGATATCGAACGGGCGTTCCATATCACCTTGAACGAGTACCAGCATCCCACGGAATCCCGGACTTTTTATGCGCCCGATGTCGAGCCGTCACTCGACTTGGCGACTGCGATCTTGGGCGTCAGCGGCCTTGACAATTATGTCGTACCGCATCCTTGTTTAAGGCAGATTCCCCCCGAAGAGGTGAAGCCTGATCTGACTGGCTCAGGGCCGGGAGGGACTTACATGGGGAACGATTTTCGGGCGGCCTACGCTCCTGGAGTGACCCAGACTGGAACAGGGCAAACCGTCGGGCTTTTGGAATTTGACGCCGGCTACCTTCAAAGTGACATCACGGCTTACGAAACCCAGGCTGGCCTGCCGAACGTGCCTGTGAGCACGGTGTTGTTGGACGGGTACAACGGCGCGCCTGGCGGCGAGGCCAACGTCGAAGTCTCGCTGGACATTGAGATGGCGATTTCCATGGCGCCCGGACTGACAGGGGTGATTGTTTATGAAGGTTCCACCACTGATGACGTTTTGAACCGGATGGCGACAGACAACCTGGCCAAGCAGCTGAGCGCTTCATGGACCTATCCCACGGACGCAAACAGCGACCAGATTTTCCTGCAATATGCCGCCCAAGGGCAGTCATTTTTCAATGCGTCCGGCGACAGCGGCGCTTATTCCGGAACCGTGCCCACACCGGCGGATGATCCGAATATCACAGTGGTGGGCGGGACGACTTTGACGACCAGCGGTCCGGGAGGCCCGTGGTTGTCAGAAACCACTTGGACCCCTTACAGCAGCGGCGGCATCAGCAGCGTCCGCACGATTCCAATATGGCAACAGGGGATCAGCATGACAGCAAACCAGGGCTCCACCATGATGCGGAACTTGCCGGATGTCGCGCTGACGGCTGATGAGGTGTATGTCATTTCCGATGAAGGCTCAGGTGCGGTGGGCGGCACTAGTTGCGCGACGCCGTTGTGGGCGGGCTTCACGGCGTTGATGAACCAACTGGCGCTGGCGAATGGCGAGCCGACAGTCGGGTTTATCAACCCAGCGGTTTATGCCATAGGCAAGGGGTCGAATGCCGCGGGCTATACTGGGCTGTTCCACGATATCACCAACGGAGACAATGAGAATTCCGGCAGTCCCAGCCGTTTCCTGGCTGTGGCTGGCTACGATCTCTGCACCGGGTGGGGCACGCCCACTGGCAGCAATCTCATCACGGCCATTGGCATGCCTGAACCGTTGCGGATCACGCCGGCAAGCGGCGCAACCATCACCGGACCGGTTGGCGGTCCTTTTGCTCCGGCGACACAGACGTATTCCCTGACCAACACTGCGGCAAGTCCATTGAACTGGAGTCTGGCCAATACGTCGTCGTGGTTCAACATTTCCACCAACAGCGGCATACTTCTGCGAGGCGGTCCGGTGGCCACCGTCACGGCGAGTGTGGCGTTGACAGCCACCAATTTGCCGGCGGGCAGTTATTCCGCCGCATTGCGGTTTACCAATTTGGGGGATAACTTCGGCCAAACCCGGCAGCTTACTTTGGCTGTGGTCACCCCGCCTGTGATTACCACGCTACCCACCAATCAGGCCTTGCTGGTTGGAATGGCGGCGAATTTCAGCGTTGCGACGGCGCCCAATGCCCTGATGTATTACCAATGGCGGGAGAATGGGACAAATTTGAGCGATGCCGGCAACATTACCGGCTCCTCGACCAGCAGCTTGACAATTGGCAACGTGTCTGTAACGAGCGCTGGAAGTTATTCCGTGGTTCTGAGCAACGCGGCCGGGGTGTTGGACAGCTCGAATGCGCTACTCGCGATTGTGCCGTCAAAGCCGGTCATTGTCGCCCAACCGACCAACCAGACGGTATTGCCGGGAGCGCCCGTCAGTTTTAGTGTCGAGGCGGTCGGGAACACCCCGTATCAGTACCAATGGCTGGCCAATGGAGCTAATTTGGCCAACAACAGCACTTACTCGGGCGTTACCGGGAATATTTTGACCATTAGCAATGTCTCACCTACCAATGCGGGCACTTATTCCGTGATCATTAGCAACACCTACGGTTCGGCGACCAGCACTGGTGCAGTGCTCTCCGTTATTTCGGTCGCAGCGCCCGGGGTTGACATGGCAACCTTGTGGTCGTTTGCCGGCGGCGATTCCGGCGAGTATCCTTACAGTCCTCTGCTGCAAAGCGCGAACGGCATTTTTTATGGAACAACTCTGGAGGGGGGAACCGAGGGCGATGGGACGCTTTTCAAAATCACGCCCGGTGGTGTGCTAAGCACCTTGGTGTCATTGGATTACACCGACGGCGCGGGTGCCTATGCCGGGTTGGCCTTCAGCAGCACTGGCCTTTTGTACGGCGCTGCCTATGAGGGAGGCGCCTATGGCGATGGGACAGTGTACTGGACCGTGACCGCCGGCGCCACACCGCACTATGTATCCTGGAACGGGAACAACGGCATGTATCCTGTGGCCGGGATGGTGCTGGGCAGCGATAGCAATTTCTACGGCACGACGCTGGAAGGCGGCGCTTATGGGTATGGCACGATATACCGAATGAACACCGTCCTAACGCTGAGTACGTTGGTTTCCTTCAATTACACGGACGGCGGCTTTCCTTCATCGGTGCTAGTACAAGGCAGCGACGGTGATTTTTACGGCACAACCGAAGAAGGCGGCGCAAGCGGATGGGGGACGGTCTTCAAAATGACCCCCTCCGGCGCATTCACCGTGCTTTACTCTTTCACCGGTGGAAATGATGGAGGGGAACCGATTCCGGGTCTGGTCGAAGCCACGGATGACAATTTCTATGGCACAACATCTGAAGCGGGTGAGTACGGGTATGGGACGGTGTTTGAAATAACGTCATCTGGAGCGTTCACTCCCCGTTACTCATTTACGGACGGCATTGATGGCGGCAATCCGTGGGGTGGATTGATGCAGGCATCAGATGGCAATTTGTATGGCACGACGCAGTATGGCGGCACCTATGGGTTTGGCACAGTATTCCGGATCGCGCCCTCCGGCGGGTTGGTCACGTTGGCGCAATTTGATGGTTACGAAGGGTCCGAACCTGGCGCCGCACTCGTCCAAGGCCTGGACGGGAATCTGTATGGCACCACCGAAGAAGGGGGCGCGAACGGCGAAGGGGCGATCTACCGGCTCAGTGTGGATGGGCCATTGCAAATCACCGGGGAGCCCGCGGACCAATCGGCTTACATTGGCGGCAGCGCGAGTTTTACCGTGGCGACTTTCGGCGCTGCTCCGGTCTTCTACCAGTGGCAGCAAGACGGAATTAATCTTACCAATGGCGGCAACATTTCCGGCGCCACCAACTCCAGCCTCACAGTCTCGAACGTTACGGAGTCCGATGCCGCGATCTATACCGTCGATGTCAGCAATGCCTTCAATTCTGTCACCAGCGGGTATGCGGTCCTTGAGGTGATCTTTTCTCCGCCAAGCATCACCACTCAACCAGTGAGCCAGACATGCCTAGCCGGGACGACCACAACATTCGCGGTGGGGGCAAGTGGGGACCAGCCGCTGTCGTATCAATGGCAGGAGAACGGAACTAATTTGACGGATGACGGCGCCATTTCCGGTTCCGCCACAAGCACATTGACCCTCTCCAATCTGACTTTGGCAAGCGCCGGGAGCTATTCGGTGATCGTGAGCAACGCGGTCTATGTGGTATCTAGCACGAACGCAGTGCTGACCGTCCTGCCACTAACCTCGCCGGGGGCTTCCACGTCCACCTTACATCTGTTCAGCGGGGCCGACGGCGCATTTCCGTATGCGGGTTTGATACAAGGCTCCAACGGTTATCTCTACGGCACCACCTCGGGCGGGGGCCGGTACTATTCTGGGGCAATATTCGACATGTCTCTTGCCGGTGTACTGAGCGATCTTTACAGCTTTTCGAATTCCCCCGACGGCGCGACTCCTTATGGTGGCCTGATGCAAGGCACGAATGGGAATTTCTACGGCACCACACTTGATGGAGGCGTCAACGGTTACGGCGCGATCTACCGCATGACATCCGCCAGCGTTGTGACGCTCCTCTACTCCTTGGAGGATGGTGCTGACGGCGCATTTCCGTATGCCGGCCTGGCGCAAGGCTCCGATGGCGACTTCTACGGCACTGCCTATGAGGGCGGCTTGGATTTCATCGGCTCGATTTTCAAGATGGCCGCGACCGGCGCGGTCACCAACCTGTATGGGTTCACGGGAGGGGACGATGGCGGCTATCCTTACGCAGGAGTGATTCACGGCAAGGACGGGAGTTTCTACGGCACAACCGAGGAATACGGCGCCATCGGTTTTGGCACGGTCTTCAGGCTGGCCACCAACGGCACACTGGTCACTTTAGCTTCGTTCGATTACTCGAATGGCGGTTATCCTCAAGGCGGAGTCATTCAGGGTTTGGACGCCAAACTGTATGGCACCACTTCGGAGGGAGGTTCCAACGGCTACGGCACCGTATTCTGCGTCCATACCAATGGCACGCTGACAACCGTCTTCTCGTTTGATGCCACGAACGGCAGCGATCCAGTGGCCTCACTGGTGCAGGGCACGGATGGCAATTTGTATGGCACGACTTCCTCCGGCGGCGCCGGAGGCCATGGCACCGCGTTCAGAATCACCACCAACGGCACGCTGACCACCTTGCTTTGGTTCGACGGCCTTAATGGCGCGGATCCCGAGGGGGCGATGGTGCAGGCCAGTGATGGCACTTTCTATGGCACGACTGCCCAAGGTGGGACGGGATTCAACCCTTCCGCCGGCGGCGGCAATGGTGTCATTTTCCGGCTCATAGTGCCGATCTTCATTACCAACTCGATCACGGTGACCCCGGCCATTGCTTGTCTTCCGTATTCCTCCAATATATCAGGGTTCGCCGTCGCCCCGCAGGGTGATGGGCTGAGCTTTGCCAAGGCCAGTGGGGCCGCCTGGCTCAATGTGGCAACCAACGGCGTCCTTTCCGGTACGCCCGTAAATTCCAACATCGGCGTTAACACGTTTGTCGTGAGTTTGACTGATTCCAACGGCGTAACCGCCACGACCAGCCTGGAGATCTCCGTGATTCCCGATCCGCCCCCTGTGTTCATCCTCAACCCCTTCGCCGAACCTTGGGCCTATGTGGACGAGGCTTATTCGGGCGTCATTGCCACCAATGCCACCGACGCGGAGCTTGGCGACGGGGACATCCTCACTTTTGCCAAAGTCAGCGGTCC
>Ga0187851_10003350_pt1 | contig 13471 bp, 5 predicted proteins | sample June2016WEW_6_10_FD_132997 | JGI IMG/M metagenome (GOLD analysis project Ga0187851, IMG submission 132997) | Peatland microbial communities from SPRUCE experiment site at the Marcell Experimental Forest, Minnesota, USA - June2016WEW_6_10 | ecosystem: Environmental > Terrestrial > Soil > Wetlands...
ATGACACCGGGGCGAATCTCAGTCTCAAGAGTTAAAGATTTGGTCGTCAACTGGCAAACTTTGCGCGCAAGTATTCAACGTGGTCGCGAATGCCGGTGGGTTCACCAGTGGCCAGACGGATGAGTTCCTGCGGGGCATGGCGCGATCCGTGGCGGTGGATTTTATCCCGCAACCACGCGAGCAGTGGCTTGTAATCGCCGCGACGGCCCGACGCATGAGTTGGGCGGCGTCGAGATTGCCCAGTGTGAAGAGGGCGAACTTGGATTGCTGGCGGGCCTGCTGCCAGACCGCGCGCGCGGGTGCGGACGCGCTCCAACTTTTCCACCAAGCTGGTTGAAAGTTTGGTGGCGCGGTCATAGTGACGCCTCCATTCGCGAATATTGCCCGCTTCAACGGAATCGGGCTGGTAACCGTGCTGTTCGCACTCCGAATCCATTGGCCAACCTGTCCGGCGATGAATTGACGATGGGCACGCCCGGTAAGCCATGCCAGTTGCTCTGCCCGGTACGACAACGATTTGGCGGGCATGTATGTTTCGAAATCCCACGCCAACGCATTGGCGGCGCTGTTGGCCATCGCGATTTCCCCCGCGCGCCCAGGAGCTTTTGGTAACAGGCCGGTGTCTCCGGAAGATTTGTCATGCTTGGTACTTTGACTGGTTTTCGATCAAGCGACAATTGAAATTCACTATTCTGGCTTTCATTCCAAAATCCTCTCAACTGTTCACGGCTCTGTGATAAAGTCTCTTCCAACCACACCGACGATAATCTCGGCCATTATGATTTTGCCAGCGGATGGCATTCGCGCATTGCGCAAAATAGAGGATGGTGTGAAAACGGGGACTAAGCCAAAATGCCAAGCTTTTCCCGATGACTTACCCACGCATCAAATTTCCATTTTGGAGCGGAATTGCGGAATGTGGCTAGCAAGTAACTCATTTATGCACAATGACTTATGCGTGTTTGCGAGGTGGCAATTCTTGGCGGCGAATTTTCTGAAAAGTGGTGCACCCAGTAAGAGTTGAACTTACAACCTTCTGATCCGTAGTCAGATGCCGCCCTCGAAGATTTTCGTTTTCCCTCGTATAACGGTGTCATGCGGCAACACTCGCCGGATAAGTTAGGGGGGATTCTGGGGGGATTGGATTTGGCCCCTTTTTCAGCCTTTTGCAACGGCAAAATCGTTGATTCTAATTGTCGTGCCTCGAAAATCATCTGCCCACCATGTGGCCATTCCCCAGCTCAAAAGTCAACCCCAGATTCACTAATATCAAATATGTTATTATTTGAGATGTTCGCGCAGATTCCCAGATCGCAAAAAACTTGGGCGATTTTCATCGTAGTGGGATGGGTGACGGTGGTTGGTCTTGAGCAGGCACCGGTTTGGATTTCCAACATAAAGTTGACGAAATCCAATTGTCTTTTAGCATGGATTATGCTTAAATCCAATCCAATTTGAAGAGATACGCTGAATCATCGTTGTCAGAATGGCGTGATCGTCCCGGACGCAAGCCGTTGGTCTTGCGTGGCGCACGGCAGGTCGGGAAGACGTATCTGGTGGAGCACTGGGGGGCAGAACATTTCGACTCGGTGGTTACGGTGGATCTGGAGCGCGAGCGAGATTTGCATAGTCTTTTCTCCCAGTCGGATCCGACGCGAGTGCTGGCTGAACTCGGTGTGTTGCGCGGCCAGAGCGTGACGCCCGGCAAGACGCTGTTATTCCTCGATGAGATTCAGGCGTGTCCGCCCGCGCTGGCGTTGCTGCGCTATTTCCATGAACTGATGCCGGAACTGCACGTCATCGCGGCGGGGTCGCTGCTGGATTTTGCGTTGCGCGAGTTCGAGTATTCCATGCCGGTGGGGCGGATCGAATTCCTGCATCTGCAACCAATGTCCTTCGAGGAATTCGTGGCCGCGACCGAGGGCGAGGCGCTGGTGGATTACCTCAAAACGTGGAGCCTCGCGCAACCGCCCTCGGAGGCGGTGGCGAAAAGATTTTTGGAGGCGGTGCGGCGCTACTTTTTTGTGGGCGGGATGCCTGAGGCAGTGGGGGCTTACGCGGAGCGAAAGGATTTGCTGGAGGTGCAACGCATCCAGACGGCGCTGGTGGAGACCGTGCAAGCGGACTTCGGGAAATACGGCCCGCGACGGCTGCAGGAGTTGATGCGCAAGACCTACAGGCACATCGCGGAAAACGTGGGGCGGAAAATCAAGTTCGTGAACATCAGCCGGGAGGAACGGTCGGCGGACGTGCGGCGCGCACTGGAATTGCTGGCGTTGAGCCGGGTGGTACATCCGGTGGTGCATACATCAGCCAATGGCTTGCCGCTGGGCGCGGAGCGGGACGAGCGGCATTTCAAAGCGCTGTTCCTGGATATCGGCTTGGTGAACCGGCTGTGCGGACTGGACCTGGTGGGAGCGGAGGATTTGATCACGGTGAACGAGGGCGCGCTGGCGGAGCAGTTCGTGGGGCAGCAGTTGTTGTGCTCTGCGCCAGCGTTTGAAGATCCACAGTTGTTTTATTGGGCGCGAGAGGCGCGCAACGCCAATGCCGAAGTGGATTTTGTCATCGGACGTAACCAGGAGATTCTGCCGGTGGAAGTGAAGGCGGGAAAAACCGGGACGTTGCGCTCGACGTTTCAGTTTCTGCGGGAAAAACGGCGGAAGCGAGCGGTGCGGTTTCACACCGGGTCGCCAGCGCTGGAGGAGATCAAGTTGCCGGGAGAAGAGGGAATGACGGTGCAACTGGTCTCGTTGCCCCTGTATGCGGTGGGGCAGTTGGACCGGCTGCTGTGAGCATCGTTTGGATGAAATCGCTAAGCGGGCTGCGTAGCGCGATGGCTTGCCACCAGTCGCCGGGCGGTTGGAATTCGAGCAGGCAGACGGTGCCGATGCGCGTGCTTTTGCGGAAGCAGATGATCCCGCTTTCTCCGGCGACCCATTCGGTGCTGCCACCGCCGACTTTGACGATCAGCACTGGCTGCGGGCCAATCCATGTCGAAGGGATGGATTTTGTGACATGCCGCGCCCAAGCGCTGGGACACACGAATTTCGCAGCCGTTTATGCTCCGCTCCCTGGGAATTTGATGACATCATCAAGGACAAGAAAGGCTCGACCCTCAAACGTTACCAAGCCGCCCTCAAGGATACCGCTTACAAACTGATCGAAGCCAAGGTGCTAGTCGAGACTCAACCGGTGGATTTCATGGAAGTGCTGCGCGTGGGAACCGTCAGCACGAACGTCTATCTGCGCCGTTTTCAAAATCACGCCGTGGACATGGATTGGCTGGTCAAGCGGGTGTTGCCCAAGAAGCTGTTTCCCGACATCACCCACAAAGACCAACGGGCCATCATCTGGGACAAACACCTGCGCGTCCTGGAGCGGGAGGGCAATCCTGAGCGTCGGAATTATTATGAACTGTGCTGGTATTTTGGCGGTTCACAGTCGGACAAGCATCTTTTGCCAATTCCGCGAGGCGCACCTTGAGGGCGCGGGCAATGCGCTGCAACGAGGCCAGCGAAACGTGGAACTGCCGTGCTTTATGCGGGACAACCGTTCGTTAATTCACGCCCTGTTGTGCTGTGTCCATTTGGTGCCGGAATGTCCTCAATGTTGCGATGCCATTGGATCGTATTCGGGCAACACAACTGAAAGCGCTGGGAGCCAATATCCGGCGGGAACGGGTAAGCCAGGGGATTTCCCAGGAACGGTTGGGGGAGATGGCGAGCCTGCATCCGCGGACGATTCAAAAGATCGAGGCAGGCCGTGTGGACATCCTGTACACAACGTTCATTCGCATTCAACGGGCACTGCGTTCTTCCTGGGAAAAGCTTATGGGCAAGCCCTAACGTCAACCTGGTTTTTGCTCTTTGTCACGTTTAAGTGACAGAACGGCAAAAAAAGACAAGAAAAAGACAAAAAATAGATTGCGTCTTCTGATTTACAACACCATAACATGGCGTTGCGGGATACATTCTCGAATTGGACGGCACAATTTAAGAGGGTAAGTTTGAATGAACTTTGCTGATCGCAAGGCACTGAAGCAAAAATACTTGGAATGCTTTGGCATCCGGGCCACGAACATGGTGACGTGGCAAGAGGCCGTGAGGGACTTGACCGACCAAGGCGTTTCCCGTGAGACGCTGGCGGACTGGGCAGTGGCGGCGGGCTATTCGAGGGGATACGTGTCCAGTTTGTTAAGCCGCATTTTTTGCTCTCTCGGTCTAAGGAAACGTGGAGCGGGAGGCGGGCGCAAACCATCGCCGGACGCTTTGGAACTCCTGGCCCACGCTCGCAGCCGGTATGGGTACCGCTTTCTCAAAGTCTTGCGTGCCGCCTGGAGGGCGGGAAGGACCCAAACTGCCGAAGATGGTCCGCCTGAATCGCTGCATCGAGACAGAATGAGCGCTAATGTGGCTCCACAATTAGGACGCAGTTTCAAAACCGCAACACTTCACTCCAACACGCGGGGAATTCGACCCGGACGCGAACAGCGCCAGTCGTCAAGGACAGTTTTTAAAGGGAACTCCAGCGCAACAACAGCGAGGACCACTCGCCGCAAACAACTATGAAAACCACCAAAAGTCGTTTGGCTAAATTGTTCGGAACACGTTTCACTATTCTCTTGTTGACTGTCCCGGCATTCTGCCAGCCCGGCCCGCCACCGTTTCCGCCAATCCAGTTGGACCGCTGGATTTTGGCGCAGCCAAATTGGTCGGACATATACGGTGATGCCCCTCTTGGATATATCGACTTGAACACCGCTCCCGGCTGGAGCCACGAGGGAACCGCCCTCAGCGTTGATACAAACTGCCCCGCATTTCTCAACCTCCCTGCAATCGACGATGGGGAGGCAAATATCAACCTGCCCTCTGGAACCATCATGTTTTGGTTTCAACCCAACTATACCAGTGTGCCGGACGGCGGCAACGGTCCCACAAATTGGGCAAGTTTGCTGACCATTGGCCAGTGGACAGCGAATGCCTCAGCCTCTTGCTGGTCCCTTGTGATTGACCCTGACGGAACCAATTTGGCTTTTCTGGCGCAGTCCAATGGAGCCAGTCAAATCGTTCTTACCGCGCCAATCGATTTTGATGCCGGAGACTGGCACAGTATCTGTCTGACCTACTCATCCGATGGCTGCTGGCTGTATTTAGAAGGACAGCCGGTCACCAATGCCGGACCTATCGCCTACACACCGAGCGACAGCGATTGCGTCGAGTATGGATTAAGCGTCGGCAGCGAGGGCGGCACAAACGGTGTGTTCCAAGCCAGGGGGCAATTCCAAGACTTGGCGACTTACGATGACCCGCTTTCCGCCGATGAGATTGCGCAGGACTATGCTGATACTGCCGCCATTATCCTCAATTGGGGCGGAAGTTTGCCCAATTCGCCCAACTCTGGCGGCTTTCATCCCGCCAACGGTGCGCCGGGCCTCCCTGGCGATGGCGGTTCTGGCACAGGCGGTTCCGGCTCAAGCAGCGGTTATTCCCTTCCAAACTATGTTATTACCAGCAACTATTTAGACTATTCTAATTTCTGGCTTGCCGTGACCAACAACCCTTCAAATGCGACTGTGAGCATTATGAGCACGCTGCCTGGATTAACTTACGAGATATTGACCAACGAAGATTTAGCCTCCACGAATTGGGGCGTATGGCAAGCGTCCCTTCTTGCGTCAAATTCCATCACATGGGCACCGCCGATAAGCCTCAATTCCAACACGCTCTTTTTCAAAGGCGTCCTTTTGGGTTATTTGGGCTCGAATCCCTATTATCCCGGCCCGAACAGCAGCGGTGCCCCGTCAATCATTACCCAGCCGGTGAGCCAAATCGTCGAGCAGGGGAGCAGCGCGACTTTCACCGTCGTGGCTGTGGGCGCGACGCCGCTTTTTTGCCAATGGGAATTCGACGGCACGAACATCGCCGGAGCAATGGGCAGCAGTTACACGATCCCCAATGTTCAAGCGACCAACATTGGCTGGTATGTGGCCGTCGTCTCGAACTCTTTCGGCACCGTGACCAGCGCGGTGGCCACATTGACGACTTCCAATGCGCCTCCGCACATCATTACCCAACCAGCGAGCCAGACGGTCAACGATGGCAGCAGCGCGACTTTCAGTGTGTGGGCCATTGGCCCATCACCGTTGAACTACCAATGGAGGTTTAGTGGCACGAATAATATTTCCGAAGCGACGAATATCTCTGGGGCGACCAACAGCAGCTTCGCGATCAGCGACGTGCAATCGAACTATGCCGGAAAATACGACGTGGTGGTGACAAACGCATTCGGCAGCGTTACCAGCGTAGTGGCCACCTTGTCAAACCTTCTGACTGCGCCGGTATTCGTCTTTCAGCCGATCTCCCAAACGGTCGTTGAGGGTGACACCGTGACCTTCAGCGCCCGCGCCGCGGGAACTGAACCAATATTTTACCACTGGCAGGAATATGATTCCACCTATGGATACACCAATCTTCCCGGCCAGACCAATATGCGCTTTGTGGACGCCAACATGCAGTCGGGAGATGCGGGGGCGTATGCGGTTGTTGTTTCCAATGCTGTCGGCACGAATGTTTTTACCAACATTGTTCTAACCGATGCGGGGGGCCTTTATTGGTCGGTCATGCCAATATTCGGCCCCCGCCAGGATTATACGTTTCAGGCCGGTATGACCTATTACATCTCGTTAAGCAATATTTATAGTGGCTGCACCAACCTTGATTTCTATGGTGTAACGACAATTCAAGGCGCCGCAGTGCTCAAATTCGATTACGACGATGCATCAACCGCTGCCACGCTGGTCTTGCATGGACCGCTGGTTTGCCAGACGGGACCATACAACCCGGCCATTCTAACGTCGGTTGACGACGATTCCCAAGGGGAACCGCCCTGGCTTTGGTTCGTGGAAGAAGGAGCCATTAGCACGACATTCCCGACGACAGCGGCCAACGGCTATGCATATCTCAATTTGGATGACGTTCACGATGCAAATTCCACAGCGATCAGCTATTTGCGCTTCTGCTATGCCGACCAAGCGGTGACAACGCCCACGAACTCGGGAGTATTGGATGTCTGGAACTGTCAGTTTGTGCAGTGTGATTCAGCTCTCAACAGTTGGGCGCAAAACAAGCCCTCAACCAACCGGGTCCATAACGCCCTTTTCAGCCTGTGCGATACCGTCTTTACCGCGCAGACCAACCTCGCCGAGTTGGACGGTGAACAAGTGACGGCTGATGTATCCTCGTTATGGAATCCGCTGCTCGCTCCGGGCAGGGTTTGCCTGACCAACTCCATCGTGTTGTGCGATCTTGGCGAAGGGCCAGCTATTCAAACTCAGGATGTGTCAGTCAATCCATCAAGCACACAATTTCAAGAAGGTGATAGCGGCTATTATTACTTGGCAAGGAACAGTGCCTGTCGAGGCGCTGGCACGACAAATATCAGTGACATCCTGCTGCAGGAGTTGCACCGGAAAACCACAGAGGCACCGATGTCCATGTCGGGCCCCTCCGGGGTTTCCAACATCCTAAACTTTACGGCGACCAGCAACCCCATCGGGTTGGAAGTGCAGGAAATGACGTTCTTTCCTGCCGCGCAGCGATACAGCGAAGGGCCGCCTGATCTCGGCTTCTATTATGATGTGCTTGACTACACTGTGTCGGATATCTCAGTGAGCAATCAAGTGACCGTGCTGCCGGGCACGGCCATCGGTTTCCGCAATGATTATCTTGGGGGCTTCTTCTTGCAGAACGGCTCTGCATTTGTCGCCCAGGGCATGCCCACGAACCCAATCATTCTCGCGGACATTGAGTTTGTCCAGGAAGGACCGTTGCTGCCGGGCTTTGTTTATCAACCCAACGCGACGCCGGTTTATCCGTGGGAGTATTTGTGGCCCTTCTACTCTTACGGCGGCATTGATTTCTTGTGCCCGCAAGCTGATACCAACAACGCCATCACAGCTCCGTCCTTGAATCTGCGGTTTTGCAATATGTATTTAAATCCGGATGATTATTTGGTTTGGGCAGGCTCCGTCGCGCCGGGTTCAGCCATGGGCTATTCATGGGCCAGTTCAGTTTATTGGTCCATGCGCGATTGCAACCAGCAAGGCGGGCAGATTGTTCTTGGCCAACCACTGGATTGGACCCAGCCGGATGCGACGAATTACGCTTCCGGGAGGGTATCGTGGACAAACAATCTCTTCGACACGGTTGGCATTTATCTGGATCCGTCGTATCGATCGGATGATGGGAGCGGGAACACCGGAGTCACGAATCTTGATCTTCCGTTTGAGGCGGACAACAACCTGTTTAAGAACGGATATTTGACTTTGCTTCCCATTCCAACATCCGCCGGAGACTGGATTTTGCAAAACAACCTATTTGACAATTGCGGCATTGCTCAAGACACAAATACAAGTCAGCCCCTCACTGAGGAGCACAACGCATATTGGGCGATACAACCAAACCCGCCGTCGCCTTTTCTGTTGTCCAGTTGGCTGTCGTCATGGGAAAATTTTAGTAGCTATCCCTACCCCGTTGCAACGGAATATGGGTTGAGTGACAACGATGGAAGCACGAATCAAACCGGAGACGTGACCCTTACGAATCCTCCTCCATATCAACTCGGTCCTTTCGGAAATTATTACATGACGCCCGGCACGGTGCTGGCCACCAACGGCAGCACCAGCGCCACCAATCTCGGCCTTTATTATTACACGACCGCGACCAACCAGACCATTCAGGGCGATTCCCGTGTCGATATAGGGCTTCATTATGTGGCGGCCAGCAGCAACGCCAGCGGTTGGGTCCCGCTTGAAACAAATGGAATCCCGGATTACGTTGCGGATGTCAACGGAAATGGGATCATTCCGCCGGGAGCCGCTAATCCCGACAGCGCCTTTTACACTAATATTGACCTCGACGGCGACGGCATGGTTGGCAGTGTGGAGACCGCTCTGGACAAAAACCCCCTCGTCTTTGACAATCCTCTGATACTGACCCAGAAGGTGACGGGGCAGGAGCCTGCGGTTGTAACGCTGGAGGTGGGGGTGAGTCACAACCTGGTTCAGAGCATCGGCCAGCTTGTGCTCATGGTGGACGGTGTTCCGGCAGCGACGAACCAATCCACCCAAGTGGCGGACGACGGTAATTGCCTTTTGGTCTGGAATACAACCGCCTCAACCAATTTCCCTCCAGGCCAAACCTATTTTCTCCAGGCTCATTTGATCCTCACTAACTCCGTCACCAACGCCGGGGTGACTGCGGATGGGCCACTCATTGCGTTCAATCAGCCGATCGTCATCATCCAACCGCCCGACCAGACCAATGGCCTTGGAGGCACGGTGACGTTCACCGCGTCAGCCACCGGCCCTGGCATCTATACATATCAATGGCAGTTTGACGGCACGAATATTGCCGGCGCTACGAACAGCACTTACACAATCAGCAATCTCGCAATGACCAACGCGGGCAGTTACACCGTGGTTGTGGAAAACGCCGATGGCAATCCTGTCACCAGTTCCAACGCCGTTCTCACGGTGGAAGATATACAGCTTGCAATCACATCACAGCCGTTGAGCCAGCAGGTTATGGAGGCGGACACCGTTACTCTTGCGGTTTCGGCCATTGGAACGCCATCCCCGACTTATCAATGGCAGATGTGGGATTCGACGATTACCCAGACATGGACCAACCTTCCAGACGCGACCAACAGCACTTTGATCATGCTCAATTTTCAGTCCGGCGATGCGGGCAGCTATTCTGTAATCGTGTCAAAAGGAACGACGAATCTGTCCAGCCTGCCCGCCATTTTGACGGATTTGGGGCCAAGCCCCGATGGAACAACGATGTCGCTCGTGGGGCCACGCCAGGACTACACATTCAGAGGCGATACAACCTACTTTATTGGTTCTCCACTATTTGATGCTTCGACGGTGGATCTTTATGGGAATACAATAATCGAGGGCCGAACAGTCATCAAGTTTTACAATGCCACCAATGCCAGTCTGATTGTTCACGGCACCGTGAATTGCAAAACAGGTCCTTATCAGCCTGCGATTTTGACGTCCGTTGACGATTTCTCACTTGGCGAACAGCCCCAGGTGTGGTATCCCGATGGTAGCGGCTACGAGGATATCATCCCACTTGGAACAGGGACGCCGGTGTGCTCTCAAAATCACACTGCCTACCTCAATCTGGATGATGCACATGATACAGGGGGCACGACGCTCAGCTATTTGCGGTTCAGCTATGCCGACCAAGCCGCGACAACGCCGACCAATTCAGGGAATCTCCAAGTCTGGGACTGCCAGTTTTACAACTGCAACTTCTGCCTCAATAGCCGGCTCCAAAGCGGCTGTTCCACCAACGGCCTTCACAACGATCTCTTCAGCCTCTGCAATTTCGCGCTGGCGGCTCAAAATAGCTGCATGGAAGTGGACGGAGAACAATTAACCGCCGACGTCGTCTCTTTTTGCGACCCTGAGTTTGCTCCCTCCAAGGTCTGTCTGACCAACTCGATCATCGTCGGTGACCTCGGCGGCGGATCGGCGCTTTTGATGCAGAACGTCGCCATCAATCCTTCTACCACCTCGTTTGGCCCTTCTGAAGACGGTTCCTATTATCTTGAAGATGGAAGTCCCTGGCGCGGAGTCGGCACGTCAAACATCAGCGCAACGATGCTCCAGCAGTTAAGGAACAAAACAACGTGGGCACCCGTTTCAATTCCTTACGCTTCAATGTTCTCGAGTCCGACGATTTTGTCTCCGACCGTCCCTCGCTACACTAGCGGGTCTCCGGATATGGGTTACTATTATGACCCCTTTGACTATACAGTGGCTGCTTTATTAGTTTCAAGTCAAGTCACGGTGCTGCCCGGGACAGCTATTGGCATCCGAAACGACTATCTTGGCGGGCTTTACATCGCTGGCGGGGCTTCTCTCATTAGTGAAGGAAGCCCGACCAACCTGATCACGTATGCAGACGTCGCGCTGGTGCAGGAGGGCCCGTTCGCATACGGCACCGCGTACGACTGGATGGTTTGGTGGTCGCTTGGACTTTATGGCGGGGCTGCGCCTGATCCAAATGTGTATGGCGGCATTGCTTTCTTTGTTCCAACATCTACTGACAGTTCTTCAGCCACGCTCAAAATGGATTTTTGCCAGTTGTTTATGACTCCTGACGATTCCTGCATCCAAGCGGGCATCACCCCGGATTACCAATTTGCCTGGGCTGCCTCCAGTTCCATCTATTGGACAATGCGGGACTCCACCGTGCAAGGCGGCTATATTAACCTTGGACAGCCGGCAGATGGCCAGGATCCAAACGCGTCCTATCCTGGAGGGGCTGTTTCGTGGGCAAATAATCTTTTTCAATATGTGCAGATCAATCTCAGCCCGTCATTTACTGCGTCTGATGGGGACACCAATGGGCCGAACGTGGATATGGAGGTGCAGGCATGGAACAATCTTTTCCGCCAGGGGAGCCTTGGTCTTGAACCGATTACCAATTCAACCGGCAGTAATTGGATGTTTAAAGATAACCTCTTCGACCAGGAGATCGTTTTTCAGGATGCGAGCCAGCCTTTGGACTATGGTTACAACGCCTATTGGCCGCTGCCAGCTACCGCTTTGCCAGTGCAGAATTCGATGATCTTGCCGGTCTTGCCTTGGTGGCAGATTCAATCGCCACCCGCGTCTGAACTTTCTTCCACAACGACCGGGGATGGCACCACGGATGGAACAGGAGAGCAGACCAATGCAGCGCCTCCGATATATGAAACTGGAGCTTTCGGCATGTTCTACCAAGCTTCCAACAGTTCGTTATTGCATCATGGAAGCCAGACGGCGGCTGCGGCGGGTCTTTACGCCTATACGGTGCTGGCTAACGGTGCGGAGGAGGCGAACTCCACCGTCAGCATCGGCTTGCATTACGTCGCAACCAATGGCACCGGAATGCCATATTCCGACACAAACGGCTTACCGGTTTGGTGGGAAATCGGTTATCTTGGGGCACTTGGAATGAATGCAACGAATGCTGACCCGGCCGGCGACGGCTACAGTAACTTGGAGAAATACCTGCTTGGCCTCGACCCGAACATCGCTTATCAAGACCCAATGATCGTGGAGTCTCCAGCCGATCAAGTAGCGTACGTGGGAGATTCTACTGCTTTCACCGTTCTGGCAGGCGGGACCTTGCCCCTCTCCTATCAATGGTTCGACAACTTCAATCCCATTGCAGGAGCGACAAATGCGTCCCTAGTCTTTGCCTCAGTTCAATTGACCAATAAAGGAATATATTCCGTCACAGTTACATCCGTCAATGGCAGTGCGCCGAGTGATCCTGCCCTTCTAATGGTAATCGACCCTACCACATACACCAATTCTTCACCTGTCTTTTTATCTCTTCAGGACAACACCACGGTTAGCGGTACTATTTCAGTCGATGCCTCATTTACAAGCATTTTTCCGATCGCGCAGGCAGAGCTCTTTATTGATCAGCGTGACATGGGTATCATCACCAACGGGCAAGCTGTCTCCGAATGGACCGTGGACACTTCGCAGTTTCCCAACGGGACCAATGTCGTGCAGCTAACTTACGTGGCATGGCTGCCCACCACGGACCAGGATACCGGCGAGCCCACGATCGGCCCGGTTCCCTTCAGCGCCTACCTGACAAACCTGGTCACTGCCAACGCGCTGGCGGAAAATGTCAGCCCCCGCAGCGGTTTCACGGCGGGGCTGCCCGCGATGAACTTCGCCTTCGACACCCTGGCCCCGGCGGTTCTTACCCTTTCGATGTATGATTCAACGGGGACCAACCTCCTTTGGAACACCTCCGGGACCAACCTCACCGCCGGGACTTGGTCGACCAATTGGAACATGCTGGACACCAACGGCAACCCCGTGCCCATGCCGGGGCCCGACCAGGCCACCAATTTCCTGGCGGTCGTGACTAGCTACTCCCTACCCGACGCAACCCCCGACATCCCCTTGCTGGGCAACGGTTCCACCCATCCCGTGCCGATGGGCGAGGGCGGCACTACCGTGGATATCCCCATTTGGGTTTCCGGGGATCCCTATGCCGGCCAGACGGCGGTCCTCTTCAACCAGTATTACACGGGCTATCTGTTTGGCAGCTTGAATACGCTGATGAACCAGATTGCCAACGATGTCATGGGGGATGTGCTGAATGCCTACACAATCCACCCGCAGGACTGGGACGGTGGTGACCGCAGCATGCTGGTTACCGCAGAACCCTATGAATTTTCCAGCGGCGACAATGGCAACAGTGGCAGCTTCCTTTGGAACTGCTTCACCAATCTGCCTGAAAGGTGGGAGACTGGCGATTACGAATACGTCTGCCACGCCAGCTCCACGGATTTTGGGGGCGGGACGGGGCAATATTTCAAGTATCTTTTTAATTATTCCGATATCGGCAAGGCCCTGGGGAACTTCCCCAACGCCGGCCAATAC
>Ga0187851_10003352_pt1 | contig 13469 bp, 9 predicted proteins | sample June2016WEW_6_10_FD_132997 | JGI IMG/M metagenome (GOLD analysis project Ga0187851, IMG submission 132997) | Peatland microbial communities from SPRUCE experiment site at the Marcell Experimental Forest, Minnesota, USA - June2016WEW_6_10 | ecosystem: Environmental > Terrestrial > Soil > Wetlands...
CGCGCGCCGTTGCGGAGAAACTGCCGCCGCGTTACTGGTTCGTCCGCTGGAGGTTTGGCGTCCATGGGCATTTACCCTTTCCGCCTCATCACCCGCACGTCGCTGCTGACGATGTCCAGGATGTAAATTCGTCCTTCGGAATCCACCGCGGCATCGAGTCCGCCGTGGATGCAATCATTCAAGTCGGTGCAGGCGTGCGCGTTCTCGGGAAACGATTCCGCTCCCGCCACCACCGACTCAAATCCGCCGTCCGGGCTGTAAATCTTCACGCGCGGAATGCCCTTCTCGCAGGTGACGATCCGCCCGTCGGCCAATGTGGCCAGGCCTATGGGATTGCAGCACCCGCAGAAGCCTTCGATGGCCGCCGTCGGCTTTCCCCAGGCACCCTCCAGGTCCCCTTCAAAAGTGTAGGCTTCCACCCTGTGCCGGCCCGGATTATTGACACGCAACAAACCGTCCCGATGAATCATCACGTCCAGGAACGGACTCGGCACGACGAACCCCGGCACGTTCCGCTCCGCGTCCTTCCGGCCAATCCGGCTGACGATCTTTCCGCTGCGGTCGTAACGCAGCACAACGAGCTTCCCCGCGTCGGCCGCAAAAACATCCTTCGCTCCCGCTGCCAGCCCGGTGAACCACGTCCTCGGGTCCGGCGATTCCCAGCGGGCCACACGCCCGCCCTTGGAGTCGAACACCTCGATATGATCGCGCAGTCCTGCGAAAATCGCTCCATCCCTTGCCATGGCGACGCAGCAAGCCGGCCCCGCCAGCGCCAATTCCAATCCCCGCTCCCCGGTGCGGCTCAGACAGTTGATGTAATTGCCCGCGCAGACATAAACCTGGTCATCCGCCCCGATGGCCAGTCGCCGTGCATCCTGGTGCGGAATCGGCCATCGCGCGATTTCCTCGTAGGCGATCAGTTTGGGATCGGTCTTCTGGAAACGGGAAATGTCGTAAGCGAAAGGGTTGGCCTTCCCCTGCTCTTCCCCGGCCGCTTTCGCACCGCCCGCCAGTCCGAGGATCGCGGCGGTTTTCGTCACGATGCCAAAAAACTCCCGCCGGTCAAAAAGCTCAAATTCGGGTTTCATGGCTGGTTCCATCAAGAATGGTCGGATACTTCCTTAGCAGACAAGGCTTGGGGAAGTCCGCAATTTTCAACAGCGTCACAACCCCGGCATATCCCGGCGCTGACGCAGACCTGGCCCGCGGGCCGGACGGCTTGGCGCGCAACCAGTTTTCCGCTAACCGCAGCCAGACAGCCCAAGGCGAGATAGCGCAATCCGTCTCGAAAAAACTGCCGGCGACCAGTGTTGGACTTTGGAAAAGGCCTCTTCATAACTCAGCCACTTCCCCAAGCATCCGCCATCTCCCGGCGACGGGCTTACCATCTTTTGGCCAACCCTTGACATTCCTTGCCCTGTTGTCCTGACGCCAAGGCCGCCTTAAGGCTGCGGAATGATCTCGATGCCGTTGATCTCAGGGTTCTCCACGTTGGGAGTGAAAGTAATATGCACGTTGCCGTCAGTGACGTCCACCGGGACGGTTTCGACGTAGGCGCGCAACGGACCGCCGGCCTTGACCCAGATGTCCACATCCTTGAACTCATGACCCTGGACAGTGAATGAAAACACCCGCTGGCCCGGCCCCGTGATGCCTTCGTACGTTTCGGCAAAATAGAGTTTGACCAGGTATTTGCCATTGCGAACCGGGTAAGTGAACGACGTCATGCCGTACCGCTCCGACATATAAAGGGAGGGGTCGGTCGTATTGGCGATCTTCAGATCGGGACGGGTTGATGTGTCCCCATCTCGAAATCCCTGATCGGGCAGCCAGGCGTTTCCCGCCGAATCCTTAAACTGCTCCGTCAACCCGGCCTTGATGCGGATGACGGGCTGTGGTTTGTTTGGATCGGCAGGCGCGGGCGCAGGGGCGGCGGGAGCAGCCATGGTGGCGCCAGGCGCGGCGGGCGTTGGCGCTTCCGGTTGAGCAGCCGGAGCGGCTTCCTTGGTGGACTGGCAGCCCGCCAGCAGCAATGCAGCCAGGACTGACGTGGAAACCCCGCCCAGCCAGGCGGCTGCTTGTTTGGTGTTGCGCATAAAATTATTGTTTTGTTTTGTCAAGTAAAGTTGGTGTTTCATAGCTGGCCGCACTTTGGAGACTTTTCAAAACAACCGCAAGAAAAAAAACCAGCCTGTCCTATTTTCGTGGTGAAGCCGCTGAAACGTCCAGGCAGACCAGTCGCGTGAAGTCCCTCGCCAGCAAACGCCCGCCCGCCAGCGCCAATGGCCCCCACGATTCGCGGCCTTGCAGCACTTGCGCCTGGCCCAAAAGGTTGAAACGTACCGGGGATTCCTCCACCAGGCTCAGTTTGCCGGAATCGTTCATCACAAAGAACAGCCCGTCCGCCAGAAGAAAGGGACCAAGGCCGAACGGTTCCCCCGCCGGGCTGGCCCACACAACTTTGCCGTCCAGACCGAGGCAGACGAATTGGCCGTCGGGCCGAGTGCCAAACAAATGGCCGTCATGGTACAGCGGCGTGTGTTGCGTCGCGCCGAATTCTTCCGGCGCAAGCTTCCAAATGATCTGTGGCGAAAGCTTGCCGCCTTGGTCTTGGAGTTGCAGAAGCATGCAGCCCGCGTTGTAGCCTCCCGCCAGAAGAATTCTCCCGCCATCCATCACCAAAGGCGATGGCACGGTGGCGATGCTGATCTTCCACGCCGTGGTATCCCACAAGAGCGTCCCGTCCTTGGCGGAAATGCCCGCCACCCCGCCGCTGCCGCAATAAACATAAAACCGCCCCCCTCCGAACTCCATCGGCATCACGGAGGAATGTGTCATCTTCCATTCGCGCGGATTGTGCGCGCGCCACAGGGTCTTTCCGGTTCCAAGCTCCACCGCCGCCAACAGGGCGTCGTGACCGCCCGGAGCCAGAATGACGGCGTTCCCATCGATCAGCGGACACTGCCCCGTGTACCACGGCGGAACGGTTGCTCCAAATTCCGTGACAAGATTCAGCCCCCAACGCAGTTCCCCCGTCGCCGAGTCAAGACAAAGGACGTGGCACTTGGGATCCATGGCCACGACGAATTTGTCCGCAAGCGCGGGTACGGTGCGCGTCATTCCGTGGTTGCGCTTGACCGGCATCGGGTAGGCGTAACGCCAAATCTCCCCGCCATCGGCCAGCGACAAACAGCGCAGCGCGTTCTCCTTCTTGTCGGAGTCGTAGTCCAGCAGATACACGCGCCCGTCGCGAACGACCGGCCCCGCATACCCCTCCCCGCAATCCACCGCCCACAACTGCCGCGGCCCGGCGACTTCCCACGAGCGGGCCAGAGGCGTCGTTTCCGCACTGATGCCAAAGCGATTCGGCCCGCGGAACTGGGGCCAGAATCCGGGAAGATTCCCCGGCTGGGCGTTGCCCTGGATGAGTTTGCCGGCCAGAACCGGGTTGGCGGCAGCGGCGCCCTCCGCGCCGGGGGGTTGGTCGGCGCCGGGATAGCGTTCGGAAAGATCGTCCTGACCCTGGCGCGCCCGCCAGAAAACAAGCGCAGCCACGGCCACCACGGCCGCCAGCAGCGGCAGGGCCAAAACATATCGAGAACGGTCAAGATTCATTGCGGTACTAGGAAATCCCTAATGTCGATTCCATGGAGAAAACAATATCAAAGCGTTGATCATTACGAAAGCGGATCTTCCATTCCTGAGTCAACAAGCCGTTGGGTCTGCTGCTAAGGCGCGGCCTTCCACGCGTCGGCCTCCAGCTCAAACAGCAGTTCGTCCCTGCAGATTCCGCATTGCGCCGCGATGAATGGCAGCGACAGCAATCCCCTGTCGGCGCACCAGGCCGCAAACGCCGGAATGTCTTCCCGATTCTTGAAGTAGGCCGTGGCCCGCGTAATGTCCGAAAACCCAAAACCGCGCGACGTCAAAATAGCTTCCACCACATCCATGCTGAGATCCATTTGCCGCGGCAGATCGCCCGCCCCTAACGTCTCCCCGCCCGGCGCGATGCTTGCCGTGCCGGAAATCAAAAGTCTCCGGCCCTGCAACGACGAAATCTCCATCGCCCGGCTGAAAGAACTGCCATACGCGGGCGCCGGACATTGCAGGGGCGAAGCCACCTCCGCAATCTTCGCCGCGGCATGCAGCGGTTGCATGGCCCACGCCCCGGCCGACAGTGCTGCTCCGGCAGGATTCCGCGCGGACACTCCAGTGCTGGCCGGCAAGGACCCGGTGCGAAATCGAATGCTAGAATACACTTCAGTTCTGGCTTCGTTGAATGGGCCGTACCACGACAATAAATCGTCCAAATGGAACCAAGTTCGCACCAAATCACCAAGCGAGTAACCGGCTAGCCCAAACGCTGTTTCCATGCTCCCCAGCGTTTGCCGAAGTTGATCCGGACGCCGGGCGGACAGCGTTTCCGGTCCCAAGCCGCCCAGCAGACAATGCCGGATCCCGCCCGTTTCAAACGTGCAACCGGCCACCCGGCCGTCGAGCCGTATTGGGGTCACTTGCCCCGCGCTGAAAGCCAGCGCCTGCATGCCGGCAATCGCATGATCATCGCCCGCAGCTCCTTCCACCCACGTCACCGGCCACTCGATCCGCCCGAAAACCCGCCGCATGGCTTCCTCCGCCTCCTCATGGGCTTTGATGGAGCCAAAAATCATCAAATTGACCAACGCCGACTCCTCATCCTTCAGCGTGCGTGCCAACCGGCTGAACAGCTCCTTCAGCCCCTCCCCGGGCAGCGGTTTGACCGCGATGAAAAAGTCGGGATCGGCGTACGCAGTATTGCTTGTCCCTGGCAGAGTATCAGCGTCGGCGTTTTTCATTTTTCACATCAGCCACCATGTGTTTTTCAAGACGCAACAGCAGCATCTTTAGTTACACTTATATTTGATACCGGCATATTCAGCAAGCTGTTTAATGAGCAATTATTATAGAACTTGACGGCTCGGCCAGAGATACTAATACTTCTCCCGAAACCTCGAAAGCGAGGGTTGCCCGCCTGGCCCTTCCACGGGATGCCGGGACAGGTGCCGGCGCAACCGGAAAGGAATCATGACCTATTTTAATCAGGACTGCATTGAGCAAGTTTCAGCCGGCGCCTTCCAGGCGCAGAAACCCTACCCTTGGGCGCACATGCAAAACACACTAACCGATGAGGGTTGGGAAAGCCTCCGCGCCACGCTGCCCGACATGTCGAAGTTCAACCGCATGGTCGGGGTCAAGCGCGGCTATGGGCAAGCCCCCCACAATCGCGGCCTTCTCCACTACCGCGAAGGCATGGGCATCGCGGAGCCTTGGAAGGCTTTTATCGCCGAACTGCACGGCAAGGACTACGGCGCGTTTTTGCGCCGGATGCTCGGCTTGCGGGCCGGTCAGCAGATCATCCTCACCATGGAATGGTACTACGCTTGGCAGGGCTGCTCTGTCTCTCCGCACTGCGATGCCCGCCGAAAGCTCGCCACCCACATCTTCTTCTTCGCCACCGACCAGGACTGGCCCCGCGAATGGGGCGGCGACATCCTGATCCTCGACGACGAAGGCCGTTTCAAGGCTCACTCCGCTCCAGATTTCAAGGATCTAAAAGTGGCGGCGTCCCTGGACCTGCGGAAAAACGGCAGCCTGCTCTTCCAGCGCACGGATCACTCCTGGCACGGCGTCCTTCCCCTGCAATCCCCGCGCCAGGACGTCTATCGCAAACTATTCATCGTCACCGTCAACATCCCCACCTTCCAAGTCTGGTGGCGTCGCGTCCGCGGCAAAGACCCCGACGGCTTCCCCTTCAAAATGGCGGCCTAAGATTTTTACCCAAGCATAATTTGCGCTTCGCCATAGCAAGATAAGTTGTGCTTTTTACGCATCCATCCTGACACCACCGGCGTCTATACTATCGGCGCCGGCCTAATTGGCCGATGCCATGTCGGTGAAAACATTCTTGATCACAGGCGGTCTTGTCCTGGCGGCTATCGGCGCCTTCCCGGCGGCGCAACGGCCTGCGGACCTTTATGAAAGCGCCGCCGCCCTGACCGCCCAAAATCCCGTCGATGAACTCGTTTTCTCCCGCTTGCGCGAACTGGACATCCAGCCCGCCCGTGCCTGTTCCGACGCCGTCTTTGTCCGGCGCGCTTATCTGGACGTTATCGGCACCCTGCCGAAAGGTTTTGAGGCCGAACAGTTCATCCTCGACCGCAACCCAAACAAGCGCCGCGTCTTGATTGACCGCCTGCTGGAACGCGATGAGTTTGCCGATTACTGGGCCATGAAATGGTGCGACCTGCTCCGGGTCAAGGCCGAGTTTCCCATCAATTTGTGGCCCAACGCCGCCCAGGCCTATCACCATTGGATCCGTGCCGCCGTCAAAGACAACATGCCCTACGACCGGTTCGTCCGCGCATTGCTCACCTCCAGCGGCAGCAATTTCCGTGTGCCGCCCGCCAACTTCTATCGCGCCCTCCAAAACAAGGACCCCCAGGCCATCGCCAAAACCGTCGCCCTGACCTTCATGGGCGCGCGCGCCGAGAAGTGGCCCGCCGCCCAATTGTCCGGCATGGCGGCCTTCTTCTCCGAAATCGGCTACAAACACACCGCCGAATGGAAGGAGGAGATTGTCCTGTTTGACATGTCAAAAACGACGAATGATCTGGCCCGCGCAGCGGCCTTTCCAGATGGCACGCCGGTCCGGTTGTCGCCCGAACGCGATCCGCGCGAAGTTTTTGCCAACTGGCTCATAAACCCGAAAAATTCCTGGTTTACCCGAAACATTGCCAACCGCGCTTGGTCCTGGCTGCTGGGGCGCGGCATCATTCAGGAGCCGGACGACATCCGTCTGGATAACCCGCCCTCCGACCCCAAACTCCTCGCCCTGTTGCAGGAGCAACTGATCGCGTCCCATTACGATCTGAAGAGCCTGTTCCGTCTTATACTCAATTCACGAACATACGAGCTCTCTTCGCTACCCTTGACCGGCAATCCCGACGGCGCGGCCCACTTCGCCTTTTATCCCATGCGCCGGCTGGATGCGGAAGTTCTGATTGACGCATTGGACCAGATCACCGGCACGACTGAGAATTATTCCAGTTCCATTCCCGAACCTTTCACCTTCATTCCCGGCGACATGCGCTCGATTGCCCTGGCCGACGGCAGCATTAGCAGCGCCTTCCTCGACATGTTCGGCCGTCCGCCTCGCGACACCGGCCTCGAATCCGAGCGCAACAACCGCTCTGCGCCCGACCAGCGCCTGCATCTGCTCAATTCAAGCCACATCCAGCTCAAGCTGGAACAGAGCCGAATGCTTCCCTACTTGTTAGAATCCAAAAAAACCCCGCGCGAAACCGCCATCGCGCTCTATCTGGGCATTCTTTCGCGATTCCCAACGGCGGACGAATTGAAGATTGCGGAAAGCTATTACCAATCCAGCCAGTTGGACAGGCGCAAGGCAACCGTGGACCTGTCCTGGGCTTTGGTCAACACCAGCGAGTTTCTTTACCGGCACTAAAAATGAAAGGCGCAGTGAAATTATGAGTATGCATCAAAATGCCGCAGCCGAACCCTACAAGCCATATTCCGACGCCCTGATTTCACGCTTGCGTGGCAACGCCATTTCCCGGCGCGAAGCCGTGCGGCGCACGCTGCTGGGCGCGGGCGGCCTGATGCTGGGACACCACTTGTCCATGGGCGCGCTGGCCGAAGCGCCATCGCCCCAGGCCAGGGCCAAGTCGGTCATCCAAATCTGGATGTGGGGCGGTCCCTCGCACTTGGACACTTTTGATCCAAAACCGGAGGCTGGCTCCGATTATTCCGGGCCGCTCGACAAGCCCATCGACACCAATATTAATGGCATAAGAATCTGCCAGCTCATGCCCCTGGTGGCGAAGCAGGCTGACAAATACTCCATCATCCGCAGCATGACCCACGGCAACAACAGCCACGAAACCGCCTCTTACATGGTCCAGACCGCCCGCCCTGCTGGCGAGCGCGATGTCTATCCGTGCATCGGCGCCATCGTTTCGCTCTTCAAGGGGGTCAACGCAGGTTATCAAGGTTTGATTCCGCCTTACATCGTGCTGACCGAACCGCAGGGACGATTCTCCGAGGCGGGCTTTTTGGGGTCGCGCTTTCAACCCTTCGCCACCGGGGGCGATCCCGCCAAAACGCCTTTCGCCGTGGAAGGCGTGGTCAGCGAATCCATCTCCGAACAGCGGCAGAAGGGGCGGCGCGCCTTGTTGCACGAATTGGACACGCTCTCCCATGTCCTCCCCAACGACGCTGAACTGGCCGCCTCTGCCAAGGCCGAAAAAGAGGCCTATGACCTGATCCTCGGTGATGCCGGCAAAGTGTTTGATCTGACGCAGGAGAAAGCCGACCTGCGCGACCGCTACGGCCGCAACACTTTCGGACAATCCTGCCTCGTGGCTCGGCGGTTGGTCGAACGCGGCGTTCCTTACGTCACCATCAACTACAAGGGCGGCTGGGATACGCACAAAGACAATTTCCAACTCATGCGCCGCCGCGTGCCGGAAATGGACAAAGGCATGTCCACCCTGTTGCAGGATTTGACCGATCGCGGCATGCTGGACAAGACTATCGTGTGGTGGGGAGGTGAATTCGGCCGGACTCCCAAAGTCATGTGGGAAGCCCCATGGAACGGGGGGCGCGGCCATCATGGCGAAGTCTTCTGCGCCGTGGTTGCCGGCGGCGGTTTCAAGGGCGGCCAGGTCGTCGGCTCTTCCGATGCCAAAGGCGAACAGGTCAAGACTCGGCCCGTCCATCCGGCTGATCTTCTCGGCAGCATGTACGAACTGCTCGGCATTGATCCCAACGCGAAACTGCCCCATCCCGAAGGCTCGGATGCCCGCGTCACCCCCTCCGCCGCCGAGGGTATTGCCGTGGCTGGCCGTCTCAAGGAGATCATGTAAGGCTTGCGCCATCTTACCGATTAGCAGATGAGAAATTCTCAATGACAAATTTTCAATTCAGACTCCGCGCTCTGGCCGCGGCTTGCGGTGTTGCGTCCCTGCTCGCGCTCGCCATCCCCCTGCCAGCGCAGCAGTCCTTCACCCCGCATGTGGGCTACGTCCTTCCAGCCGGCGGAAGTCAGGGCGCTTCATTCCAAGTCAAGGTGGGGGGACAATATCTGGGCAATGTCAGCAACGTCTTTATTTCCGGCGCCGGGATTGAAGCCGCTGTGGCGGACTACGTCAGGCCGCTCACCGGGCAAGAGCTTAAGGATTTGCGCGAGCAGCTCAAGGTGCTCCAGGACAAAAGGGCCGCCGCCCGCGGTGACCGGCAAGTCGGCACCAACACCGGAACCTCCGCTCGCCCCATCTGGACCGCCGCAGACACGAGAATGATCGCCGAAATCCGGGGGAAAATCGCCCAGTCCCAAAAAAGATCGGCCAATCCGGCGATTTCCGAAATCGTCACGCTCCGGGTCACCATCTCTTCCAACGCCGAACCTGGCGAGCGGGAGCTCAGGCTGGGGTCGCCCCAAGCCTTGTCCCAGCCGCTCGTGTTTTGCGTCAGCCGATTGCCCGAATTCAACACACCCGCCCTTCCCGACGATCCCGAGTCTCCGGTCCCCAATCGCCCGAGAAACGACAACGTCCCGAAAGCCGTTGCGCCAGTCGAATCACACATCCTGCTGCCGTGCGTGGCCAACGGCCAAATTATGCCCGGCGGCGTGGATCGTTACCGTTTCCAGGCGCGCAAAGGGCAGCAGTTGGTTTTCTCCGTCACGGCCCGGGAACTGAACCCCTACCTTGCCGACGCCGTTCCCGGCTGGTTCCAAGCCGCACTCTCGCTTTACGACCCACAGGGCCATGAAGTCGCCTACGCTGATCACTTCCAGTTCCATCCCGACCCGGTCCTCCTTTTTAAAGTCCCCCGGGACGGCGAATACATTCTTCAAATCAGAGACTCCATTTATCGTGGCCGCGAGGATTTTGTCTATCGCATCACCGCGGGCGAACTGCCTTTTGTCACCGGCATTTTCCCTCTCGGCGGCCCGGCCGGCGCTCAAACCACCGTCCAGTTGACAGGCTGGAATCTTCCCGACGCCGCGCTGACCCGGGACGACCAGGACTCTGCCCCCGGCGTATATCCGATCTCTGTCCGCACTGAATCCTATGTTTCCAACCCCCGCCCCTTCGCCGTGGACAACTTGCCTGAATGCTTCGCGCGCAAGGCCATCAATTCGCAAGCCACCGCCCAATGGGTCTCTCTTCCTGTCATCGTCAACGGCCGCATTGATGCGCCCGGTCAGTGGAATGTCTTTCGCTTCAATGGCCGTGCTGGCAACGATTTCGTCGCCGAAGTCATCGCGCGCCGCCTGGATTCCCCGCTGGATTCCGTGATCCGCCTGACCGACGCCGCCGGCAATCAAATCGCCTTCAACGACGACTTCGAGGACAAGGGTGCCGGCTTGCAAACGCAATACGCGGATTCCTATATCAGGGTCACCCTCCCCGCCAGCGGTCCCTACTACCTCTGGCTCGGCGACGCGCAACAGCAGGGTGGCCCCGACTATGCCTATCGCCTGCGCCTTGGTCCGCCCCGGCCCGACTTCGTGTTGCGTCTCGTTCCCTCCAGCCTGACAGTGCGGGGCGGCATGTCTGTCCCCTTCACCGTCTATGCCCTGCGTAAAGACGGCTTTTCCAACGAGATCACATTGACTCTGAAAGATGCCCCACCCGGCTTCTCCCTCAGTGGCAGCACGCTGCCAGCCCACCAGAACCAGATGCGTCTCACCCTGATGGCCCCAACCCGCCCCGCCAGGAAATCCTTCAAGCTTGCGGTCGAGGGCCACGCTTTCATCCAGGATCAGGAAGTCGTCCGTCCCGCAGTCCCTGCTGAGGACAGAATGCAAGCTTTCCTCTACCGCCACCTCGTTCCTTCCCAGGACCTCGAAATCTCCTGTTTGGATCGCCCCCAGCTCCCGTTCGCCGTTAAAATCCTTGATTCAACCCCCGTCAGAATCCCCGTCGGCGGCACAAGCGAGGTGCGCGTCAGCACCCCCAACCGCCTGTCAGACGACAATTTCAAATTCGAATTAAGCGAACCGCCGGATGGAATCTCCATCGCCCGCATCACCCAAGGAGACGCGGAGACCACAATCGCGTTGCACAGTGATGCCTCCAGAACCAAGTCGGGCACGACAGGGAACCTGATCGTCAGCGTCATCTCCGTAAGACAGCGCCCCGCTGCCGCCGCCGGCAAGCCCCAAACCGGTCAGCGCCGCGTCGCCATGGGCACACTCCCCGCCATACCTTTCGAAATCGTCTCTCCCTGACCCCGCTAAGAAGTCACATAAAGCACTCTGCATCCATGTGTTACGGACTGATTTAGATTTGCTTCGCCACCAGGGCAAAATAATTATCTCTACTTATTAGATAGAGACGCTTTACATTTGTCTGAGAGTCTGCCATCTAGGCTTTGTTAACTGAAGAATTTTTCAGTCTTCATCAACAGCTCAAGCTGAGATTCGGGCTGAGAGGGTTTATTGAGATGCAAGTTTAAATGTGGATTTTATGAGAGCTGTTAATCCCGCACACCATGTCCCCGCCCGTGCGGCCACGGACAATTTTCACGAGTCAAAGAGCGCCGACCGGCATTTGCTCACGCCTCTGATCCATCTGGCCGGAAACTCGGACTCGGTCATCGCCGGTTCAGTGGGGGATTTTTACGCCGGCGAAAAACTTTTCCACATTCCACGCTTCATCTTCATGGGCCCGAAAGGAGGTGGGGACACCATCCGCCTGGGAATTTTCGCCGGCATTCGTGGTGATGAACCGCAAGGCGCGGAGGCGATTGTTTCCTTCTTTCAACAATTGGAGAACTATCCCGAACTTGCCGTCGGGTATCACATCTACGCCTACCCGGTTTGCAATCCATCCGGCTTTGCCGCTGACCTGCGCCACAATGCGGCTGGACAGGACTTGACCAAACATTTTTGGCGCGGATCGGACCAACCCGAGGCGTATTACCTGGAGCGGGAAATCGGCGTGCATCAATTCCACGGCGTGATCTCATTAGGCGCCACTGATGACCACAATCCGCACTTTTCGTTCGCCGGCGGACGTGAATCGATTTTGCGGGCCGCTCTGGTGTCGCCCGCGATCCTGGCCAGCCGGATGTATTTGAAGAATGAGCCGCCGGTCAATGCCGACAGCGCCTTGGCTTCAAAGCCGCCCGAATCCGACGCAGCCGGCTTTCTTACCAGGACCGATGAATTGCGCCCGGCGCCCTTCGAAATCAATTTCGAGATTCCGCGCCAGGCGCCGCGACGGACCCAAATCGTTTGCACGGTTAATGCACTGAAGTCGATCTTGGACTCCTACCGCACCGTCCTGGCATTCCAGCAGAACATATGACCTCGAGCGATTCCGCCTGCCGCGGAAAGACACACGGACGGGAATCTGTTGACAACCGGGTGCGTTTGATTAGGTTGATGACGCTGATTGGCCATCCTGATCACCCTCAATTAGCCAATCGGCAGAAATTAACGTCACCAAATAAAGCAAAACAGTTTGCTGACCGGATCGCCGGCGGCTCCCATGTGATTGAAGGTCAATCCATGTCGAGTTGTGTGCTGATGATATCGAGACGCCCCAAATTTGATTTGCCACGCCGCTGGGACGCGCCTGTTTGCGCGCTTACAAATCAGCGGCGCTTCTTCGCATTAATTGAAAATTGAATGAACCATGAATAATGAACCCAATCCCCCTGAGCTGTTGAGCTTGAGCGCCCCCGCCGCGCGCAATCTGGCCACCGCCACCGTCACCGTCCCGCAATACGCTGAGATCACGCCACGTTGGCTGCACAAATTGCTGCCCTGGGTGGACGTGGATGGCGGCGTCTATCGCGTCAACCGTGTCGCCAAAGCCGCGAAAGGCCGGCTGGCCAACGAGTTCGGCGAAGTCAAAGTGGACTTGCTCACGGTGGATAGTGGCGAACCCAAATTACCGACCACTTTCGTGGACTACGAAAGACACCCGCGCGAATATCATCTTAGCACCATTCAGACGGTGCTCCGCACACACACCCGGGTGACCGATCTTTACAACAACAGAATTGACCAACTCCGCCAGCAGATTCGTCTCACCGTCGAAGCCTTGAAGGAAAAGGAGGAATGGGAACTCATCAATAATCCTGACTTCGGCCTGCTCGAGAAGGTAGATCCATCGCAAACCGTCAAGACACGCAAAGGCCCGCCCACGCCGGACGATTTTGACGATCTGCTCGCCTTGGTCTGGAAAAAACCGGCGTTCTTCCTGGCTCATCCCAAAGCCATTTCTGCTTTCGGCCGCGAGTGCACCCGGCGCGGTGTGCCGCCTCCGACGGTCCATCTCTTTGGCTCTCCTTTTCTGACATGGCGCGGCGTTCCTTTGATTCCGACCAATAAACTGGAATTTACCGGCAAATCGAAAAACAATCCCGGCGCCACCAGCATTCTTCTCCTGCGC
>Ga0187851_10003353_pt1 | contig 13464 bp, 11 predicted proteins | sample June2016WEW_6_10_FD_132997 | JGI IMG/M metagenome (GOLD analysis project Ga0187851, IMG submission 132997) | Peatland microbial communities from SPRUCE experiment site at the Marcell Experimental Forest, Minnesota, USA - June2016WEW_6_10 | ecosystem: Environmental > Terrestrial > Soil >...
GCGCACGCTTGGAAAGCGTGTGTACTTTAACGAGTACCGTGGGTTCGAATCCCACTCTCTCCGCCAGAACTTCCCTATCTTCTTGATTACACTTGCAAACAAAAGCAAATAAACGGTTTATTGATATTCCGCGCCGTCCGCGCTGTTCGTATTGTCCAGCCAATTTGGCACTGTAGACATTCCCATTGTAAGCGTCTTGTGTTCCAACCCTCGACATACGCTGCAACATTGCAATGATGAAGACATGGAAGCGAGCAAGGTGCGTATGCCGCGATACGCGCATCCGGGGACAGATATAGCACCATATCCGCAGTCGTCTCAGCGGCAAGTATCCGACATAGTTCCTCGTAAGTGCGTTCGCTTTGAGAGTTCCCTCGAACCATGCGAGAAAACGTGATATAAAGGGATTGACACATTGTGATCGCGTTTTTTGAAGAGGTTCAGCGAGGCGAACAAGATGAATTGCTACCAGAAGCTTAGCAGGCTCATGTTTCTTCCTTTCGTGCTCCAACTATTACTGCCGTCTTGGTCAATGCGGGCGCAGTCAGCGGTTGTGCCCCTTCGTCTCGAAGATTCACTCCCTGATGTCGTGGGCGAGAACCTGCTCGGAAGCCCAACTCATCTTTTAACGGTTACAACGGGCAAGATTGCTGTAGTCGTTTTTTCCTTCACCAACTCAGGGGGCAAGGACGCCGAGCTTTGGAACAGGGAACTCCTGAGAGACTTCGGCTCCAATCGCTCTGTCGCACTCTCTTCGGTGATCATGCTGGAATCGGCGCCACGATTTATTCGTGGCTTCATTGTCTCGGGAATCAGGAAGGACATGCCGGCTTCCCTTCAGAGCGGCGCTATTGTGTCCTACGAAAATGAAAAGCTCTGGAAGCAGCGCCTTGCGGTAACCGATGACAAGCACGCGTATGTCCTGCTCCTGGGGCGGGACAGCCGCATACGCTGGATGAATCCAGGCGGGTTTGGCGACGCCGATTACAGGAAGTTGGCGACGGAGATTCAGAAACAGATTCAATCTGCTGCGGAGCATGCTGAGATGCGGTGAGCGGCTTGAAAAGCGAGGATGTCCCACCCATAGTTGAAATTTAAGCGGCGGTTCAGCCTGATTCCTTAGAATCGGGTTGCCAAACGTTCGAAAAGGAGAACCGCCGGGAAGAAACCGTACCACACGATACGCAAGCATGGGAATGTCAACGAGCAGGAACTGGCCACGTTCCTCGCCAAGGATGGGCAACGGCTGTTGCCGATGGTGGACCTGATCGAGTAGAGCCGGATGGCTTGCGACCAACTCATTGATATTACAGGACGCGCCGTTTTGCAGACCGTTCTGCAACTCTCCGCCGAACAGGTGGCGGGCGGGCCGCAGCAGCAGGGCAAACGCCGACCAGCCAGCGTAGTTTTCTATGGCCGACAAGCGGGTCAGGTCATACTCAGAGACCGCAAGATCCAGGTGGAACGCCCGCGGCTGCGCACCAAGGGCCGAGGCCGAAGTAAAGAAGTCGAGATTCCCGCCTAAACCGCGATGCAGACTTGTATCTAAACAAGCTCGTAGACAAGAAGTCTGAGCGGATCAAAGCGATTCCTCCGTTGACGTTCAGGTCGAAACATCGAGTAACTCCGGGCCATTGTTGCGCAAGCTCGCTCTACCCGAGTTACCGGGCTTCTTCGCTACTACGAATCGGTCCGTCCTGCGCTCCGCCTCGCTACTCGAATCCTTTCGGGGCCTCCGCTCGGGTCACTCCCTTCGCATCGGAGCGCCATGTTCCGCATGAAAGCCTGAGCCAAGCTCGCGCCGCTTATCCTGCCGGTCATCGTCCAGCCACTCAACAGGCTTCCGCCGGACTTGCCCAGGCTGCCAAATCGGCCCGGTTTCGATAACGATTGAGTGTCTTTCGAGAGAACATCCGCAGTTCACTTCCGTTCGCCTTCCTGGCCGTGCCTGACGAGTCAAGCTCGCCTTTTCCAGGTCCCTTCACCACCTGGTTGCTTATCCTCGCGCAGCGCCGGGTGGTTTGAGGGCTGATCCTGCAACCCGCCCTCGGAGGGCTGCCTCCATCTTCCATGCAGCAAGGCTGTTGCATTCGGTCTATATCCCTATCTCCTACAATATTTTAGCACACTTTGGCGAGAGATAGGCCCAAAAACCACATGAAGCGAAGGCTCGTGATAAACGAAAGTAATTCAGGACCCCGTCCGTCCGATATGACAAGTACAAACCAACATGGTACCAATGGTACTACATCTGGAATCTCTCGGTATCTGGAAGCTCTCGTTGACATCCTTCAAAGGGATGATTCCGGTTCAGAGAGGGAGATGAACTCGAAGGAAAGGAGACAGCTACCATGCTGAGGTTTAGTAAACACATGGGTTCGACCTGCGCAACGGCTTCCATCGTTGTACTAACACCGGGCGGCACAACCTCGTGCCCGACAACCTCCTGTTCTTGTTCCTGCTGCTGCTAATCCAGCATGCTGATAACGGAACTTTGCACATGACGCAAATGACCACGCCCGTGCGTGGCTTCGGGTTATGGGCAAAAGGAGAATTGTAACGGCAAATAAGCAGTTGCGGGGTACGTTGGTTGCCTGCAGCTTCCCCACCAATAACTCTGCGGCCGCGCAAGCTTTCTATAGCACATTGTAGAGAAGGTCAGATTTCGCGCGCAGCCCGAATGACCAATGGGAGTCATATTTTGGATCCATCAGTTAGGATGGTCTGACTCCATCGATCACCGCGTGTTCGAATGATCGCAACCGATCCCCTGGTTTCTTGCAATCGACAACTTGGAAGAGGCGGTCCGGCAGTTGGCAGCAGCCGGCGGCAAGGTAGTAATGAGTTCGACTGCACTGCCTGTTTCAGGCCGCCTCAAGCCATAAAGACTTTTCAGGACGCTCTCACGGCTCAAACGATTAGCCTTCAAACAGCTTGGGATACTTTGCGACGCAGCACCCTCCCGATGGAAACTACCTCGGATTGATGCAACTGGAGGACTCCATGCAGACTTACTTTAACCTCGCCGACGCAACGGACGCTGTCGAAGGCGCAGTCGACGAGTTTGATGATTGGGAGGGAAAGGGAGAACCCCTCATGAAATAACGTACCATTCCTCCACTCAGGCATTCCCCAATGAATTCCTGCCGGAGAAGGAGTAATGGTGACTCGCGGCGTACGCAGGGTCCGCGTGATTCGAAGGAATTTCTTTTCGACCCCGGAGTTGAGCCATCGCGACATATACAACAATGCCGCGTTTTTTGTGGTTTGTCGGCTATTCCTAGGCTCGTCAGGCGGCCGATAGGGCGTCAAGCCAGTTGTACCCTTTGGAAGGCCTTTCGTTCTACCCGGCGCAGTTGGCAATCACTCAGTCTCTCAATCGCTGAATCTCTCGATCAGGTCGGCCTCACACTCAAGTCCGGTAAATAGGAGGAACTACATGGCGTTCCAGAAGCCTCAACGAACTGAACTTCCGCTGCAGTATTACTTGGAAAATGAGTATCAATCTCTAATAGGGATTTTTCATTGGGTTGCCAATCTAGCTGGATCGGTGTACACGGATACCACGGTCGTTGTGCCCCCGGAAGCCGCATATTCCAGCGTACTAACTTCCCGTACGCATCTATTAAGCCAGGAATATTTGCTTAATTTTAAACACAGTTCGTTGGATCTAGGGCTGCCGCTCGGCGTCTCCGGATATTTTGGCTTCCCAGTGCGAAGCAGTCTAGCACTCCGACAGCTCAGCGAAGAAGAGGATCGGGACAATCCCGAACAAATCTTTAAACTACCACCCTATCAAAATGTCAATGCCCCGCTCGGCGTTACCATCCGCGCACGAAGAAGTGTGCGGCAGTTCACGGGAAAAACCCTCCCCCTACAAGAGTTGTCAACGATCCTATTCTACGGCAACGGTGTGACAGGCGATCTTGCTATGGTCTCGGAAGAAAACGATTCGCAGTGGCCCAAATACTCGCTTGGCGCTCCCGAAGTAGCCCATACTCGAGCCGCTTCATCTGGTGGAGGCTTAAATCCGGTATACTTGTATCTTGTTCTTCAGAACGTAGAAAAGCTTGACGATGGGATTTACACGTATCTGCCCTTCGACCATTCTCTCAAGAAGGTAATGGCATTCAACGAGCAGAAGCGGAAGGAACATCTCGCCATAAGCCGCAGTTGGGGGCCGAACGTAGAGCCAGCCAAGGTGAATATTGCAATATACTACGTCTACAACGTGTACGAAAACTCCAGAAAGTATGGCGATATGGGCTTGATTTTCGCCGTCGCTGAAGCAGGCGAGATCGCCGCAAACATTCACCTCGTTTGCACAGCTACGAAAGTCGGTTCTTCGGATATGGGCGGCTGGGAAAAAGTGCAGACTGAGCGGTTCCTCGGTATTGACGGGCTCTCTAAACAATTGGTGCATGTGACGGTCATTGGGATGCCCTAAAACGCGCATTCACCGGATGACGGATGAATATATCGAAGGGCAGGTGCGATTTAGCAATGTAACCTGAGTTCCCCCGGCTCTGCGTAGCAGTTTGACATTTGCAAGGGTGGCAAGAGTCCATCCAAGAGACTCCGGGAAGTGAGCCGCCAAGAACACTTCAAAGAGAATCCAGGATGGACGATTATGAGAGCTTAAGCCACACGAGGTGGAAGTGCAAGTACCATGTTGTTTTCATCTGGACACGCCGTTCAGCGAGAGTTACACCGGATCGTTAACGATGTGTCAAATTAACTCCGCCGTTGTTGGCGGAGTCAATTTTGGCCTTGACACACTTTTGAGGATGTGCGACGATTTGAACCAAGAGAGGTAACTGTGCGACGCTGTTCCCCAAGTGCGCGGCGTTCAATTCCGTGTTCGCAACCGACAATATTCACACAAACCTGTAATGCCAGGAATAGTGGGGTATAGCTTCAACACGGCTACCCTTCGTCGATTTGGAGGTGTTGATGATGCCTTGAGATACGATTTCGTTTCTGTCTGGCCATTTTGAGATGGTCACTGACTGCCTAACTTAGTCCAGAGGACTAGCCCAAAAACATTTTTACTGGGGATAACTATGACTGATGGTTTTGATCCGAACGACGCCCAGAGAGCTTTAACGCTACGCGACGACGTGCAAATTTACTACAACGGCGCAGATGAGCTCCGCCTACGCAAGGGTGTTTGGAACTTTGAAGAAGCGATCCTGACTCTTGAGAGTCTCAGCAAGAATCACAAAGACACTCTAGTCAAGATTTTCAATATGCTGCAAGACGGCATAGGAGTGGACAGCAAGCGTCTCCCTAATGATCAGAATCTTACACAACTGGAAAGAGAGCAAGTTGCTCAGACACTTGATGCCTTGCGTTCGAAAGAGTATGTTTCCGACGAGGATGACACGGATGCCAGACGTTTTCTGAGCCAACTTCTCGACGGTACTATCGATTTCGTAACCAATAGCACCTCCAGCGAGAGATCTGTATTGTTTTTTGCAGACACTCAATCGATTAAAGACTATGCGGTCACGCTGGCAAAAGAAATCAATATGCCCTTGACGGTCATGACGCAAGACGAATTCAAAGTCATTGAGGCGATGGACTTGACCACCAAGTTCGAGGCTTACGGAGCCAGAAAACAGCTAGCGTCTTTACGTGAAATCCTTGAGCCCTTTAGCTGTATCGTCGGATGTATCGAAAGACCTCACATCATCTTTTTGCGCAATCTTAATCGAGCCCTCGTTCAAACATCGCAGGCATTGTGCCTTAGCCTTTTAGATGGGCCATTTACCACTGTCTTCACCATCAAGCCCCCTGAGACGGGATGCTTTGAGTGCTTTGAGCAGCGATTGCTTGCGCGCATGATGGAGATGCCCTCCTACCAGCAATTCGTAGCCCAAACCAGAAACCTTCCCAGATTCGACAACAAGATTCGTGCTACTCCACTGATGCATTCTCTGGCAGCGCAGGCTCTGTTTGAAGGACTTTTGGTCTCTAAAATCGGGAAAGCGAAGTTGGCGGGACGTGTATTGAATACCTACGTGCCCCTCATGGAGATTCAGGTTCAGCCACTGCTGCGCGTGCCATTCTGCCCGGCCTGCGGTTTCGTTGCAGAAGCCCGCATGGAAGAAATGTATTCCTCGTCGAAAAAGATCATTGATCGTGTTGTCGAGCGAATCAGCCTTGTGGATACTAGTTGCAACGCGAGATCACCCGGCTCTGCCGGAGAGGCAGTAGCGGTTTGACATTTACGGGAGTCCGTCCAGGAAGCTCCGATGATTATATGCCAATGACCTGTCACAGATAGCGCAGCCCAAATCAATAGGGCTGCGTTAGCGACCCCGCTCAAGCAGCTATGAGCGGTTCACAAAAGAGTACCTCCGGTTCTGCCGGGGGTACTCTCACTAAGTCGGCCCGAGGTTTCGCGGCCCATTGAAGAGGACAAAGCTGGTGCTAAGGTTTTATCCATCAAGCGTACATGTGCTCAACGAGTTTAGGCGGCTGTGCGGCCAGCACTTTGGCATCTCGGAGTCGCAGATTATTCAAGTTACGCAGTCAAAACACTCGCCACATATGCAAACAATGACGTCCCGGATGCCCAACTACCACAAGGTCTTGTTGGGTGAAAAGGCGGAAATTCAATATCATCTGGCGGGCTACGGCGTCTATAGCGAAGAATCGCTCATTCGGCTTCTCGGAGAGGCTATCGAGCGCTATGCGCTCATTATAGCCGCGGCCACAGCCAAAAAAAGGCTGTTCAAAGCGAGTTATAACGATTTGAAGTCCGAATCGAATGTGATGCCGTGGGAATTGATCAATATATTTAGCGATAAGGACTACGAGAAAATGCGCGGAAAGATAATTTTCCGCAGCATAACGCCCGACGACAAGATTAGCTGGCTATGGTGTCCATCGCTTTTCAATCCCGGCAAGGATATTTGCGTCCCAGCCCAGTGTCTGTTTACCGGCTTATCTTTTCAAGACGAAATTCCTTTTGTAACATCTTTTTCCAAAGGCTGCGCTAGCCACACAGATCCAAAACTCGCGCTGCGAAGCGCCCTTCTGGAAGCGGTGGAAGCCGACGCGATCATGATCCGGTGGTATACTCTCACGAAATCGCGACGAGTCATCCTGGATGATCCGATTTTACGCGATATGATCACCGAGATATTCAGCGATCTCGACGTTGAGATTGTGCCTTACGAGTATACTATTCCGGGAATGCCGGGACACGCATTTGGTGTGGCGGTGTTGAGTAAAGGTACTGAGCGCCCGACAGTTCTGGTAGGAACCGGGGCAGGACTTAACCCAAGCGCTACCCTTTATAGAACTTTAATTGAAGCTGTTGCGATTTTCTATATGGGTTACAATGGCCCCGCGCTTCAGCCGCGTGATTACCTCACAGACATCGACGAACACAGCCATACGAACCTAGATAGCAATGTTGCTTATTGGGCCGGATCCGAAGATGGCGACGCCAAGCGCGCAAGCATGAGAAACATGGTGGAAGGCGAAGTCAAGCTCAGTACGTTGAAGAACTACCAATCGACGATTGACGAGGAACTGGATTACATCCTTGGCAAGTTAAAGAACATCTCCAGCTACGCGGTTCGCCTGGACATTACGCCCCCTGAACTCGGACATACGGATTGGTCGGTAGCTCGTGTGTTTTTCCCGGAAATGGTGCAAGTATCGCTGCCGTCCTTCCCTTACAGTGCTCATCCCCGGTTGCTTCAATTTGGAGGAATTCAAAATCACTTACCTCATCCCTCACCTTGATACGGTTCTGCTCGCAATTGTAAGCCTTTATCCGATGGGGTTTTGTGCGAACGTGACCGTGCTGACAAACGGCGCGCGCGGCTTCGGGCGGAGCCGATCGATAAGTGGCGATCTGGTTGGGTTTTTGATAGGGTATGCCGTAATTCTGGTAGTTGCTGCTCTGGTCCGGCCACAGCAAGTCTTGGCTTTTAATTTGCCAAACTTCCTGCCGCTGTTTTTGCTGGCGCCGATCGTTGGAGTCGCCTGCATTCTCCTGGAGTACGTGTTAGGAATCCTGCTTTTGTTCTTACGGACAAGGAAGCTTGTGACGCGGGCAGCGATTCATAGCAGCTATTCCGACGTTTCACGGATTGCTTTCACGGATATTCTGAGTATCCTGGCGTTGGTAATTGGGGAGGAGCTCATACTTCGGCAGTTGCTATACAACTTGCTGGCAATCGATTTCTCCATGGCGCTGTGGATCGTTATTTTGCTATGCACGGTGGCCTATGCGGCTAACCACCTTAGTTTTGGCATTGCAAGCGCGATCTCCAAGTTGCCCAGCGGTTTGCTTTACGTTTTGCTTTTTTACGTGTCCGGCTTGTCAATTGGCGTTGTCATTGTGGCCCACGCGACGCAAAATCTGACCCTGCTGGCCTTATCAAGAAAGAGACGGTGAGAAATGGGCAATCGGTTCGATTTGATTCTCTTCTTGATCATCGTTACGGCCGTCTCCATTTTTTGGGGACGAGTCAACCGGATCGGCTATAGCAAGTTCATTACCTCGATTGTTTACTTTATCATGAAGTATTCACAAATGAATGCGGAACTGATCCGGAGTTATCTTGTGTGGTCCATTTATATGTCTGTGGGGCTGGTTGCAGCTATTGCACTGCTACTGGTGTATCAAGTAAATCTCTTGCGCTTCCTCACTCTGGATCCAAGCTACCTTACGCTAGTTCCGTTAGCTTTCATTGCGCAGAATTCGCTGACCGGGCTGATGATGCAATTATTGATCGCCGCAAACCCGAAGATCAATGTGTTTTGGGAATTGACCACCATTCCATGGGTCAGGTACACCCTGATGATGCCTGGCATCGTGCGCGCGATTGCACCCCTGGGCGCCGCCATTGCCGAGGAAGTGTTTTTTCGTGGCGCCGTATTTCTCGTTCTGGTAAACAATTTTCCGCAAACCGGTACTTATTTGCCAATATTTGTATGCACAGTGCTCTTCGTCGTGCAGCAGGTGCTACAGGTAGACACTCTTGGGCAAGGACTGATTTTGCTCATCGGTTCGACGTCAATTTCTATCGTCGGTTGTGCCGCCACATTGTACACGGGAAGTTTTCTGCCAACGCTTTTATGCCATACGGCATATGCGTTTGTTTATCTTCAATTGGGAACTTCGAAGAGTTGGAGCAGCTCGGGGCCAATTCCAGCTATGCCGATAAGCGATCCGAAAAGTCTGAAGTCTAAACCGAGCTCCAACTCCCCGGGTTTCTAGCCGGCATTATGCACGATGATGCTGTGAAGAGAAGATTTGTAGAGGCGTGGGCCGCGCGACTTTTGATTTTTTGCGTTGTGCGTGTCGAGCGTCGTAGCTTTTCGGATAGCGTAATCTGTTTTTCACACATTTGATTTGAGTCTGGGCTGTAGAGGTTCCCGAAATGCTCGGCAACTACTACGAGTTATCTCAGAGAAGGGAGCTCGGTGAGCGAGACGCAATTACCATCCCGGCAGGTCATCTACAATCCGGCCGCGCCGGAATTCCAGCAAAATCCATTTCCGAGTCTGCGCCATCTGAGGGAATACGATCCGGTTCATCTCACACGGCTAGGATGGGTGTTGACGCGCTACAAAGACTGCGGCAAAGTCTTGGCAAGTCGAGACTTCGGGATGCGTGGCATTGAAGACATGCTTCGCAAGCAAGTGGGGCCCGGCCCTGCGTTTGAGTTTATTGCCAATCGCTTCCATTCGTACGATCCGCCTGAGCATACGCGCCTGCGTTCTCTCGTTGCCGGAGCATTTTCGGCACGTCGCATTCAAGAGATGCGTGTGCATATCGAGGCCCTTGCTGAAGGTTTTCTGGATCAGGTAGAAACCGACACATCGTTTGATCTGGTTGAAAAGTTTGCCTATCCGCTCCCATCCTGGGTAATCACAGAAATGCTCGGTACTCCGATGGAAGAGCGGATGCAACTCAGCGTCTGGACAGAACGGATTCTGAAATTGCAGGGTATGCCTCAACCTGATAGGTTAACGGTGGAAGAAGGGAACGCTGCCGCCAAAGATTTCATGGCGTATATGCGCGACCTCATCAAGGTTCGAAGTAGTAAACTGGGTAATGACTTATTGAGCGCATTGATTGTGGCCGAGGAACAAGGGGATCGCCTGACAGCAGAAGAAATCGCCGAATGCGTCGTCTTTCTTTCCAATGCTGGGTTTAGCACTACGCGTAACCTCATTGCAAGCGCTGTTGTAGCGCTTCTAATGAAGCGCGAACAGTGGGAACTGCTCGTCAACGATCCGTCCTTGGTCGGCGAAGCGGTCGAAGAGGCCCTGCGCTACGACTGCTCCCTGACCAGCACGCTGCGTTTCGCCCGTCAAGAAACGATGGTCGGCAATAGAAAGCTGGCCCCGGGAGCCGCCGTTTTATGCTTGCTGAATGCGGCCAACCGAGATCCTGAGCGTTTCCCGGATCCAGATCGCTTTGACATCATGCGGACCGATAAGAAACACTTGGCCTTTGGCGGAGGTGTTCACTCATGTCTAGGTGCGCCTCTCGCGCGGCTGCAAATCGGAATAGCGCTGAGCGCTTTGCTGCGGCGCTACCCTCGACTTCGATTGGGAACGGATAAGATCGAGTGGCGTTCCGGAATGTATCGCGGCCCAATACGAGTCCCGGTTGTTACGAATTAAGGTCATGCCGTTGGCAATCCATCGTTTCAGAGTACCCAAACATGAGTTTCGGCAAGAGAAACTGAGCAACAGTCAAGCTCGTATCAGAAAATCGAAGAAGCCTTGAGCGCCGCCGGTTGGCAATTTTTGATTGTTTTTTTAGGATTATGGACCTGAGAATTTGGTGACCTTCGGAGCCGACTGAGTGCATTCTTGGACGATGTTTATGTCGGATGAATTTGTTGTCAGGTGGTCTCCTGAATTTGTGCTGAACCAGTCTAAGATTGCGGCGTTCAGTGTACCTTAACGGAAATCGCAGGCTAGATCGATTGAGCCAACTTGAGCCAACTATGCCTGAAGCACCTGAAAAACCGGATCTCGGAGCGCTACGCATCGAAGCGCAGAAGCGCGGCTCTCAAAAAGCTGGCAAACGCATCGCGACTATTCTTTTCGTCTTGCTCGCCGCCCTTGTAGTCGCGGGCGGAGTCTATGCTTACATGCATCAGACGCCGTCGGTGCAAGTTGCCACGATAGACGCCCCGGACACTGGGCCACGAGCTCTGCTCAACGCGAGCGGGTATGTCACCCCGCAGCGGCGCGCCACCGTGGCGGCAAAGATCACCGGGCGCGTTACGGGCGTTTTTTTTACCGAAGGAATGCGCGTGCACAAGGGGTTTGTGCTGGCCGCCCTGGATGACTCCGATGCGCAGAAGGCGCTCGCGTCCGCGAAAGCAGATCGCAATGCCACGCAGGCAAGCATTCTCGACCTGCAAGTGCAGTTGAAAAACGCGCAGATCGAATTGCATCGCATGCAGGAGTTGAGGGCGGCAGGAATTCAAACTCAGGAAGCGCTCGACAATGCGACGATGGCCGAGAGCAGTCTGAGGGCGAAAATCGACTACACGCAGGAACAGGTGCTCGCTGCTGACGCGCGCGTTACAGAGGCACAGCAGGCGGTGGATAACTGCATCATTAGCGCTCCGTTCGATGGAATTATTGTTTCCAAGGATGCACAGGTAGGAGAAATGGTATCGCCGATTTCAGCCGGCGGTGGATTCACGCGCACGGGCATCGCGACGATTGTCGATATGGCCTCAAATGAAATCGAAGTGGATGTTAACGAGAACTACATCGCGCGAGTGAAGCAAGGCCAGGAAGTGACCGCCGTTTTGGACGCATATCCGGACTGGAAGATCCCGTGCCGGGTGCGCACCATCATTCCCACAGCCGATCGCCAGAAGGCAACTGTCGAGGTGCGCATTGCCTTCGACAAGCTGGATCCGCGCATCCTGCCCGACATGGGCGTGAAGGTCTCGTTCCTCGGGGAAGAAAGTACGCAGGAAGAAGAAGCGCCAGTGGGTGTAATGGTTCCGCAGAACGCGGTCCGCAACGATAGCGGAGAGAAGATCGTTTTCCTGGTGAAAGGCGATCACGTCGAGCGCCATGCCGTGAAGGTCGGCGCGACCAATAGCGCGCAAACGCAGGTTCTGGCGGGGCTCTCGCCCGGGGACACAGTCGTAGTTGGAGGACCATCCGGTTTGAGAGATGGCGAAGCGGTAGCGATCAAGCGGTAGTGCATTGATCTTGCGATTTGATTATCCTTAGATTGTGATTTGGGGTTGCTGTGTGCACGGGCAAGAATTGCTTTGCCCGCAAGAGATTGGCACCATACAGGTGATCAAGCGAAAATCGCGGAAATCAAGGAGGGTTGATCATGGTACGCGTGGACGGCAATGGAGCAGCTGGCAGTCTGATTCAGGTACGCGGCTTGGACAAAACCTACCGCCGCGGCAACGAGGACATCGACGTCTTGCAGGGCTTAAATCTTGACGTCGATAAGGGTGATTTCGTGGCCTTCATGGGGCCGAGCGGCTCGGGCAAGACCACTCTGCTCAATTTGATGGGCGGCCTAGACGTTCCCACACGCGGCACCATCAGCGTGGCCGGCGATGAAATCACGCACATGTCTCGCGGCAAGCTGACCGACTGGCGCGCGCGCCACGTCGGTTTCATCTTCCAGATGTACAACCTGATCCCCGTGCTCACCGCGTTCCAGAACGTCGAATTGCCCTTGCTGCTGACCAAGCTCTCCAAGGCCGAACGCCGTAAGCATGTTGAAACCGCCCTTTCCATCGTCGGTTTGGGTGAGCGCATGCGCCACTATCCGCGCCAGCTTTCCGGTGGTCAGGAACAGCGTGTCGCCATTGCACGCGCCATCGTCGCCGACCCCACTTTCCTGCTCTGCGACGAACCCACCGGCGACCTGGACCGCAAAAGCGCCGACGGGGTGATGGACCTAATCAGACGGCTGGTGAATGAGCACGGGAAAACCGTGCTGCTGGTGACACACGACCCGCTGGTTGCGCTCCAGGCCAATACCACGCTGCATCTCGACAAGGGCGTGCTGGTAGAGGCTGGAGCGCGGCAAGGTGTTGCCGCTGGAGGCGCCTCATGAAATTCAGCAGACTGATTCTGGCCAATCTGTTTCGCAAGAAGGCCCGGCTGGTTCTGACCATCGGTTCGTTTGCTGTGGCGTTGTTTCTGTTTGCGCTGCTAGGAGTGGTGAACGACGCGTTCAGCCGCGGAGCGGACATCGTGAGCGCGGATCGCCTCGTCACCATCAATCGCACCTCCATCATTAATACCATCCCGCTGTCCTACCGGGATGAAATCCTGCGCATTCCGGGCGTGAAGTTCATCACGCACGACAACTGGTTCGGCGGCGTGTACCAGGATCCCAAGAACTTTTTCCCGCAGTTCGTGATCGACCCGGAAAACCAGCGGCAGGTCTTCTCCGAACTCATCGTTCCCGACGACCAGTGGAAC
>Ga0187851_10003354_pt1 | contig 13460 bp, 13 predicted proteins | sample June2016WEW_6_10_FD_132997 | JGI IMG/M metagenome (GOLD analysis project Ga0187851, IMG submission 132997) | Peatland microbial communities from SPRUCE experiment site at the Marcell Experimental Forest, Minnesota, USA - June2016WEW_6_10 | ecosystem: Environmental > Terrestrial > Soil >...
GCGATCTCGAAGATGCCCATGATGATGAACCAGATACCGAGCAGTACGGCCAGGACGTTGAGGGAGGAGGTCGGGGTGGCCACGACCACGATCCCGGCGACGATACTGACCAGCCCGAAGGCGATCCACCAGCCCCGGCCACCGCGGGCGTCGCCGGCCGCTCCGCCGATGATCGCCCCGAGGCCCTGGACGATCCAGGTAATGCCGATGAACAGGCCGACCAGCGCCCTGGTCAGGTGCAGGTGACGGATCAGGATGACGCCGATGACGATGAACAGCAGCCCGCTGATGCCGGCCCAGACCCGGTTCAGCTCCGCCGGTTCAAACACCCGGATCAGGTGGAAGATGCCGGAAAGGATCATCAGGACGCCGAACAGCACCGCGATCACGTTCAGCGATCCCGTGGGGTGGAAGCTGACGATGATCCCGAGGATCAGCGTCAGCACGCCGACCACCAGCGTCGACTGCCATGAGCTGGCCAACATCCAGGAGGCAGGCGACGGCGCCGCCCGATGCTCCGACGGTGATGTTGCTGCATAGCCAGGTGACGGTTTTGTCCCATGCTCGCCGGGTGCCATTGGTGCTCCAATTTTCCATCAGCGCTGAGTGCTCCACTGGCCACACAATGGCAGCTCTAGGTGGGCGCTGGGTCACCCGCAGCGGGTGATGCAGCTGTACGGGACCGGGCGCAGGCCCGCACGGTACCGTCAATTCGGTGGATAACCCGCGGGTGCGAGCGGCCCTGGACGTGATGACGTCCGGTCCTTTTGCTGGAGCGGGCGTAATCCGCTCAGCTGACGACGTCTACCCCCACGCGTAAGGACTCACCGTGCCGTATGTCGAGAGTTCCGGAACCAAGCTCTACTCCGAAGAGACGGGCCCGGGGATCGGCACGGCAATGTGCCGCCGGTTGACGCGCGAGGGCGGGCGGGGTTGCCGTGCTTGACCGGGATGAGCGCGGCCGCGTCAGGGTCGAGCAGAAGGGCCCGGTCAGCTGGATCACCATCGACAACGTGGCCAAGCGCAATGCGGTCTCGCTGGCGATGTGGCGCGAGCTCGACGCCACGATCCAGTCGATCGAGGCCGGCACCCGGTGCGTGGTCCTGCAGGGCGCCGGCGAGCAGGCCTTCGTCGCCGGCGCCGACATATCCGAGTTCTCGCGCAGCCGGCGCGCCCCGGCCGACGTGGCCGAATACGACGCCGCGGCCGGCTCGGCGTTCCGGCGACTACAGGAGCTACCGCAGCCGACGGTCGCCCTGATCCGTGGGCATTGCATAGGCGGCGGCGTCGCGCTCGCGCTGAGTTGCGACATCCGGCTCGCCTCCGACGACAGCCGTTTCGCGATACCGGCGGCGCGTCTCGGACTTGGCTACAGCGTCGACGGGATCAAGAAGCTCCTGGACGCGGTCAGCGTCCCGGTCGCGATGGACATGCTGGTGAGCGCGCGCCCGTATTCGGCTCCTGAAGCGCTTGCGGTCGGCTTGGTGAACCGGGTCTATCCGGCCGATCAGCTCGCCAGCGAGGTCGACGACTACGTCACCGCGGTCGCGGCGAACGCACCGCTGACGATCCGGGCGGCCAAGCGCACGATCAGCGAGCTGTCCAAGCAGAGTCCGGGGCCCGACCGGGAGCTCTGCGAACGGCTGATCGCGGAGTGCAGTGCGAGTGCGGACTACCTGGAGGGGACGAGGTCCTTCGTGGAAAAGCGACGTCCAGATTTCCTGGGACGGTGAGCGTCCTGCCCGAGTTGCCACTGCCGGACAGCCAGCGTCATCGCTGCCACTGCTAGCCCTTGATGCTAATATGCTTTTATGCGCACCACGATCGACATGCCCACCTCCTTGATGCGCGCGGCCAAGGCCAGGGCCGCCGAGCATGGCGAGAGCCTCAAGGACCTGGTCAACCGGGCGATCGCGCATGAATTGGGCCTCCCCGCCGCGCCGCAGGCGAAGATGGGGCGCGTGACGCTTCCACTGATTGGCCACGGCACCACCGCTCCGACAGTCCTGGTTACCAACGACGACATTGAGGCTGCCCTCGAAGCGGAAGACATCGAGAGGTACACCACCGGGTGATACTGCTAGCCGTCGGTGTCTGGCTCGCTGCCACGTGGCAGCGGCACGCACACCACCCGGTGGCGGCCGACTGGTTCAACAGCCAGACGGACGACCTTGTCTTCTGCCGCGTCACGCAGATGAGCCTGCTCCGGCTGCTCTCGGACCCCGCCGTCATGCGTGACGACGCCGTTGACCGTAGCGAAGCATGGCGGATCTTCGACCAACTCTGGGCCGATGAGCGCGTCCTATGGGCCGAAGAGCCCGCCGAACTGGATGCGGTCCTGCGCGCGATCTCCGCCCGCGACGACAAGAGCCACAAGCTCTGGACAGACGACTACCTCGCGGCATTCGCCCAGACCAGCGGCGCCACCCTGGCCACACTCGATCGCCAGCTGGCGAGTCGCTACCCGTCCGTCCGCGTCGAGTCACTGCTCCCCGCCTGAGCCCCTTATTCCGGGCCCCGAGGACCGGCTGCTCGTGGCGGCCGCCCACTGACCAGCACATACGCCGTTCGAGGCGCCGTCCCGGGCCGCCGCCGCCAATCACGCTTGACGATCGCGGCATGCGCGCCTGATGCGACGTCCTCCATCTTGGCATTGTGTCGCACACCGACCGCTAGCCGGGCGTCCCCTCGCGCTCGCTTCTTCGGGCGAGGCCCTGGAGTTGCCGTGCGTGCACGCCAGGCAGCCAATCCTTGCCGAACGTGGCCGATGGGCCGACCCGCGGGTCGCCGGGAACACCGGCGTCACGCAGGGCGTGCACGTACGCGCGATCCTGTTCGATCCGTGCGCGTACCTGATCAGCTCCGCCAATGGACCCGTGGCCGGGGACGAGGACATCGACGTCGCCCGCCACGCCCTCGAGCAGCCGCAGCGCGGCGAGGTAGTCCTCGATCGGGTCCGCGGTGTCGTTCAGGTCGAGCATCGGAATCAGGACATCAGAAAGCATGTCGCCCGCGACGAGAACCCCGCGTTCCTCAATCAACAGCGCCGCATGGCCCGGGGCATGCGCCTGATGCTCGATAATCCGGACTTGAGGGCCATCCCAAGGAATCCGCGCCATCTCGGCGGGCAGTCCGGTAATGAGGCCGAGCAGGTCCAGCTGTACCTGCTCGGCGATGTCCGGCGGTATCCACTCGACGATGCGGGCCTTCCAACCCGCCTCCGACAGCAGAACTCGGGCAATGTCCGCGCAGCGAGCCGTGCCGTAACGAGGCGCCGCGCCTAGCCCGGCGTGCCAGAGCAGGTGATCCCAATGCGGATGCGTAGAAAACCCGGCCACAACGGTCTGGCCCGAATCGGACAGGTCGTTCGCGAGGGCGGCCATTTCGTAGCCGTGCACCCCAGGGTCGATGAGCAACACGCCAGCCCGGCCTTGCACGACAACGGCGTTGCTCTGGCAGAACTCGCTCTCGCGGATCAGCACACCCTCCGCGACCTGCCTCAGCACGGGTGACTCCTTCCGCTTGTGGTTTGCAACCGCTTGTCGAGACCGTAGGACCTGGCGGTAGTAGATTGCAAGCAGTATGGGCGAAGCGTATGAGCCGCGGTCGGGGTGCCCGATCAACGCCACCGTCGAGGTGTTCGGCGATCGCTGGAGCCTGCTCGTCCTCCGCGACATCGTCTTCGGAGACCGTCGCTATTTCCGAGAGCTGCAGGCCGGCTCAGAAGAGGGGATCGCCTCAAATATTCTCGCCGTCCGACTCAAGCGACTCGTCGAATTGGGATTGCTCACCCGTGAGGACACGCGAGCCGGCCAGCGGGCGCGCTACAGCCTGACCGAACCCGCGATCCAACTCGTACCCGTGTTCTCGCAGCTCGGCAGCTGGGGACTTCGCCACCGGCCCACGAGCCGCGCGCTGCGCGTTCGCGCCGAGCTGCTCGAACAAGGCGGCCCCGCGCTCTGGCAAGAGTTCATGGACGAGCTTCGCCGCTCGCACCTTGGCTCCGAATCCCCAGCGCGATCACCGAGCGTTCGCGAGCGCCTGAACGCGGCCTGCCTCGCTGCTACCAACTCCTCGTAGCTGCCAGGCAGTCGACCATGTCCAAGGACGCCGACGGACGCCGCCCGAGCTGTCTCACATGTGAACCTCCACCGGCACAGGAGCGGCGCCGAGAGCCGTCGCCGGCCAGCTCTATGACGGGATGTCTCGTAAGACCCGCCCGGCACGAGCGATCCCTTCCCGGGGCCGGGCGGCGCCGGGCACGGTTATCCTTTTCCTGGATACGAGGAGGCGCCACGGATGGCGGCTGAGCACGTACAAGGTAACGAGCCGCTGATTCCCATGCCCGCGCTGACACTCGACGCCCTGCGGCAAGCGGTGGCGGCCGTCGCGCCTTCCCGGCTGCCCGAGTTCAGGTTAAAGGGATGCCGGGCACAGGTGATCAAGTCGCTGACCGGCTGTGACCACAACCCGGGGGACTGACCGTGATCGGGCGCGCTCTCTCCGCCCCGCCTGGGGATGGCGCCGCCGGTGGCATGCGGGGCCACCCGCGTGCTTTTTCAGGAGCCGGGGGGTCGCTGATACTGGGCTCCATGCTGAGGGATAAGCCGCAGGGTCGAGGCGGCGGCGTCATCTGTCACCATGCGATCAACAGACGTTTCGCCGTAGCGGCCGTACTTGGCGCGGTAGGCGGCATCGACGCTCGCGCGCAGCTCCGCCTCCTCGTCGCCGACGTCCTCGATGGCGATATCGACCTCCAGGCCCGGGACGCGGATGCGCGCTCGTCGCGAGTCCAGCACGTGACCGAACCAGCCGTTGTCGCGTCGGTACCAGGTCCGCACGTAGACCTGTCCACTGGCGCGCACCACCCATACCGGCACCCAGCGCCGCAACGTCCCGTCGGCGCGGCTGGTGGCGATTTGCAGCTCTTCGGCTGCGCCAATTCGCTCCAGATCGTCCGGAGACCAGGCGACAGTCATGATGCGGGACTCCTTCTAGTTCTTGCGGTCCCTGGTGGTCACTGCGGGCGGCGGTTGAGCGGTTGGCGGTAACTGGCTGCGGCTGGCCGGCCGGGGCGGCGCATCTCGCGCGCGTTGCCGGGCAGCCGCCCGGCATCGGCCAGCGCGCGGCGCAGCAGAAACTCAATCTGGGCGTTCGTGCTGCGCAACTCGTCGCTGGCCCATCTGGCCAGTGCGTCATGAACCGCGGGATCCAGCCGCAGCAGCACGCCCTTGCGTTCACTCACGGTGATGTCCGACTGCCGTCACTGGTACAGGCTGCCGGTGTTCACGACCTGCTGGGTAGCCTGCTCGCTGCACAGCACGACGAGCAGGTTGGAGACCATCGCCGCCTTGCGCTCCGCGTCCAGCTCGACCACGCCCTCCTCCTCCAGCCGCTGCAGGGCCAGCTGAACCATGCCGACGGCGCCCTCGACGATGCGCTGACGCGCTCCGACGACCGCGCTGGCCTGCTGCTGACGCAGCATGGCCTGGGCGATCTCCGGTGCGTAGGACAGCCGGGTCAGTCGCGACTCGATGATCTGCACGCCCGCCGGCCGGACCCGGTCGGTCAGCTCGGCGGACAGCCGCTCGGTGATCTCGTCCGCGTTGTCGCGCAGGGACAGCTTGCCGGTGCCGCGGCTGTCGTAAGGGTAGCTGGAGGCGATGTGCCGGACGGCCGTCTCGGTCTGGATGGCGACGAAGTGCACGTAGTCGTCCACCGAGTAGAGGGCCTTGGCGGTGTCGCTGACCTGCCAGACGACCACGGCCGCGATCTCGATCGGGTTGCCGTCGGCGTCATTGACCTTGGCCTGAGCCGACTCCTGGTTGCGGATCCGGGTCGAGACCACGATCCGTCGGGTGAACGGATTCACCCACTGGAGACCCGATTCGCGGATCGTGCCGCGGTAGCGGCCGAACAGCTGAACGACGCGGGCCCGGCCGGGCGTGATGGGAGTCAGGCCCGCCAGCACGCCGGCGGCGCACGCGACCAGGATCACCCCCAGCCACACCAGCCCGGTCCTGGCGTCACCGGCATGCCGGCTCGCCAGCCAGAGCACCACGATCCCGGCGGCCAGGACGGCAAGGCCCAGCGTCAGCATGCGCAGGCCGCGCAGGGCCCGGGCGGACCGCTCAGCCACGGGGGTGGGCGCCCGCTGCGTGACCGCGCATTCGCCGGTCCGCCTGGTCTGAACGTCAGAAATCATGAGACCCGCCTCCGCTCTACGTAGCTGATACCACGTGTTAATCATTATGATATCAGTTTTGGCGGAGAATCCAAGACGGGCGGGGCGCCCTGATGGCCCGCCAGCTGGGCGTGACGCCCGGCGGGCGGGGCACGTCCGCGATGCCCGGCCGCGACCGGCTGATCACCGGCACCCGGTGATCGATGCGGCGCCAGCCGCTGGCGTGTGCGACCATGCGTGCGTGGCGGACGCGGAGATCTCGAAGGCACGATCTCCGGATCCAGACGACCAGCCGGCCGTCCCGGCGCAGAGCCCGGAAGACACCGATGCCGGCTGGGGCGAACATCCCGGGACGGATGATGACGAGCGCCTCAACCGTGACCGCCCGCCGCACTGGGGGGACGACTAAGTCCGGCGGCGCAGCCGTTCGGCCAGGGAGCGGGCCGCACGCATCGCGGTACGCGGACGGTAAATCGGGCGCTCGTTCGTTCACTGAGGCTTCGGCTCGCGGCCTCGTCCGGGACGTCAGCCCATTACAGCGTGATCGGGAGCCTGCCGGAGGCTAGGCGCGGCGGGGGAAGCGGCCGAAATCGGGGGCGCGCTTGGCCTTGAAGGCCTCACGGCCCTCCTTGGCCTCCTCAGAGCCATAGAACAGCAGGTTCGCGTCGTGGGCGAGCTGCTGAATGCCGGCGTAGCCGTCTTCGGCCGCGTGGAAGCTCGCCTTCATCAGGCGCAGCGCGAAGGGCGAGAGGGCCAGCATCTCGCGGCACCACTGCACGGTCTCCCGCTCCAGGTCGGCCAGCGGGACCACCGTATTGACCAGGCCCATCTCCAGGGCCTGCTGCGCGTCGTACTGGCGGCACAGGAACCAGATCTCCTTGGCCTTGCGGGAACCCACCAGCTGGGTGAGCAGCGAGGCGCCGAAGCCGCCGTCGAACGAACCGACCCGGGGCCCCACCTGCCCGAACCTCGCGTTGTCGGCGGCGATGGCCAGGTCACACATCACTTGCAGCACCTGCCCGCCGCCGATGGCCCAGCCGGCCACCATGGCCACGATCGGCTTGGGGGTGCGCCGCATCTGCACGTGCAGGTCGGTGACGTGGAAGCGGCCCGTGCTGTTCGCGTCCGCCTGGTAACCGCTGTCGCCGCGCACCCGCTGGTCGCCGCCGGAGCAGAAGGCCCGGCCGCCTTCGCCGGTCAGGATGATGACGCCCACGGCCTCGTCCTCGCGCGCCTCGTTCAGGGCGTGCGAGATCTCGATGAGGGTCTGCGGCCGGAACGCGTTGTGCACCTCGGGACGGCAGATCGTGATCTTCGCGATGCCGTCGTCGGTGGTCTCGTACCGGATGTCCTCGTACTTGCCGGACTCGTGCCAGGCAATGTCGTCCGCGGGGCTCGTGGGCTCAGTCATGTTCCCCATTCTGCACGCGGGCTTCCGGCGGCAGGTCCGGGACCGTCCAGCCGGTCACTGGGGGCCACGAGGCAGCACGCGCCGGGAACGCCGGATCGACTTCGCGTACAGCTCGTCGTCCGGCGTTCACTGGCCTGGTGTCCTATGAGGTGGCGCGCGCGGCTTCTTCGATGACGTTCGCGACGGTGCCGGGGTGGGAGATCAGTGACAGGTGCGAGGCGTTGATCTTGGTTACCGTGGCGTGCGCGCGGGCGGCCATGAATTCCTGTGCCGCGGGCGGGATGGCGTGGTCGGCCGTTCCGATCACTGCCCAGCTGGGGATGGTGGCCCAGGCCGGCGGGCCTGACACCTCGGTCAGCGCGCTGGCCGCGATCGGCCGCTGGGTAGCGGCGAGTTCGGCTGCCTGGCTGGCCGGGAGGTCGTTGGCGAGGATGCTGCGGAACAGCGCGGGCTTGATGTACGCGTCGGTGACGCCGCCGGGGGACGAGACGAAGTTCAGGGCGGCCGGGGTGATCTGGCTGCCGGGGAACTGCGCGGTGAGGCTGTTGATGGTGTCGCCCTGGGCGGGGATGTAGGCGTCGACGTAGACGAGGGCCTTGACGTTCTTGTCGCCGGTGGCGGCGTTGGTGGTGACGAAGCCGCCGTAGGAGTGGCCGGCCAGCACAACCGGCCCGGGCACGGTCGCGAGGTAGCTGGCCAGGTAGGCCGAGTCGCTGCCGACTCCGCGCAGCGGGTTCGGGGGGACGTCGACGGTGTACCCGTCCTGCTGCAGCCGGGTGACGACGCCGCTCCAGCTTGACCCGTCCGCCCAGGCGCCGTGCTCCAGCACGATGGTCGGCTTGACCGCCGAGGCCGGGTCGCTGCCCGCCGGGTGCGACGGGCTGCCCGTCGAGGCGGCGGCGACCGCGCTGGGGACTGCGACGAGGGCGGCGAGGGCAACGCCGGCCAGCGCGAATCGCGCCTTTCGTGTTCCGGACTTCCGCGGGATGCGCATGAGAGTGTCCTTTCGCTGGCGGGGATGTGTCACAGGTCCTGGCTGGCGAGCCAGGACAGGGTGAGGCCGGCGACTTCGCGCCACCCGTGATCGAGGACGAGGGAGTGGCCGCGGTCGGGGAACGCGTGATAGCTGGTGACTGCACCCGAGCCGGAGTAGAGCCGGTAGGCGGCCCGGGCGACCACCTCCGGTACGGTGTGGTCCTTGCCGCCGCCGACGATCAGCAGGGGCCCGCGGTCCCGCTTCCTGGTATCAACGGCAGCCGGAGACGACTTCTTGAAGTTCGCGGCCGAGGCTTCGAACAGCGGCCTCCCCGGCCCGGGGATCGCGTACCGGTCGAAAAGCTCGCCGGACTCGGTCTCGGACAGCGCGTTGCCGAAGCCGAAGCGGAACTGCTTCCTCGTGAGCGTTACCGCCCGCTTCTTGTTGCCGGGCCGCGACAGCACCGGGAGCCCGGAGCGGATCTGGGCGAACGGCAGCGGCTTGACCCCCTTGATCTGGCCGGGGTCGATTGCGATCGCGGCCGCGGCCATCCCCCCGGACAGCAGCTTCTGCGCGATCAGGCCGCCGAACGAGTGGCCGATCACGATCGGTCTGGCCGGCAGGGCGCCGATGACGTCGAGGTAGCCGCTGGTGATGTCGTCGATGCCCTTGCCCGCGACGGCGGCCGGGTTCTTGCGGCTGTCGTCCACGCTGGCCGAGTCGCCGGGCCAGCCGGGCGCCATCGCGTTGTAGCCGGCCGAGCGATACAGCTCGACCCAGGGCCGCCAGGCATCGGCGTGGATCCATAGGCCGTGGATGAAGACGACGGGGATGGGTGGTGCAGTCATGTGCTCCTCCAGGCGTGGCCAGACATGCCCGGGCCGTGGTCTTTGTAGTAGATCTCGACAAGGCCCGCGTTCTCCGGCCCGACGGTGACATGGGGCGTGGCGCCAAGCGTGCCGCGTGGCGCGCACGCCGCGCATGACTCGATCAAGTGATTAACCGCTGCCCGGACTCGCTGTGGCGGGGATGGCCGGGATGAGTGATGCGCCGCACCGCGGCAGGCGCCGAGACTGGCACTCACGGCGAAAATGACAGAGAGGAACCATGAAGTTCGCGAGCTACAACCGTAACTCCGCCGCCTGGCGCTCTCCGGCCCGGCGCGCCAGCTCGACCCGGGACCGGATACCGAGCTTGGTGAAAACGTGGCGCAGGTGCGAGTTCACCGTGTGCGCGGAGATGTAAAGCCGCTGGGCGACCTCGCGGTCGGTCGCGCCGCGGATAACTAGCCGCACGACCGCGAGCTCAGAGGCGGTCAGCTCCGGCCAGTGCGCCGCGGCCGGGTCCGGGCGCCCGCGTACCCGCTGCGCGCCGCGGTCGCGGAGCAGGCGGCGGACACGCGCCGCGTCTCGTTCGGCGCCCGCGGCGGACTGCAGCCTAAGCGCCTCGTCCAGATAGCCGACCGCCTCGTCCTTCGCCCGTTCCAGAAGCAGCCGCCCGGCATCCTCAAACGCCGCCGCGCGGACCAGCGGCCGAGGGTCGCCGCGGTAAGCCTGTACAGCGGCCAGGGCCCGTTCGGGATCATGGTCAAGGAGCGCGCGCGCGTGCAGCGCGGCGGCGCGCAGCCCAGGAAAGCTCGGATTCGCGTCCGTGCCGTTCTCCAGCCCCGCGGTGACGGAGGCGGCGTCCGGCCGCTGCCCTGCCGCCAGCAGCAGCCGCACCAGTTCGACCGCGTCGCAATGGCCGACCGGGCTGCAGGCGTGCACGTACCCGGGCGCGAGGACGTCGAGCAGGTCTGGGCCGATATGGCCGCCCTCCAGGCGGACAGTGAGCCACGCGCCGAGGCGTTCGGTGGTCGCGCAGCCGCTGCCCGTGCCGTAAAGTGCCGCCGCATCCCGCCGGGCAGTCTGCAGCGCGACGGGGTCGCCGGTGCGCAGTGCGATGTCACCGAGGACGTAGCTGGCGATGTGGTTGAGGTAGCCGAAGCTCCCGTCGCCCATCTCGTCGGACATATCCAGGATCGCCTCGGCTTCGGCGCGGGCGTCGGCGAGCTGCCCGGCGGCCAGCCGTGCCCGGCACCTCAGCATGGACCAGACCCGGATATTCCTGGAGATGCTCTCAGCCTCGCGGGTACCGGCCTCGATGATCGCGTGCGCCTCCTCCAGCCGCAACTCCGAAATCAGCAGCAGCGACTTCCACGTCTCCGGCAGCCACATCCGGAGCTCCTTCGCCTCGTGCTGGCGCCTGGCCGCCTCGCCCGCCAAGCCGATGGCTCCCCGCCAGTCGCCCCGGGCGAAGGCGAGCAGGGCGCGCGGCACGAACGTGACGATCTCGGCAGCGGGGTCGCCGCTAGCTGTCGCCTCCGCGATCGCGTCCGCGACAGGCCCGGCCGCCGCGTCTGCCTCGCCGCTGATGTCCAGGCCGCAGGCCAGCAACGACAGCAGCTGGACGCGCAGCGCCGGCGGAACGTCGGGCAGCCGCAGGGCGGCCTGGCACTGCTCAGCGACCGCTGCCGGGGCATACTGGGCCATCAGCATGCCGATGCCCAGCCGCGCCTGCGCCTCGGCAACGGGATCGGCCAGGTCGCTCTCCGACGCGGTAAGGAGCCTGGCCGCCTCGGCGGCCCGGCCGGCTTGCACGAGCAGGTCGATGGCCTCTACGACTGCCTCGCCGCGCCCGGGCCCGCCGTGCGGCATGAGGTCCAGGGCACGCCGCGACAAGGGGGCTGCCACCGCCGGGGACGTCAGCCCGATCTGCGCCGCTGCCCGCCGCAGCAGGCTGGCTGAATCTACGTCGCCAGGCTCGGCGATATCCATGACCAGCTGCGCGACGTCGGCGGCCGAGGCCCCGTGCTGAAGCATCACTTCGACCGCGGTGCGGCGCATGCTCCGCCGCACGGCTTTGGGCAGGCTGGCATCGACGGCCTCGCGCACCAGGTCATGCCGGAACCCGAGACGGTCCCCCTCCTCGGTCAGGAGCCCCGCGGCGATCGCCTCCCTGATCTCGCTCCGCAGATCCAGCGGCGGCTGGCCGAGCAGCCCGGCCAGCTCATCCAGGGAGAAGCTGTGCCCGAGCACCGAAGCCATCTCCACGGCGTCCCTGGCAGGCCCGGTCAGCCGTGCGAGCTCGCCGGCCACCGAGTCGACGAGCCGCCGCGGCAGGCGCGCGCCCGCGGCGAGTTTGGCCGTGTTGCCGTCGACGGTCACGAGGTTTTCCGTGCGCAGCCCGCGCAGCAGCTCGGTCAGCAGGAACGGCTGGCCGCCCGCCCGGCCGAGTACCTCCCGCAGCGCCTCATCGGGCTCGCCGCCGAGCATGTCACGGGCGACCTGCGCGACTGCGGTCTCGTCCAGGGGGCCAAGCCGGATCTCGGACGCACCCGCCGTCTCCAGCCGGTCGACCGCCCGCTGCGCGGCGTCGGCCAGCTCCCCGCGGCGCAGCGCCAGCAGCCAGCTGATCCGGTGTGTGGCCAGCCGCCTGGACAGCGTGACCAGGGCGCTGGCGGTGGCGGCGTCGGCCCATTGCAGGTCATCGACGACAACCAGCAGCGGTGCGCGGTGCGCGGCCTTCTCGAGTGATTCCTGCAGCTCACGCAGCAGCCAGAACCGCTGGTCAGGAGACTGGCTGAGTTCGTGCAGCCGCGCGGGATCGACGGGCGGGTCGTCCGTGGAGACGAGGGCGTCCAGGATCGCCCCGAGCGGCACCGCCCGAGCGGCGGGATCCCCGCCGCCGCAGAACACCAGGATCCCGCCGTCCGCGGCCAGGCTTGCGGCCTCGGCCAGCAGCGTGGTCTTGCCCGAGCCTGCGGGCCCGATGACGAGCACGACGCTGCCACACCCGGCGCCGAGCGCGTTCAGCTGCCCCCGCAGCACGTCAATCTGGGGCTGCCGGCTGCGCAATCTGGGGTACACCGGGCCATCGTAATTGGCATTCAGTTGAGCCGCTCCGAGGGGATATGGCGCTGGGCATCAGGAACGTCTGAGCGACCGCTCAGCGAGTCTGTAGATCAGGCCCTTAGGCTGGTCTTCGCAGAAATAGACCACCCAGCGGCGCCGCTTCGCCGGGCGAAGAGCAGAGCAAGGAAGCCGGAACAGTGCCTGACAACGAGACCATCTTGTATAGCGGAGCCAGCTTCGAGCTCGGGCACGGGCCGGGCTATTACGGGATCTGGCCCGCCGGGACGCCGCGGCCGCCGTCAATCGAGTGGTGGCCGGACAGCCCCGAGGGCTGGCAGGGCGCGTGGGCCCGGTACAACGCGCTCGAGACCCCGGGCACGATCGTCATGACCGGCCAGCGGCCCGCGGTCGGCCCGTCCGCGGGTGACGTGCCCGCGAGCGGTGGCCGCCCGGGCCGCCGCGGGCTCATCGCGGCGGCGCTGCTCGCGGCCGGGGTCGCATGCGGCCTCGCCGGGCTCTTCCCCGCCTACCTATCCGGGGCGAGCCTCGCACAGCAGCCGGCTGAGCTGATTCCGCACGTGCTCTACCTTGCCGCCTGGGCCGCCAGCGCGGCCCTCATCCTGTCCGGCGGTACCCGCCGGACGGCCGGGGCGCTGCTCGGGGCGGGGACGAGCATTGTCACGTTCGGCCTGTTCTTCGCCGACGCCGGCCAGGTGATCGCGGGCGGCGCGCACGTGCTGGGGGCCGGCCTGGTGCTCAGCCTCATCGGCTGGCTCGCCTGCACGGCGGGCTCGGTCACGGCCCTGGCCTACCGGCCGGCTAGGCCGGACTGGCGCGACCGCAGGACCGTGCTCGGCCTGGCCCTGGCGGTAACTGCCGCGCTGGGCACGGCGATCACGTTCGCGCCGTCCTGGGACAGCTACATCTTCCGGACCCCGGCCGGGGTGGTGCACTCGCTGACCGCCGGGAACGCCTTCGCGAACCCGGGCGCGGTGA
>Ga0187851_10003355_pt1 | contig 13459 bp, 11 predicted proteins | sample June2016WEW_6_10_FD_132997 | JGI IMG/M metagenome (GOLD analysis project Ga0187851, IMG submission 132997) | Peatland microbial communities from SPRUCE experiment site at the Marcell Experimental Forest, Minnesota, USA - June2016WEW_6_10 | ecosystem: Environmental > Terrestrial > Soil >...
GTGGGCCTCACACCGGTAACTCGAGTCAATTGACGTGTGGCATCAGAAGCATCGAGCAGGAGCGGATGCATTTGCAGACAACGGTTCTTGTGGGTTACCTGGCATCTCGCCATCCCGCAGGTGCAGAAGTTATTTTAATGGGGCTTAGGAAGCAAGAGCCGTCAGAGCGGCACCTTTCTGAGCAAGGATAACAGGACTTTGTAAAGGTCCGTATTCCTGTGGTTGAAGCAAAATTCTGTTTCTTTCAGATGGAGAGGAAAAGTGTTTTAGTTGACGCCGTGAAATTTGGTCAACCGCTGCCTGGCGTATCCCCAGAAGCTCTCGATACCATTGATGTGGTTGGGGTCAAGAGCAAACTCATTGTTGCAGTGATGGACGCGTTGATGGCCTTCAGCGTCTTGCTTTTCACGTCCGGCATCACCTTCGTATAGACCTTTCCCCCGCGTTTTAGCAGGCCAAAGACGGGGACCTTGCACACGGCTCCGCGCCCGCGCTTGCCCTTGCCGCCGAAGTAGCTCTCGTCGACCTCGATCTCGCCGAAAAGCGGGGCCGACTCTTCGCAGTGCAGCGCGATGATCTCGCGCAGACGAATAAAACGTCGCCGTATTATTGTTCACGTCACCCAGCGAGGCTGCCGTCCGCGCCGTCGTCCCTGCCACAAAATGCTAGATCAATCGCTGCTGCTGCGCCCAGCTCAACCGGCTCTTCCGGATACGGCCACCATCCTTGATCTTCCCTTCAAAAGGGAATTATCTAGGACGGCCCCATGTATTTTTCTGCGCACCCTCATGTCTCATGTTTCGTCTTTGGCAAGGAAAGTGACCCTGTAGAATAGGTTTACCGTATGTCGAATCTCTTGGAACCTAAGGAACTCCTCCCTTCTATGCATTCGAAAATTCCCCTTGTGTTTCTGTTGTCCTGCACACTCTGTGCGGGACAATCTGTGCTGACCACCCCGACTCAATCGACCCAGTCCGTTCCGGGCTCCGCAACGGCGCCCCCGAACGGCGCCGCAACAGCTCCGGTGGCAATGCCCGACGAGGCTGGTGGAAAAGCCAACGTCAATGGCTTCGAACCTGCTCAGGGAAATATTGCGGCGCCAATCCCGGCACAGATTCCAGCTCCATCCAGAATTGTCGGGCCGTTAACCACGAAGTCCGACTTTGAGCAATTCGCGGAGGATGCTGTCGGACATACGTTTCTGGTGTATGGGAGGCAACTGTTTGACGAAGTTCCAACGACCTTTGCGCCCATGGAGCACGTTCCGGTTCCAGCTGATTACGTGATTGGGCCTGGGGATGAGCTGCTGATACGGGCCTGGGGAAAAATCGACCTTGATTCCCGTGTAACGGTGGATAGGAACGGGCAGATTTATCTGCCGAAGGTGGGGACGCTCAGTGTGGCGGGCTTGCATTATGAGCAGGTCGAGGGGTATCTGCATTCGGCTATCAGCGCCCTCTTTAAAGATTTTGAACTGAATGTTACGCTGGGCCAGCTTCGTTCGATGCAGATTTTTGTTCTGGGCAGCGCCCGGCAGCCGGGCGCTTACACGGTCAGTTCCCTTAGTACTCTGGTCGATGCGCTGTTTGCATCTGGAGGCCCCTCGGCAACTGGTACCATGCGGCGTATTCAGTTGCGGCGCGGCAATCGTGTGCTGACCGAGTTCGATGTTTACGACCTAGCGCAAAAGGGCGACAAGTCTCACGATGTTCAATTGCTTCCAGGAGATGTGATTTATATACCTCCCATTGGATCGCAGGTCGCGATCAGTGGGAGCGTCAATGAACCCGCAATCTACGAGCTGAAGGGAGAGACGACCATCGCTGCGGCCCTCGAAGGCGCGGGCGGCCTGACCAGCCTGGCAGGAGCCAAGCGTGCTTTGCTGGAGCGAATCGATAACCACAACAGCCGCCGGGTCGAAGAATTCCCTCTGGATGCATCGGATCTGCAAAGGCCGCTCAAAGACGGGGATCTCCTGCGGATATTTCCGCTATCGCCGAAGTTTGAAAATGCGGTGACTCTGCGAGGAAATGTTGCCCAGCCCGGCCGCTACGTCTGGAAGGAAGGAATGCGGGTTTCGGACCTTATCCCATCTCGCGACTTCTTAATCACTCGCAGATATTGGAATAATCAGAATCAACTGGTCCCAGGCGGTGCGGATCATCCGTTTGGGAACCAACGCACCGACCAGTTTGAGAACCAGCGCACCGACCAGTTTGAGAACCAACGCACCGACCAGTTTGGGAACCAGCGCACCGACCAGTTTGGGAACCAGCGCACCGACCAGCTTGGGAACCAGCGCACCGACCAGTTTGGGAACCAGCGCACCGACCAGGCCGGAAACACAGAGGTTGATCAGCCAGGGACGTTGCGCACTTCAATGATCGAAACCGTGGGCCAGAACAGCGCTGAGATCAACTGGGAGTATGCAGTGATCGAACGGCTCGACGATCACGATTTGAGTCCCCGTCTGATCTCATTCTGCCTCTCCAACGCCATCGATAGCCCCACGTCCCCGGATAATCAGCTATTGAAGGCCGGAGACGTCGTCACCATTTTTTCGAGGGCGGATATTAATTTGCCGATGGAAAAGCACGCGTCCATAGTCCGGGTGGGTGGAGAGGTCAATGCCCCGGGCGTGTATCGCGTGAATCCCGGCGAGACCCTGAGAGCTGTCGTAGAACGGGCTGGAGGACTAACATCGCATTCCTACCTCTATGCCTCCCTGTTCACCCGTGTTTCGACCCGCCAGGCTCAGGAAGAGCAACTCCGGCAATCCTCTGAACAATTGCAAAGGGAACTCATCTCCCAGTATGCGAATGCCACACCGCAAGCCGGTCAGACCGGGGCCGATCAACAAGCACAGCTTAGTATGCAGCAAGCGGCGTTAGCAAGGCTCTCTTCGATTGGGCCGACGGGCCGGGTTGTCCTGGCAATGAAGCCGGATGCAGCAACCGTTGCGGACATCCCAGATTTCCCTCTTGAAGATGGAGACACCTATTACATCCCTGCAAGGCTCAGCACGGTCCAGGTTCTAGGGGCAGTCTACAACGCGAATGCATTCCGTCATCAGCCAAATAAGCGCCTTGTATCTTATCTGAACGATGCTGGCGGAGCCACCCGAGAAGCGGATCAAAAGCGCATCTTCGTAATCCGTGCCGACGGAACAGTCGTCAGCCGGCAATCCCGCAACAATTTCACTCAAGGCTTTTTTTACACACATGGCAATTTTGAGAATCTGAGGTTGCTCCCCGGCGATGCCATTGTTGTTCCGGAAAAGCTCAGAGTTTCTTCCAAGATGACAGATTTCTTGCAAGCAACCAACTTTGCTTCCCAAATGGCCTTGACCGCCGCCGCGCTCAGCGTGATCAAATAAAGGTTCTATCGATGACAGAAAAGGACTTTCCCCTCGAAGAAACGACCGCGACAGTCGATGGTGCCTCCTCACCGGTAGCACCCAGCCATAACTACGAGGTCAGTCTGATCGATGTTCTATTGCAACTTGCGTATCGTAAATGGCTGATAGCGAAGGTTACGGGCGTCGCAATGCTCGTCGGCCTGGTCATCTGCTTCGTGCTTCCCGTAAACTATACGGCGACAACCAAGATCATGACCCCACAACAATCGACATCATCTACCGCCCTAATGAATCAACTCTCATCATCTGGAACTAGCTCTATGGCCGCATTGGCTGTAGGGGGGGGGCTGGGTTTAAAGGATCCAAACACTATCTACATTGGACTTATAACCTCGAGACCTATTGCGGATGCGATCATTCAGAAGTTCGGCTTAGATAAGGTTTATCACTCCAACAATATGACAGATGCCCGCAAGCAACTAGCAGACAGTACTATCGTTACATCAGAAAAGAATGGATTTATCTCCGTGTCCGTTACGGACAGAGATAAGAAGCGCGTTGCCGAAATGGCGAACGCCTATACGTCCGAACTCCGTGCCCTAATGAAAACTCTTGCGGTAACCGAGGCTTCGCAACGGCGGCTCTTCTTCGAAGAGCAGTTAATGCAAGCCAAGGATGCATTGGTTACGGCCGAACTTGCCTTTCAGCAGGTCCAGCAGCAGAAGGGCCTAGTCCAGTTGGACGCGCAAGCTAAGTCGATGATCGATGGCCTTGCCGCTCTTCGCGCGCTTGTTGCAGCCAAACAAGTAGAGGTACAGGCGCTGCGCTCCTATTCGACGGAGCAAAACCCTGACGTGCAATTAGCGGAAAGTGAGCTGGCCTCTCTACAGGCGGAAAAATCACGTCTTGAGCAACGCCATAACTCGCAAGGTATTTCCGGCCTTGGACTTGAGAATGTTCCAAGCGCGGGTTTGGAATATCTTCGCGCAGAACATGAACTGCAATATCGGCAGGCGTTATACGAAATGCTGATGAAGCAATACGACGCTGCTAAGCTGGATGAAGCTAAAGACGCTGCCATTATTCAGGTAGTGGAACCTGCCATCGAGCCGGACCAGAAGGCATCTCCGAAACGCGCATTGATCCTGCTGATCTCTATGTTTATTGGGTTGTTAATAGGGTGTGTCTTGGTCTTGTTTGTGTGGTGGAAAGATATTGTGCAATCAGACCCCATTGTCGCAAGACAATTGCTAGAGTTTAAACATTTGATATTTGGGCAAAGTGCATGATGGCTGTGCCAATGTTGTCTTTCCTAAGACGAGCTTTTGCTCTTGTTCGCCTGCGCCCGCTCGATACCACGACTTCAAGCGGTCGCTCACGAGAACGCTTCAGGAGGGCGGCCCTCTCGGGCTTTGCTAGCGGCGGCGCAAAGGTTGTAGCTGTGCTGACTTCCCTCATCACGGTGCCTTTGACGCTGAAGTACCTTGGCAACGAGCGATTTGGAATGTGGATGGCGGTTTCGTCCGTAGTAGCGCTTTTCAGCTTCGCAGATCTCGGGATTGGAAACGGGCTCGTCAATCTGGTTACCGATGCTGAAGGAAGGGGTGACCATGAGGCCACACAGCGGGCCATCTCGAGCGGTTTCTGGATATTGGCAGCAATTGCCACACTTTTGCTCGGCGCCACCGCAATTGCCTATCCCATCACGCCCTGGCAGTCTGTTTTTCGAGTCACTTCGCCCGCAGCAATTCACGAAGCCGGCCCTGTATTCGTGGTACTCATCAGCTGTTTCGCGGTTAACCTGCCGATTGGGGTTGTGTCTCGAATCGAAAGCGCATACCAGAGCGGTTTCGTGCCGAACCTGTGGAGTATAGCAAGTAACATTGCATCATTACTGGCTATATTGCTTATTATTCATTTTCACGGCAGCGTGCCTTTGCTCCTCCTCGCAGTTTCCGGCGTGCCCGTGCTTGGTGTGGCCGCAAACGGCGCGCACCTGTTCCTATTGCGACGCCCATGGCTTCTTCCGCGCATCCGCTACTTCTCATTGACAGCGGCAAAAGGGCTCGTCGGCACCGGACTGTTGTTCTTTTGCATTCAAGTCGCAGGGGTGTTGGGCTACCAGTCGGATAACATGGTTATTGCCCAGATCATGGGAGCCGCACAGGTCACGAATTACGCCGTAGCAGCGCGAATGTTCAGCGTGATTCCGATCGTGATGGGGATGGCGATTGCGCCTCTATGGCCTGCATACGCGGACGCCATCGCACGCGGGGACATCCATTGGGTCAGGTCAGCATTTCGCGTATCCTTAGGATGGTGTTTCGCAGTGACGATTATTATTCTCGTGGTGCTTTTGGCATTCGGGCAGAAGATTCTCCTTATTTGGGTTGGGCCTCAGATTAGAGTGACTTTTGCTCTTCTCGCCGCGTTCGCTGCGCGGAGCGCGATGAGCGCTTATCTGTATCCGGCCAGCACGCTGCTGACGGGACTTGGAAAAATCAGAACTCTAGCCGTCCTTGCTATGATCATGGCCGTCTTTAACATTGCGCTTTCGATTGTGCTCGTAAAGCTGTACGGAACCATAGGCGCCATTCTTGGCACGGTAATCGCGGAAGTTGTGTTTGCACTGCTTCCGACTTATATTGTCGTCAGCCGGTCTCTTCGTGAGATGCCGGCGATGGAGTAAGAGCAGATCGCATGAGCAACGATTATACAAGCGCACATAGCCCGGCTTTGAACAACGTAAAGCTGCGCATCGCGACAGGAGCGATTACTTGTGGAGGTCTGGCACACTATTTGGCTGGGCTTGATGCAGCAATGCGAAGTTATGTGCCACAGGACTGCGAGGTAGTTGGATCTCCGTTTGTCGATCCTTTGGATGCGTCGAGTCGCTCTTTAAGGCTGGATACACTAAGTCGTTCGTTGAGGCGGAGCGCCGTTTCTTGCCTGAAGGTGTTGCCGCCTTTGTATGCTACAGCTCTATGGGCGTACGCACAAATCCCTCGCCGACGGCGCGACGCTGATGGGTGGCAAACGAACCGGGAGAAAATCGACAACGACATAGTGTGCCTGATCCCTCATGCCGCCATTAATGATCTCGGAAGGTTGGACCGCTATTATGCGGAAATTTCCGTGCGCACGTTTGTCTGGGTGATTCACGATCTGCACGGCTACCATTTTCCGGATCAATGGCGACCGGAAGACATAGCTTTGATGCAAAAACGATTTTCGAATTTGGCCTCAAGGGCGGCCGCGGTGATTGTCCATAACGAATACACCGCCAAGGATGTCATGGAAAAACTGGCGATTCCGGGGCACAAGATTTTTATTGCGCACCTTCCCGCGATCTTTTCGCAGAGGGGATGTATCGACGGCGAGGAGAAGGATGCTGCCGTACTGAAGAAGTACGAAATCGATGCGCCATACGCTCTTTGGGCAAGCAGCTACACATTCAGTCACAAGAATCACGAGCGCTTGCTTTCGGCATGGCGCCTTCTCGGAGAAAGGCAAGTTTCGCTGAAGCTCGTCTGCACCGGTTCAAAAGCACCCCGGTGGGAAGTGGTGAGGCGGCTTATTAGCGACCTGAGGCTTGAGGACCGTGTGATTTTCACCGATGTGGTTTCCAACGCGGAGCTTGGCGCTATAATGCGCAATGCAAAATTGGCGGTATGTCCCACGCTGTTTGAGGGAGGAGGCTGCGGTCCTGCCTCAGAGGCGATACTTGCCGGTATCCCTGTGGTTGTATCCGATATTCCACAGATAATGGAACAGTTCAATGGGCGAAAGGACCTTTGTACATTCTTCGACCCCAATAGCGTCGAGGCCATCGCTGGTGCGGTTCAGGAGGTGTTGAATAACTATGAATCTGCAATTCGCCGCTCCCAGTGGGCAGCGCGAGAGTTCCCAATGATGCGGTCATGGGAGGCCGTCGCGGAAGTGTATTGGAACGCGGTAGTGTCAGTGAGCAGGAACCAACAAGGTGAGTGCGGCTCACAGGTCAAGTTGGGCGACTACGGGCGGTGAGTGGTCACAGGCCGGTGCGGGCCTCGCACATGCGCTAGCGCTATCGGACGCTGAATTCGTCAACGAGGTTATTATTCTGAGGACAGGTGCGATGAGATGAGCACAACGAAACAATCAATCAGCGTCCCTCTTACTGGCGAGAAAATTCCCGTCGCCGCGCCGGACTTGAGCGGAAACGAGGAACTGAATGTAGTCGAGGCGATCCGCAGTACGTGGATATCGTCTACAGGCTCGTTTATCGATCGCTTCGAATCCGAATTTGCAAGATTGTGCGATACGCGGGGGGCGCTGGGAGTATGCAATGGAACCGTGGCTCTGCACCTGGCCTTGCTGGGCCTGGATGTCTGTCCCGGCAATGAAGTTCTGGTGCCCTCCCTGACCTATATTGCTACTGCTAATGCAGTCCGTTATGTGGGGGCGGAGCCGGTTTTCGTCGATGTGGATCCTGACACTTGGTGCATCGATCCGAAGCTGCTCGAGGCCAGCATTACCCGGAGAACCAAAGGGATCATTGCCGTACACTTGTACGGCCACCCCGCCGACATGGACGCGATCAATCATATTGCCGCCGTCCATGGCCTGTGGGTGGTGGAGGACGCTGCGGAGGCGCACTTCGCCAAGTACAAGGGCCGCCCCACCGGAGGGCTTGCGGATCTCGGCACCTTCTCTTTTTACGGGAACAAGATTATCACATGCGGCGAGGGCGGCGCGGTCAATGTCAACAGCAAGCATTTGGAATTGCGGCTCCGTACCTTGCGCGGGCAGGGGATGGATCCACAGCGGCGATACTATTTTCCTGTGACAGGGTACAATTTTCGCCTGACCAACCTCGCGGCAGCTATCCTGTGCGCACAGTTGGACCGTCACGAGCAGATTCTTGCAGGCCGGCGCAGGGTGTTTGCTACCTATAAGGAGTTGCTAGCAGGCATTCCAGGTATCGGATTTCAGCCAGTCGCGTCCTGGGCAGAGCCCGCTCCCTGGCTCTACTCGATCACAGTAGATCGCAACGAGTATGGCCGCTCACGGGACGAACTAGCTTCCCTTCTTGCCGAAAAGGGAATCGACACTCGTCCATTCTTCCTGGCGCTTCACAAGTTGCCGCCTTTCCGCGAAGAATCAAAGCATCGCGACGAAGTACTACCACTTACGGATGCTCTCAGTGAGGCCGGAATGAACCTACCCACGTTCTCGGCATTGACCGACTCCCAACTTGACTACATTGCGGGTGCTATTCGACAGTCGCGAAGGTAGATTCCTATAGAAGCCATCTCATAAATTTTTGAGGAGCATGAGCAGGCAGGCCAGTTGTACGAAGCCGAGGAAGTTTTCGATGTGGTATTCCCATTGTGTGACCAGCCGGCGGTAGTTCTGCATCCAGGCAAAGAGCCGTTCGACTTTCCAGCGGCGGCGGTAGCGGCGCTGTGGCCGTCCGTCCTAGGTCTTCTGTTTGCGGTTGGCCCGGCTGGGCGAGATCATCTCGATTCCGTATTCACTCATCTGTTGGTCCAGTGCATCCGAGTCGTAGGCCTTGTTGCCGATCAACCTTTCGGGCAGCTCGTCGAGGAAGCATCCGGCAGAACAGCTTCCACAAGCCGACACTCGGCAGGCGAAGCACTTTTGACAGATACGGCGAGAGGAAGACCGTCACCAGAGGCGATAGCGACGATCTTGGGGCCCTTGCCACGCTTGGTCGGACCAACAGTGAAGCCCCCTTTTTGGCGCTCGCAAAGGTTGCATCCACGAACGCTTCGTCCAAATGCAGCTTTCCTCGCTTATGCAGATGTTTGGCCATCAGGCGCAGCGCCTCCACAAACTTGCCTTTGCCAACCCATTGCTGAAAGCGCCGGTGGCAGGTCTGGTAGGGAGGATACTTGGCCGGCATCCAGCACCGCACCGCCAACAACCATCCCGAAGGCAACAGCTATATCGAACGCTTCCACCGCAGCCTGAAAGAAGAGGAGGTATGGATCAATGAGTACCAGAGCTTCGACCGCGCACAGCAATCCATCGCCTGTGGATCGAGGAATATAATCACGACCGTCCGCATCGCGGACTCCATGGCAGAACGCTGCACGAATCCCGTGCCGCGCTCCAAGCTCAAACAGTGACTTAAACCAAGGTCTCATCTGTCTAAATCAGTAGGGTGCAGTACATGGTCGTATAGAAGGCGATATGCTGTCCAGTCGTAGGCACATAATACCACCAGTTAGATAGTCCATGCGCTGGCTGCGGAACGATGCAAGTCGAAACGAATACATTGTCCGATAGGCTCATCAACTTCGACAGATCGGCGAACGGGTCGGTCAGGTGCTCCAGCACTTCAAAAGCAGTGAGGATATTATAGGTCAAGCCCTCTTGGCACTCGAATCCGCGGGCGTAATCATTCGTGGCATGAAGATCGGACCAATAGAAATTAAAGCCCTTATCCCTCATCAGCCGGTCAAAAACTCTGTGACCGCCACCAAAGACGGCAGCGCTGGTCACTATTGGAAAGAGTAGGTTGAGAACAGCCGAGGTCATCTCGCAATTCGCGAGATTCCGTTGCATGATTCCGACATCCTGCATAGCGATCGCGGAAGAGTAAGCCTCTTTCAATCAATATGGCGATTCAGTCTGCATGAAGCCGCATCGCTCACACCGAAAAGACTGTACGGGATACTTTCTCAGCACATCGGTCTCTCCCAAAAAAGGCCGAGGGCATGCCGTACACCTTGCACGTGGTTGGTGGAAGTTATGCACCCTGTACAGCATTCGACATTAGCCGACCTTTTCTTGCCGGAGATTTTTCATCTCGGCTTCGAGCATCATGCTGACAACTTGTTTCATGCCGTATTTGGCCTTCCACCCCAGGTCGTTCGCGGCTTTTGATGGGTCGACTTTGTTCCGCAGGATGTCTGTCGGTCGCATCAGATGCTCATCAATCGTGACGTAGGCGCGCCAATCCTTGCCGACCAAATCAAAAGCTGTTTCCATAAATTCTTGCAACGTATGACTACTTCCTGTGGCGATGACGTAGTCGGCTGGGGCAGGTTGATTCAACATTGCGGCAATCGCTCCGACATACTCCGGCGCCCAGCCCCAATCCCTTTCAATATGCAGGTTGCCAAGCGATAGGCGCACTTCGTGTCCCAGCGCCAGCGACGCCACCGCGTGGACGATCTTTCGCGTGACGAACCTCCTCGGACGCAAAGGTGAATCATGGTTGGATAGGATTCCAGTGCAGGCGAACATCCCATAGGCTTGACGGTAGTTGATTACCGTCCAGTAAGCAGAGGCTTTTGCTACGGCATAGGGGCTGCAAGGATTCAGAGGCGATCTCTCGTTGGCGACCGTATCCCCGGTGTCGCCAAAGCACTCCGTTGAGCCGGCGTTGTATAGGCGTATGTCGAGGTCGGAGAGGCGGATCGCCTCAAGCAGGCTCAACGCGCCAAGCGCGATACTTTCGATGGTTTCAACGGGTTGCTCGAAAGAAAGCCCAACCGAGCTCTGGGCGGCAAGGCTGAAAATCTCGTCCGGCCGGATCCGCCGTAGCAGTCCGAGAACGCTGCCAACGTCCCGGAGATTGAGCGACACGAGTTGGACCGACTCATAGATCCCCAGTCGGTGCAGATTGTCGAATGAAGACACTTCGGCATCTCTGGAACTGCCCCAGACTTCATAACCGCGATCCAGCAGCAGTTTGGCAAGATAGGTACCGTCTTGTCCAGAGATGCCGCAAATCAGTGCCCGTTTCCCCATTTTCTTCTTCCCTGTCAGATTGTGGTCGGCACCGGAGACACACGGTGATCCTGCGAGGACAATGCAGCAGGTCTCTCATAGAGCGCCTGGAAATCGCCTGCTGTGTCGTTAATCGAATGTTGCGATAGTACCATAGTCCCCTTCTTCATCAGTTCCTCACGCAATTCCGGTGTGTCCAAGATCATTTTCATCAAAGACGCCAGTTCCGTCGGTGAATCGGGGTCAAAGAAAGGGCAGCCTCTCCCGCCACTTAAGGCAGTGTGTGGCGTTCGAAGAGAGGACGGGGAGCCGCGCGTGGAACGCTTCCACCGCAGCCTGAAAGAAGAGGAGGTATGGATCGATGAGTACCAGAGCTTCGACCGCGCACAGCAATCCATCGCCTGTGGATCGAGGAATATAATCACGACCGTCCGCGTCGCGGACTCCATGGCAGAACGCCGCACGAATCCCGTGCCGCGCTCCAAGCTCGAACAGTGACTTAAGCCAAGGTCTCATCTGTCTAAATCAGCAGGGTGCACTTCACATAGAAGCTATAGTCTTGGTTGCATGAGATAATATCGCAGATGAGGAGTTGTGATGAAGGAGATGAAAAGGATTGTGGTGGTCGGTGGATGCGGCCACGTGGGATTGCCGTTCGGCATGGTATTAGCCGACCACGGTATGCAGGTGTGCCTACTTGATGTTGACGGACCGAAGGTCGCCGCCATCAATCAAGGAACAATGCCTTTCCGAGAGGCCGGGGCCGAGACACTGTTGCCCAGACTCATTGGAAAATCCTTACGCGCCACGACAGATCCGGAATGCCTGCGGATTGCTGAGGTGGTTATTTCAGTGATTGGTACGCCTGTCGATGAGCACCTCAATCCCACGGTGACAGCCTTATATCGCAGCCTGGACGATTTGATCGAGTACATGCCCGAAGGCTCACTTCTAGTCCTCAGAAGCACGCTTTATCCTGGAATCACTCGCCTGATCAAGGACCGTATTGACGAGCGGAAGCGCCAGATTCACGTCGCCTTTTGCCCCGAGCGCATCGCAGAAGGAAAAGCTATCGAGGAGCTTACCAGCCTTCCTCAAATTATCTCAGCCTTTGACTCTGTTGCTATGGCTAAAGTGCGCGAGGTGTTTAGCTGCATTGCTCCCTCGCTCATTGAATTGGATCCTCTTGAAGCGGAACTGGCCAAGCTCTTCACCAATAGCTGGCGATATCTCAATTTTGCCGCTTCCAACCAGTTCTATATGTTGGCCGAGAGCTATGGCTTGGACTTCTACCGCATTTATGATGCGGTGACCCAAGAGTACCCGCGAATGCGCAGCTTTGCCCGCGCCGGATTCGCCGCTGGCCCATGCCTATTGAAAGACACGCTGCAGCTGTCGGCGTTTTCCAGCAACAACTTCTTCCTGGGCCACGCGGCTATGCTCATCAACGAGGGCTTACCGAACTTTATCGTGATGCAGCTCCGAACTGATGGTTTGGCCAAGAGCACAGTTGCGATTTTGGGAATGGCATTTAAGGGCGATTCCGACGACAATCGCAGCAGTCTTTCGTATAAGCTGAAGAAGTTGCTCCAGGTAGAAGCGAGGACTGTTCTCTGCACAGATCCTTTCATCTCCGATCCTAGGTTTGTCTCGCTCGAACAGGCCGTGGAGCAGGCCGATGTGATTATCCTTGGCGCTCCACACTCTGCATATCGTGATTTGCATTTCCCAGTTGGCAAGAAGGTCGTTGACATTTGGGGATTTTGGCGCCAAAGCCAGGATCATGTCAATGTGGCAAAGGAGAGCAATTGAAGATTCTAGTTACCGGTTCGGCCGGGTTTATCTGCGGCTATCTGATTCAGGAACTGTTGGATAACGGCCACCAGGTCGTTGGCCTCGATAACTTTAGTAAATACGGTCGCAGCGAGAAATCTTACGACCAGCATCCTGGTTATCGCTTCGTAGAAGGGGATGCCAAGGACGTTCCACTTTTAGTGGATCTGCTCGCAGATTGCGATCACTTTGTTGCAGCGGCGGCCATGATCGGTGGGATCTCTTACTTTCATGAATTTGCTTATGATCTGATGGCGGAAAACGAACGCATCACGGCGGCAGCGTTTGATGCGGCTATTGATGCGCATATTAAAAACAAGCTCCAGAAGATTACGGTGCTGTCCTCCAGCATGGTCTTCGAGTGCACCTCCGAGTATCCAACTCCCGAAGGAGCTGAGCAGAGATGCCCTCCGCCCAGGTCCACTTACGGCTTTCAGAAGCTGGCCACCGAGTACTTTGTCAAAGGCGCCTGGGAGCAGTTCCATTTGCCGTACACCATTGCGAGGCCGTTCAACTGCGTGGGAA
>Ga0187851_10003356_pt1 | contig 13457 bp, 9 predicted proteins | sample June2016WEW_6_10_FD_132997 | JGI IMG/M metagenome (GOLD analysis project Ga0187851, IMG submission 132997) | Peatland microbial communities from SPRUCE experiment site at the Marcell Experimental Forest, Minnesota, USA - June2016WEW_6_10 | ecosystem: Environmental > Terrestrial > Soil > Wetlands...
CGTGCCGACGGCGCGGGAAATTTTAGACATGACGAAGTCAACGGCCTGATCCACGAGTTCGAAGACGGTGCCTTTGTAAATCTGGTAAGAAGGAATGGGCTTGCCGATTTCCGTGCTGTGGAAGTGCATGCACTTAACCTCGGAGGTGAGCAGAAAGCGCTGGGGCCGACGGCCAAAAAGGAGGACGGCGGCGTGAGTCGGTTGACCGGCGTCGAGCAGATTGAGATGAACCAGCGCCTCGGCAGGCGGTGTGTCTTCGTGCAGCGGGTATTGACGCTCACGGCCGGCAATACCGAGAAACCATTTTATCTTGTCTTCCGCGATGTCGGCGAGAGTGGCATCGGGGCAGGCGGCGGCGTCAAAGGGCCGGGTGCGGAGGTGTCCGGTGCGCTCCAGATGCTCAACCAGACTGGCGTATAGTGAAGCGGTAAGATCGGCGATCCCGCTGAAACGGCGGCGGATCAATTGCTCGCCGGCTTTGCTGATGAGGGCGCGCATCTTCGGATGACGACCATGGTCGTCCGCACCTTTCACATAGATGAAACGCGGCTTGCGCAGGGTGGTGGCCTGGTTGAACTCGCGTTCAGTGGGCGAAAGGCCGGTGGCATCTTCGTAGCCGTATTCCTGGCCAAACAGCCCGACGTAAATGGGACAGCGCCCGACTTCGTCAAGATAAACATCATCCGCCCGGCGGTCGGAGGCGGGCAAATCCTCGAACAGGAAAACGTCGAAGAACCGCCGGAGCAGCGCGTCGCCGCGAACGAAATCACGGATTGCCCGGCGTTCCTCCGCCAGTTCCTTTTGCACGCTGCTGATGAAGATGCGGTCGCTCATGGCTGCAACGATTGTCGCTTATTTCCGGAAACCATCGCGGATGATGCCGTGTTCCAGCCGCGTTGAAAAGAATTTACCCTCGAATTTACACGCGAGCAATAAACTCAAGTATGGCTCGTGGGTGTTGCAACTCCATGCCCAGCCTGCTGCGGTCAAAATATAATTGCTGAAAACTCCGGCTGGAAATCCCGGCGCGCCTTCCTAACCAGCCACGCCCCGGCTCGACGAGCACTGTCAAGGTGGAGCCACAAAAAGAAAACCCCGCGCGAAGCGCCTCGTTTTATTTGGACGACCTTGACAGGCGCAGTTGAGCCATACAATGAACGGAACGAGGCGCGCCGGAGTCAACCCTTGAGGATACAAATCAGGAAGCTTTTTGATGGCGTATGTTGATCAAGACCATCAGTGGCAAATTCGGTTTGGTTTGAAGCAGTGGGATGCCAAAATTCAAGACGGCGCAGTTGCTCCATTTTGAAGGGAGTGCTGATTGCGAATTAGACCGGAATCAATGTAATATCTGTCGGACAACGATTCATTGAAGCCATGCCATTCAACGTATTTGCCAGAGCCAGACCTGTCAGAACTGCCTTCCTGTTTGCAGAAACGGCGGGCTTTGATGCAGTGTGTGACGGTCTGGCGAAGTGGAGTAACGAATTTTGGGGAGGTCGTCAAAGTGCAATTGCATTATTACAGGACGATGGGAATCTTGCCGAGGACGCATGGCAGGAACTGAATTTTTTTGACCCGGATCACATATATTCATCCGCGCCGTTATCCGACGAACTTTTAGGCAAATTGGATGAAAGGATGTCGCCGTGGCTGATTACCGAGTCAAAACAAGCGCGCCCCGGACAAGGTGCCGACAAGTCGGGACAAAATGCAGCGGTGCCTCCGTCCAGCCCAACACAATGGACAGAGGAAAATATCCAGGCGCTTGGAACTGCGATCCCGCCAACCGCACAGAACCTTGCGACTTTTCAAAAGCGTCCGTTGCTGCTTTTCGAGTTCGGCAAGGATTGTCCTGTGCTTTTGCGCCGCTTCCTGCACCGGAATCTTGGCACTTATTATCAATGGTTCGATTTGAAAACCGGAAAACCCCGTCAACTCGGCTGGATGGAAAACCTGCTTTCAAAAGTTACCGCCGAGCATTTACAGGTGGACGATTTGCCTTCTTTGTGCGCAGGCATGGAACGCATTTCTGGGACGCCGCATGGTCCTGGTTGGAAACCGCCGTTGGCTTTTACCGCACCCTGCGAGCTTACTGGCGTTCATCTTACCCGAAACCTTTCCCGTGGGGCTTTTGACCATTCTTACCGGGTTGTGGTCGGCTCAAATTTGCAGGATTTCCTGTTCTATTGGCGTTCCTGTCTGAACGAGGGGGCCGGATCATGGGATGCACCGTTCCGCCATTGCCTGTGGATTCCGACGGAATTAACTCAGGAACCAACATTTGTCCCGGCACTGAAAAACTGGCTTTATCACTTCACGGGACAGGGGAACAGCGGCAGTCGAACGGTTCAACTAACCAGCGTTACTCGTTCCCATGACGAATTGTCTGCCTTCGCAGACAAGTTGCGCGCGGGTCAGTTTCACGCCCCCATACGATTGGCGACCGCCGCCGAGATAGAATCGCGCTGGCGAAACGAATGGGCGCAGCAAAGTGGACGAAAAGAGTTTGTTCCCTCGCTCAATGGTAACAATGCCGAGCGGCTTGTGGCCGTTGAACGAACACAAACATGGGAAATACGTCCACCGGAAATAATTCAGAGCGAAGTGCCGGCGGGAGTGTGGGCAGTGGATGTTCAAATCGAGCGCGAACCAAGAGAAGGAGGATTGTCGGGTCAGGATTGGTGGTATCTTCCGCGAAAAAGCGGGCGCCAGCTTGTCACCTCAATGTTTCGCGCTCCAGCGCGCATTTCCCGCAGCGGTTTTTTTGCCGTCCGGGTGGAAAGAACCTCAATGTGGCCCGGCGCGCAAAATCCGCCTCATCTTGAATTACGACTGCCCGCCGATGACGCGGTGTTGCACGGGCTTCTCATATTTCATAGGGAGCCTTGGTTCGACTATTCCGACGCGCGACGCAAACGCTTGCAGGTCAAACCCATCGTGAGAGGCATGGAAATTTCCGATGCCGGGCGGAAACTGCGCGGATTGATTGAATTGTTCGGCGGATTTTGGCGGGCACAGGATTTCTGGGCACGCTCATGCTGGAGAGAAATTTTTTGCCGGATGTCAGGGCGTGGAACCAATTATGACAACAATCTCCGCTCCCGCATCGAGGGAGGGATCGAAAAGGAATTGAAAAAGATTTCTCCGCCCATCCAATCGGACGGCGTGCAAAATACCGCCCGGCGAATTGGCCAAAGGGTTTTGAATCTGGTCGGTGAAAGATTGCCTGGAATTCCAATGAGGTTTGCTGAAATGGAGGAAATTAGAGCAAGCCTTGAGAAAAATGGGCAGCAATCTACTGCTGTGAAAGAGGTCCAGTATTTGGCGGGGGACACGATTGTTCACATGGGCAACGTGACACCGGTGACGCAAGAAGAATTAAAGCAAAGTCTGGAGGAACTGGTGGAACTCGGCGTTTTGCGAATGTGCATGGATGTTCGTTGTCCGCGATGCCGGATGAGGCACTGGATTGGTATAGATGCACTCCGCCACGCCGGAACATGTCCGGGATGCGGATCAGCCATGTCAGTGACACCTGAAACTTCGTGGAGCTATGATTTGAATCCGCTTGTTCGCCAATGCGTAAACAGTCGCGCGCTCGCGGTCTGGCAGGCGTTGGCCGAAGTGGCGCGCGGACTGGATTCTTTTTTCTTTACTCCCAGTGCGGAGTTGTATTTTGCCCATGCAATCAATGGAGCCGCCAAAAAAGAAGTGGATGTATTATGCGTGTCTGATGGCAAGCTCCTGCTCGGCGAGGTAAAGGAAGGAACATTGCATGAGCGTGATTTCCTCGACTTTGCGGCAATTGTCACTGCAATCCGGCCTGACCGTGCGGCAATGGTTGTCAATGCAGAGCAATTCGATTCCAATGCAGACGCATGGTTTAAGCAATTCAGGCAGCAACTTGCCCCACTGAACATCCAGGGAGAATTATTTTGCCTTCCAAGTTATTGAAAAAGCGTCGGGTGCGGGTGGACAGAATGTGGGCAGACTTTAGTTCCAGCGCGTCCTCTCCTTGTTGGATGGAGAAGAACCGCCGGATTGCGGTATGATTACGTTCCGCTCTACCGCCGTCAACAGGCGCTTCTTATCAATCTTGAGCGTGGCCAGCGTGGTGTCGCGATGCGCGTCCTCTGCACGCAGAGAAGCGTAAAGCAAGTGAATCGGATAAACGGTGCCACTGCCAAGTTGGGCGAAACGTTCTGCATCCGTGAATATCCGTTTCGCCGCAGGGTTTCGGTGCAATCGCTCCGAAACGTCCAACGCGAATCTTCGTTCAGGGGAAGCGTGCCGTAGGCGGCGGCGAAAAGCCTTGGCATTTAATCCGGCGACGCGGAAAACGGTCCGCACCTTTCTGACTTCTCGCAGGAATTCTTCGAGCACTTCATCTCTGTCGGGCAAATCCTTCGACACCAACTCCGGGAGGTCAAGGTCAACTACCTTGCATAAGCCGAGCAGCAAGTGAGTCGGCTCAATCGTCGAGGCTTTTGCGTGACGCGCCTCGAACTCGGCCACGCGCCAAACTAAAATCAAACTGGCGGAATGTTTCATTTCAATGGTTTGAAAGCATAGACGATGGCCGCGATGCTGAAAACCACGACTACCCAAACGACATAGTTAAGGACACTGTCGATCAGCCCGGATGCGCGCTCCAATTTTCGGACTCGTTCAAGACATTGGGAATATTCCACGTTCACCGGCGACTTTTGGAGCGCGGTCTCCCATAAGCGCCGGGCTTTGGCGAATTGTTCCTGCTTCGCGGCGATGCGCGCCAGCAAGTCCAACTCGCGCGGGTCGTCAGGGAGTTCGCCATTAGGAGACATCAGTCTTTCCGATTCGAGAAAACGCCGCGACTGCGCAAGCTCGATGGCGCGAAGAAGCCGGATTTGAACTAGACATTTTTCAAGAGCATCTCTGGTTTGTGCCGGAAATTGATTATCTTGCGCGTTCACAACAAAATACTACTTGGGCATGATGGTAGCCCCATAACCTCGTGGGCCGCCATCATCACCTTCGGGAAGCAAATCCCAAAGTTGTCTGACGACATTTTGCAAACCTGTGTAATTGTTCTTTGCTATGCACTCTCGACCTTGGTCGAATAGTCTGGCGGCTCGGTTTTGATCCGTCATTTTTTGTTGCTGTTTTTCGAGATGCTGGAACCTGTCGATCCACCAACCTGGCTGGGCCATGACGATTTCATAATAGAGCCGGGCAATTTGGTCTATTCGCTTTTGAATGCGGTCCGTTTTTCGCTCCCGAATGATTTCCTGGACCTCGGCGGCAAGGGTTTCTGCCTTCTGCTTCTGCTGGTTGTTGCCATGCTGGTCGGCAACATTTTTTAAATAGTCAAGCCAGTCGCGCGATTCGGCTACCAGTGACGGCCACTTCAAGGCATCGGTGGCTTCATCCAGCTTGAGTTTCAATTCCAACAGTCGCCTTTCACCTTGCAATGCTGCGGTTGGGTCTGCTTTGGCGGCAGCGAGAATTTCTTTAACTTCTTGCGCGAGTGGTGAAGCTTCCACTTCGGCAACCAACCTTTCCGCAGTTTCGCCCCCGGTTCCGGCGGCTTTGGCTTTTACCTCGCGGAACCGTTTCATTTCCGCCTCGTAATCCCGTTTTAGTTCATCGTGGTTCGGTTGGTGGCGCTTCATTTCAATTTTTGCCGGGAATTCTTCGTCGAGGATTGGAATGTAAGCAGACACCGTTAGAATACGTGATTCGTCCATTTTCAATGTCACTTCCACCTCACTCCCAGCGGGCAAGTCGCGACGGATCATATCGCCACGAATCTCAAGCGCTCCGTTGAAACGATTGCGATCAGCCTTTTCATTCTCGCCTTCAACGACTGGAACCTTGAAAACATCCTCGGAGCGCCCCTGTCTGATGGGATGAATAGTGCGATAATCTCGCGTTGCCTTGAGTGGCAACCCTCGTCCCTTTTCAAAAAGCTGGTCGCATTCGTTGTTAGCAAGCGCGATCCCAATGGGATTGATTAGCGGCTGTTCCACGTCTCCACCAACACCGATGGTGTATGTCAACGTGTCTGGTTTGACTTTCTGTTTCCGTCCGTTTGGGTCATACAACTCAATGGCAAAATTGTTTCGCTCGTCTTTTTCTGCATGGAGATTTGCCATGAACACGCCATCGGCCCGCAGTGAAACTTTGCCACTGCGCCATTGGGTTTTCAGGTTCACCAGTTCCAACGTGAACCCGGTAAAATCTTGTGTGGTAGCACCGGACATTTTGCCGCCGACCATTGGCGCGCTGTCCAGGCCGACGGGCTTGAAAGACTTCGAGAGTTCGAGCTGGTATTCGCCCGCCACTATCGGTGTGCCAACCGGCACGGTCAACCTTTGTGTGCCGGCAAATACAGCGGCTCCACTGGCCACAACGGTGAGCGGGTCAACCGTATGATCCAATGGAATTCCAAGTTTTGCCGCGAGAATTTCGCGAAAATAGGGGGCGAGTGTTGGCCCACCGACCAGAATTACCTTTGTAATAGCATCCTTGCCGAGTTTTTGTTCCTTCAACACTCGTTTTGAAATGTCCACAGAACGGAGGATGATTGGTTCGGTAACACTCACGACCTCATTGCGCGTCAACTCGCATTCAAATTCAATCTCCTCGCCGCTGTCATCCTCAAATTTTGCCTCCACCGTCGCACGTTCATTTCGTGAGAGGTCAATTTTCGCCATTTCTGCGGCGCGCTTTAGTTTGGTGAATGCCCGTTTCCACTTCAGGTTGCCACGAGAAAAATCCGTTAGCCCAAAATCCTTTACTACGCGTGGCGCGATCAGCTTCTCAACAATCGCCCAATCAATGTTTGACCCGCCAAGAAAATTGTCGCCGCCGTGATGTGCAACGTGGATTGTCCCTTCTTCGGATTTAATGATAGCCGCGTCAAACGTGCCGCCGCCAAAATCATAAACGAGCCAGTAGGCTTTTTCCTGATCCACCTGAAAACCGTAGGCGAGGGCCGCCGCGACCGGCTCTTGAAGGAGGGGACTTTCCTTAAAGCCCGCAAGCTGTGCGGCTTTGCGCGTGGCATCACACTGGTGCAACTCAAACGCCGCCGGAACGGTAATTACCGAAGCTTCAACCACCTCGCCTGTCCGTTGTTGCACGTCAGCCCGCAATGACTTCAGTATTTCTGCGGAAAGCTCTTCGGGTTTGCGGGACAGGCCGCTGCTTTTGAACGAATAAAGATGGTCTGTCCCCATTTGCCGTTTGAATTCGATATGGACGTTTTCATCTTCATCAACAATTCGGTTTTTTGCGCGTAACCCCACGCGGACATCTCCCTTTTTGTTGATATACACTGCCGATGGGGTGATGTCCGCATCATTTCCGTCGGTCGTGTTTTTGATAATCTTCGTCGTTTCTCCGTGATTGCCGGAAAAAACCGCGATGGCACTATTGGTGGTGCCCAAATCAATGCCAAAATCTATGGTGCTTCTATTCATTTTGAAAAGTTTTGTGGTTCCGTTGACGTATTTGAGACGAGTGGTATGGCAATTTCGATTTCTCCGTTTTGAACTAGCCGGTTGTTCCAGAAGATGGACGGGAGCAAGGTTTCGCTGACACGCTTTTTGTCCTGGCCTGGAGTTGGTTTGCTGGCAACAACTTTCATTGGCTGACCTTCATCATACGCATCGCCAGTGTGGTCACGAATCACAATACCCACTTCCGCAAGGTTTCGGTAAATCGCTTCAATGTGGCGGCCAACGCGCTTCAAGTCTTCGCGAATTTCGCCGGTTGCAGGGTCCACTATTTTAGTTTTGGCCCGCCATGTGTTGGTCGCAATCGAAACCAGTGTTTTCAAGTAGTCAGGGGGTGCTTCGGCGGCAGATGTAACTTGGGTTCTATTGGGTGACGCGCCAGCGCCGATGACGCTCCGAACCAGAGCGGTGATTTCTTCTTCCGGCGAGATTCCAGCACTGCGAATCTCGAACGGGTCTTTTCGCTTCAGTTTCTGGATAAACTTTGGACCATGCTTTGATTTCATAATATTACCGGCTGTTTTGTCGCAATTTGGCATTGTAGTTATCCACGCGCTCATTAAGGCAGCGGTTTCAGCCTTGTCTTGTTGGGACAGGGTGTTGTATCGATCAACCTTGGCGTTAAATGCGTCCACAGCATATTGGCTCGTTTTATCCAGATAAATGCGGTCGGATTCTATCTCCCGGCCCAACGAATCAAGCTGATCATCCAGTTGTTTTAGGACTGCCCGGTCAGCTTCAATCCCCACCTTTTCACGGTCAAGTTGGCTACTTATATCGCTAGGGACACGATACACGTTTTTGCCAGAGCTTCCGCCATCGGAAGCCGATGGCGGCGTGTATGCGGGTGCGCTTGGCGCGGGCGGCGTGTAAACGGTGGCGGTTTTCGGAGGTGGAGAATCGTGAATTGGTGGCGTGTAGGAGGTGCTATTGGACGCGCCGACATCCCTCCACTCGCCTACGATGCCGAAAATAAGCACAATTGCTGAAGCGGCTAATGCAAAACGGATGCTCTTGTTGGCACCGGTATTTTCCCATTCCCTGGTGTCGCCAACTTTTTTAACCCCGCGCCAATTGGCATAAAACAGCGCAACGATTGGAACATATAAAATTGAGATGTTGGTAATCCCGCAACTGGCTTGACTTGAAAATGCCTCAATACATTTCCAACGATTCCAAAACACTAGCAGAGCAATACCCGCCCCAGCGACACCGCCGACAATCAATGATGTAGTGTCATCACATGAAATCTTGAGAATATTGGTGATGAAGCTCATTGCCATTATCCCCGAAAAAACCAACATCACAGCGAACGCGATAGCGACATGAATCATGCTGTCATACTGACCTCGTTCCATGCGGGTATGCTCCCCGCCTGCGTCTCCAAACGGATTCGAGAATTTCATCAGGGTTGTTTGATCCTCCTGCAACCTTTGTTTCAATATCGGGTCGCAAGCAAATTCCAAGGCCAGTTTATTTGCGGTGACAGCTGTTGTTTTGTCATGGTGCTTGTTCCATGCTTCAAGTGAAATCCCGCGAAGAACGGTGGCTGCGGAATCAAACAATTGATTGCGGTTTTCCGAACCGCGCGGCAAATCGGCTGTGACAGTATTCAAAAGCGCCGCGACTTCGTTATTAAATTTCCCAAGCTGGGAACGCGGGTGGTCTTTGCTGTCTTGGATTAATTTCAAGAGCGCGTAAACCGGCTCCAGTTTTTTATCAGCTATGAACCCTGTCAGAGTGCCGATGTTCTTTTCAATTTGTTGCCTCAACTCAATGGCGGTGGCCAAAGACAAAACGGAGTTGAGAATTTCGATGCTGGTTTTTTCATCCCTCGTTGCTTCGTGATAAACAACTTGAAGCCGGTTACAAGCAGACGCAACTTCGTCAAAAAGATCATTCCGCAACTCGTTGTCCTTTCCAAAGAAAAGATCAAACAGTGTCAGCGTTTGTCGAGATTGTTGCAGTAATTCAAGCGCAACTTTAGCCGCCTCCGGTGGATTTTTCTCCCCCCGATCACGCGCGCTTTTAATCTGCTCCTTCAATCGGTTGCTAACGGGTGTCAGAACTAACTCGGCAATTTTTTCGATTTTATCCTGCCGTTGCTCCGGCCCGCGCAAAAATCCAATATGAAGACGCGCAATTTCAATCTTGCCGGATTCAGCAAACGCTACTGCAAGTTCCGCGTTTATTTTGTCCAATGCTTCCGGTAGCGTTGCACGCATCCGGCGCGCGAAGCCCGTTGGCAGGTTCGGTTCGTTCAACTGACGAATCCGGGCCGTGACCTTTTCCCAAAACCGTTCGTCATCTGTCAGAGTTTTCCAACGCTTAAATGCGTCCTTCCAATTCTCATTTATATTCTTCCGCTGTTCCGCGCCAACCTCTTTTTTTAACGAGAGTAATTCCCAATCCAAAGCAGAGATTTGATGAACCAACGCCAAGTTATGCGATGCCACGACATCACCGCTTGCAGATTTTTCTTTAGCCGTCCAAATCTCAAGCGCCTTGGGCACATCGCCTTTTTCCAAAGCTTGAAATGCTGGATCGGACTGGCTTTTTCCGAACTCTTCCGGCCAGAACCAAAAAAATTCATCAATCAGCCGCTTCTCCGGGTCTTTGATTTTTTGAATTGCGTCGCGAATATCATCCAGAGACGGAGGGGGTTTAATAGCAAAAAGTGCAGCCGCTGTGTCGGGAGCGTGCCCGAATTCTGCGAGCATCTTGATTTTTCCCGCGTGTCTGTCCATTTCGCGGGTGGTTGCATCTACCGGCAGCCCCGTGATGCGAAAAGCGTTTTTCCGAAACAAATCTTTGGTGGCCGCGTCAATCAGCGGCAGGCACGCTGACGAACCTCGTTTGTGCGAGGATTGGGCTGCTTCACTTTGTCCCGTGGTGGACATGATTTGTTTGGTTACATACTGATACCGCAGCGCCAAAGCTTAACTTGATGGGCATACTTCTGGCGCAACTCGGGTGATTTGTTGAAAGCTTCTTCCATCAGATCGGCGGCTTCGGCAAGCCGGCCCACCTGTCGCGCCTTCAATGCTTTTTGCACCATGTCTTTTGCAATGCCCTCGTCTGCCGGTGACGGCATTCCAAGCACGGACTTTGACGGCTCGCTGGAAAGTGTTTTCGGCTTTTGTGCGGACTCGTGACTTGTGGGCTTCCAGTTTTCCAATGCACTCAAAAGTTCCCTGGCGGTTGGATAACGGTTATCTGTTTTCTTTTCAAGCGTCTTCATCACGATGGCGTCCAGTGCGTGATTCACGTCGGGATTTGTCTCGGACGGCGGCGACACCAGTTTATCGAAAAGATTTTTGCTGGCCCAACTGACGTTTGCCGGCATCTCAAACGGCAGCCGGTCCGTCAGCAGCAGATACAGTGTTGCGCCGATGGCCCAAACATCGGCGGCGCACGAATCGCCTTTGTGTTCCGAAAAAGCCTCCGGCGGCTTGAAGGCCAGCGTGCCGGCGGCGGTCGCCAGTAACGTGAGCGGGTTCACCGTCTTGGCCAGACCAAAATCGCTGACGCGCGCCCGCAATCCGTCCGCCTCGTAGCCGACGAGAATGTTCTGCGGCTTGATGTCGCGATGAATAATGGGCGGCTTTTCCCGATGCGCCTGCGATATGCCCCGGCAAATCTGCTTTATCAGATCAATGCTGGTTTCGATGGGGACAAACTGGCCGCCGTGCGAGCGCCAGAATTTGTCGAGGCTGCCGCCCGGCACATGCTCCATCGTGAAAAATCCGCAAGCCCCATTCGGTGTTTCAAAGATGTCGGCGTTGAAAACACTGACGATGTTTGGATGTTTGATATGTGTCAGCAGGATTGCCTCACCGAGCATTTCCTGAATCTCGTCGAGATTCATACCGACACGTTTGAAAACTTTCATGGCCTGTCTGCCCAGAAAGCGATGTTTGACGCGATAAACCTCTGCGAACGCGCCTTCGCCCAAGAAGCGTTCCACTTCGTAGGTTTCGCGGATCACTTGGCCGTCTTGGAGCATTCGCATAAATCCAGAAAAATCTCAACAAATGATATGCTGATCGGAAATGCTTACAATTCAAAATGACAATAATGGAATTTGGCTCATGGTAATTTTTCAGGCTTCGGTCTGCGGTCGGCGAGCGGGAAAGTAAGGCGAGACGTAGTGACGGCGGGAACGGCACTGAAATTAAGGATGAAACAGCGAATGCTATGGCATTTGTTAATGATATTTCAATTCGATGACAATGCCGACAAAAACACCAATCACCATGCCGATGGCAATCAGTCCGAGCCAGGCCAGCCAGTCCCGTCTTAATTGCACCCCATTGATCCGGCCATCCAGGTCCGCGCAGGTTTTAAGAAATATTTCTCCGCCAGCTTTCAAGTCGGTTTTGACGTGATTATATGAGGAAATCCCGTCGTCCAAATGTTTTCTAATGTCTTGGGCGAATGCCCCGATGGATTTCAACTGGCTGCGAAATGAATCGGAAGCCTGATTCAAAGCCTCGGTGTGGGCTTTGACGACGTTTTTCAATTCATCGGCTTGGTCTTCACCGACGGCAGAAAGATTTTTTACCAGCTCGGCGGTTTGCCGACGATATTCGGCCAGATGCAATTCAATCAATTTTCTGGACTCATTGACCGCCTGCGGCACAAGTGCCGCCGCGCGCCATTGCGCGCGCGTCAGCAAGGCCAGTTGCACTGGAAATCCATTCTCGTCCCCGTCACTCCACTCGGCCAGCATCTTCCGAAATAGCTTGGCTTCGTCGGCGGACAGTTCTTTGCACAACAAATCGAAACAGGTGTCGTCCATGCGTCATTCTCCAAAGTTCAATTGTGGCTGTGGTTCGGCCTTCGTTTTCTCCTTTGCCGGCGCGGGTTTTTCTTTGGCAACAAACTCCGTGGGCAACAACAAATCCGCGATGGCGTCGTATTGACGGAACATTTTTTGCATCGCCCATTGGATTTCACCCGCCAGCAACCGTTCCAAATGACCGGCTTCAACGTGTGACAATTCGGCGAAGCTCAAGCCGCGTTTGGCGATGGCCTCCGCTTTTTCAATCGCCAGCAGCGTGGTCGGCGTGACGGCTGGCAGCGTCACGGACTTCGCGCCAAACTCCACCAACTGCTTTTCCAGTTGCGAGCCTTTGAACAAATCGCCGCGCGCCTTGGCGGGATTGTGGACAATGCAATAGTCCACGCGGTCGCCCGCATAGAAAAAGAGTCTGCCCGCGTTGGTCATGCTTTCTGTGTCGTCGGTGGGGAACAGAAAAAATGTCAGCCGCACGCCTTGTTCGGCGCACACGTCCAGCACTTGCAATTCCTCCAATGCGCCCAAGATTAGCGCGTCAGCCTGGGCGCGGGTGTCAATGACGTGAACCGGGGCGGAATCTTTCAGCACGCGCCGGAACAAACTTAACAAAGCAGTTTTGCTCTCTTGCTCGTTGCCAAGCTGATACGAACGGACCGCTTCACGATGCCGATGGGCGAACGTGTGATGCCGGTCGTCGAGGTCGGAGCCGTTCCACGGCACGCCGAGCTTGTCGAGCCAGGCGGTGCGGAATTCGGCTTCAAAACTTTTGCCGAGATTGCCTTTGGATTGCGGGTTTAAGTGAATGCGTCGAGTTGTATTCATACATTTGTTGGGTCATTTAGTTGGAGGTTGTCGGAATTTGGCTGCCGGAATGAGTGTGGCTTCGGCGTTGCTGCTAGCACTGGCTTATGGGCTGGTGCCGGTGGCTTCACCGTGGCTGGTTGCGTCATCACTGCGCCATCCTCCCAATGATGCCGAGCCTGACGTTTCAGGTAGCGGCGGTAGAACTGGTGCAATCCCTGAAACGTGATGACACAATTCTTTTCGGTGCGGAACGTCGCGGCGATTTCCTGCCATGTCCGGCGCTGCTGGCGTTGCTCGCGGATGAATTCCACGAACGATTCGAGGCGGCTGTGGAATGGTCGCCCGCCGCC
>Ga0187851_10003360_pt1 | contig 13455 bp, 7 predicted proteins | sample June2016WEW_6_10_FD_132997 | JGI IMG/M metagenome (GOLD analysis project Ga0187851, IMG submission 132997) | Peatland microbial communities from SPRUCE experiment site at the Marcell Experimental Forest, Minnesota, USA - June2016WEW_6_10 | ecosystem: Environmental > Terrestrial > Soil > Wetlands...
ACCAGCACACCGCCATGGCGCGCCTTGAACGCAGCCTTGATCCTTTCGGTGAAATGGTTTCGCCAGTCTCCGGCAACGCCCTTACGCTCGTGGGCAAGAATCTCCTCGGCCCCTCGCTTGCGTCCGCGTGTAAGAGATTCAAAGCGGTTGTCCAGGATCGCCTTCCGCAGATCTTCGGGCGAAACCGGCAATCCGCACTTTTGAATCAGGGCGCTCTTAAGCAGTTCCAGATCGTCTTCCAGCAAGTCCTCATACTTCAGAACGGGCTCGCCCGCTTCAATCCATGAGAGCTGAATTCTCGCACATTGCGGAAGCCAGTCGTCCAGCAGGTGAAGAAAGCCGGCTTCCTGGTCCAGTTCAAGCAGCTTTCTGCGTAGAGCAACGATCTCGTCATTGACCATGGGGTGACTGTACTTGATGCTGAAATACGCGGAGACCAGGGTATCGCGGAGGTCGCGAATGACTACGAAGAGCTTCGCGTCGAGCGGAGCAACCTTGGCCAGGTCCTCCTTCGTCATGTAGACCGTAGGATAAACACGGCCGCGCTGAATCGCGTAGTGACGGACCTGGGCTTCCCCCAGACGGGGTGCGACGATCCTTTCTGGAACGCATTGCCGCAGGATCTTGTGTATCCACTGGGAACCTGCCTTCCAATGGGTGACGTGAAACACCGGAGGCGTAGGATCTTCCGCAACTTCTCCAACCACCTGCACACTGCCGATGCCGTCTTCCACCACTTGCAGACTGGCACAGCCGGGCAACTCGGCTATGCCGTGGTGGGAAAGTTTGCCATCCACCGCAAAATCCACCTCCAGTGAACCGGCACGGACCACGCGGCAGTGCTCCCGGATCCTGCTGCCGAACTCGACGTGCGACAAGTGACCATTGACGTATCCGTCATGAGAGTCCGCATCGGTTCCCGCCAAACCGACTCCAAAATCGTATTCCTCCGGCGCCACTTTCAGATCGATCCACTGGTGATACCTGAGTTTCGATCCACCGTGTACCATGTGCGGAACCGGCGAACCATATTGGAATGTGTTCTTGCCGTGAATCAGCGACCCACTCCTGGTACGCAACTCCAGCCCGGCGGATGGAGTCTGAATGTCCCGGAGTACTTCGAACTCCACAAAGAAATGGGCGCGCTCACCCTGCCGGAAGCCCGTTCTGAGTTCGCCGGAATCGTCGCAGACGGCAACGCCCACGCAACGCCCCGTGCCGTCAGTGAACTGGACGCTGTGACGCACGTCCGTGAAAGCCGATTGGTGAGGCCAGCGTCCGGTCAGGAGGTCGGAAGAAGTATCCATGAGTGGCACTGGCGCATTGTCACAGAACGGCGATTATATCATCCAGGAAGATGGATTCAGGCGAGGCATCCAGCCAGCGGACGAACTCCTGCACGAGCGTGACCCGGAGTCGAAATTCTCCAGCCACATCCGGCGCGTCCACAGTCATCTGGTAGCTGTTCGTTTCGCCGTTCCGCAAGGACGGGTGCAGGCGCGAACGCTGCCCGTCAAACACAAGGTATTCCTCGGTTTCCCGACCGAGCCAGTGATAAGAGAGATGGACAGGATACGGTTCCGCGCTGCGCAGGTCCAACCCGCTGGAATTGTGCAGCACCGGACGTATCGTGAACCGGCTGTTTCGTCGAATCGCCTCCGGCGTGCGCTCCAGTCGAATTCCGATCGCTCCACTTGGCAGGTTGGGCAGCGCATCCATGCGGAACCGCGCGATCAGTTGTTCTCGAGGAATTGGCGTGTGCGAGGCCACGGCGAATAGATCGGGGGCAGCACGCATCTCCGCTCGCGAAAACACGCGCATAAGGTTGTCGGCCGCTGATTCCGGGTGCCCGAACCACAGGTCCACATGAGGGAAGTACCTCGCCAATTGACGGCGGAGGACTCGCGGCGACTGTTCGTTAATGTGCATTAGCAGTTCGTATCGTGTTCGCGGTTCATCGGGCAGATAAGCGCCCAGGCGTCTCGCCAGCCGTTGCCTTCGTGCGTAGTCATATCGGTAAAACCATAGATTGGGGAAGGTATGGATCAGGAAGAACCCACCTGGGCTCAGATGTCTCGCCACAAGGCTGTATAGGCGGTCCAACTCCTCAGGAAACATGTGCTCGATAAGATCGGATGCTATGACGACGTCGTAGAGGCCCTCGATTGGGGCCGCATTCACATCGCAGCGGTGGAACCGGATACTGCCATCTCCCGGGTAGCCGGCGGCGCAGGCCTCTCGAGCCAGCCGGACAGCCTCCTCTGAGTAGTCGACGGCGGTGACCTCGTATCCTTTTCGTGCCAGATCAAGACTAACTTCGCCGCGTCCGCATCCCAGGTCCAGCGCACGTCCGGCGATTCCAGTTGAGGCGAGGGTGCTGACCGCCAGTAGCCGGTCGTCCTCGATTCTCGCGCCGCGGCTCCGCTTAAAGTCGTCGAAACCACCGCAGTCGCGCAAATAATACTCGCGCGTATAGGACGTCCGGAGTTGTTCACTCGACTCCACCCGCGTCGGCCCCGGCGACGCAGCCTCGAGCTTTGGCCGGATGATCAACTCGCCGGCGTATCCAGGGATCACGAAGCAAGACTCAATGAGGTCCCGATAGCGATAGATGAACTCATTGGCCGCGAGGAAATTCTGTCGCGTCCACAAGCAGCCGTCCAGCAGGATGTAGTCTGCCTGCCGCAGCGCCACGCTGAGGTCATGGATGGTGCCCCTGCCATCCTGTTGACCATCCACGTGGATCAGATCGTAACGCTCTCCCGGCCACTGGTCAAAGGTCTGCGAGTCCGCAATGAGAAAGCTCGCTTTCCGATGCCTCAACTGCCTGGCAGCCCAGAATACAGCGTCCGGGTATCCGCCGTTGGCTTCCGAATTAATATCCATCCCGAGGTAGGAAGCTGACGGGCAAGCGTCCAGAAATGCCATCGCGCTGTACCCAAAGCGTACACCGATCTCCAAAATTCGCTTCGGTCTAAGCACCGCCGCAATCGCCCACTTTGTTCGGTAATACGGAACCCACTCCTCGAAAAGGTGTGCAAGTGGATCGGCTGGAAAAGCCGACAGGCGAAAGTCGTACGGGCAGCGCCTTGTCAAGTCGATGATCTGATCGAGCATTCAGCTCTCTTCGCGATGGCGCTGGGAACGATCCTGGCGCCGACGAGAACGTACTATATCAAACGAGTCGGCCGTTCCCATGTTGCGCGCGCCGTATCGTATCGCGGCAATATAGAGATCGATATTGGAGCAAAATAGAATAGGATGAAAACCAGCAACATCGAAGAATCGCGGATCGGATGAAACGCCGGTCGCATGCCATTGGGCACGCACACTCTGCTCCCGGCGAGGAGTCTGCGCCGAATCGTGTCTCACGCTGCTGGTGCGGCAACGAAAGTCTGGAGGTTTTTTCAGACGACTATTTTCGTTGCGCGCGCTGCGAGACCCTGGTGGCGGCGCGAATGCCCGACCCGAAGAATCTGCTCGCCGGTCAGGATGAGCAGGGATTCTATGGGCGTAGCTATTTTGAGTCGTACCAATCAGAAAAGCTGGGATTGCCTCCGATCACGGAGCGCGCGAGGCAGGATCTCGCCGAAAGATGTGTGCACTGGCTGCGTGCTCTTCTGAAATACAAACTGCCGCCGGCGAAGATTCTTGAGCTCGGAAGCGCGCATGGAGGTTTCGTCGCCCTTCTGCGCTGGGCGGGCTACCACGCGACCGGCTTGGAACTCAGCCAGTGGGTGGTCGATTTCGCCCGGAAGACCTTTGGCGTGCCCATGCTCCAGGGCCCCATCGAAGAGCAGTCCGCCCAACCTCAGTCCCTTGATGCAATCGCGCTCATGGACGTTCTGGAGCACCTTCCCGATCCCGCAAACACGCTTCAGCACTGCGTGCGTCTTCTCAAAACCGACGGAATCCTGTTGATTCAGACTCCATCGTATCGGGAAGGCATGAGTCTGGAGCAGATGGTCGCGGCTGGCGACGAATTCGTGAAGATGCTTTTGCCGGACCAGCACCTGTACCTCTTCAGCAAGCGGTCCGTTGCCGAGTTGCTTCGCCGTGTTGGAGCGGAGCACGTTCAGTTTGAAACGGCCATTTTCCCGGCCTACGACATGTTTCTGGCGGGAACGATGGCGCCCGCCTCGGTCATCCCCGAGGAGAAGATCCAGGTGGCATTGAGTGTGAGCCGGGACGGCCGGCTTGTCCGTGCGCTGTTGGATCTCAGATCAAGCTTCGAAGGCCTCGCGGCTCGCAACGCTGAAGCCGAGGCCGACCGGGCGAACCGGCTCCGCGTGATCAATGAGCAGGGCCAACGGCTGGCGGAACTTGACGATGCGATCAGAGGACTATCGGGGCAACTCGAAGCGCAGCAAGCCCGGTTGGCGGAATCAGATGCCGACCGTATTGCCGGGAGGGCCGGCAACGAGAGCTTGCAGGAGCGGCTGGCGAAATCGGAGGCCGATCGCATGGCTCGGCGAGCCGACATCGAGACCTTACGGGAGCGATTGGCGGAATTGGATGCGGACCGTATTGCCAGGAGGGCCGACATCGAGACCTTGCAGGTGCGATTGGCGGAATCGGATGCCGATCGCATTGCCCGGCGGGCCGACATCGAGAGCTTGCAGCAGTTGCTGGCGGAGTCGGATGCCGACCGCATAGCCCGGCGTGCCGACCTCGAGAGCCTCCAGGAGCGCTTGGCGGAATCGGATGCCGATCGGATGGCTCGACGGGCCGCCGTGGAGAGCTTGGGGAACTGGCTGGCGGAATCGGACGCCGACCGTGTGGCTCTACGGGCCGACGCCGAGAGCTTGCGAGAGCGATTGGCGGAATTGGATGCCGATGGCATAGCCCGACTAGCCGACATCGATGAACTCCATAAACAGTTGGCCGAGTCCGAAGCGGACCGCGCCAACCGGCTCAAGATAATTGAGGCGCTTGATACCCAGCGCCATGAGCTGGAGGCTGGCGTCGCGAGCGTCGAAGCCAGGGGCAATGATTTGAAAGCAGAGGCCAGCCAGCTCGAAGGCACTCTGGCCGAACGCGAGAAACGCGTGAGAGAACTCGACTCGGACCTGGCTTCGAAGCAACGTGCGTTGGAGGGCGTGCAACGCGATCTCCAATTCGTGCGCGAGGCTTTGGAGCGGCTACAAGTGAGTTACGTGTATCGGCTTCTGCGCCACTTCGGACTGTGGGAGTGGCTAAGCCGGGCAATCGCCCGCGTGGCGCCCTGCGGAAGGGCTCGAGCGCAGCAACTAAAGGTGAAGCCTCTCGAACGGGTGGTCGTGGACCTCACGCCGGTTTTGCCTGGCGGTGAGAACGGTGGCGCCAAGGTGATGACGATCGAGCTGCTCCGCCAGCTCAGCCGCCTTGCGCGAAGCTGCGAGTTCATCCTGCTGACGTCGGAAGCGAGCCACGATGAACTGGCGTTCCTCGATTCTCCCAATATGCGCCGTCTTTGCGTCCAGGGGCGTAGCGTCGGGCCGTCGCGCGCGGCGTTCGTTCTGAGGATGCGCCAACGGCTCGGTAAGATCCTGCCTCCAGCGATACTACGGCGCCTCAAGCGCGTGTACCGGGCGGCGGGTCCGGTCTCCGGCGGCCTTTTGCGGCAGCTCAACGCCGACGTCTTGTTCTGCCCCTTCACGGCTCCCTTCTTCTTCGACCCCCGGGTGCCCACCGTGTCGGTGATCTACGACCTGCAGCATGTCTACTATCCACGTTTCTTTCCTGCCAGCGAACGGGACCAGCGTGACCGGAGTTTTCACGAAGCGTGTTTCGCCGCCGGCAAACTCGTCTGCATCTCCGATTACGTTCGGGATACGGTGCTCGAAAACGCCGCACTCAGCCCGGATCGTGTGGAGACGATTCACATCGCACTTCCCAACCGGGTTGCCCAACCTTCGCCAGCGGAGACGAAGGAGATTCTGGATCGGCACAAATTGGAGGACAGCGCATTCGTGATTTACCCGGCCAACTTCTGGCCGCACAAAAATCACGAAATGCTGCTCACGGCTTTCGGGATGTATCGTGCGCGGCATCCGGAATCCAGGCTGAAGCTGGTTCTTACGGGTGCGCCCGGTGGGAGGATGGAGTACATACGCGAGGCCGCCAGAAGCATGGCGCTCGATCAATACGTGGTCTTTGGGGGCTACCTTCCGGACGGCGAGTTCGCGGCGTTGCTATGGTCGTCACTGGCTCTGATTTTTCCCTCCTTGTATGAGGGATTTGGAATGCCCGTGCTGGAAGCAATGGCGGCGGGCAAGCCGGTTCTGTGCAGCAATGCCACAAGCCTGCCCGAGATCGCCGGCGATGCCGCCATCTTGTTCGATCCCAGGAAACCGGTCGAGATCGCGGAAGCAATTGCACGCCTGACATCCGACCCGAGGTACGCGTCCGAGTTGGTTAGTAAAGGTCGCGAACGGGTTCGGTTGTTCGGTGGGCCGCAAGAAATGGCGAGCCGGTATCTTGGAATTCTTCACGAGGTGGCCGGACGTCCCACATCCTCCGCGTCACGCGTCCATGGTGTTTATTCGGACGGCTGGGCAGCCGGACATCTTGTCGTCACGTTCGGCGAAGGCCCGGTGTCGCGCAAGCTAATGGTGGAACTGTCCGCGCCGGACTGGGCTCCCGCGAGCCCGTCGAAGGTCCGCGTCCTGCCGGTTATGAACGGCACTGGCGAGGTGTATTCGATATCGCGCGGCGAGACAATGACGCTTGAGCGCGTGTTGCCGGAGGGTAGTGGTTTTGTCGAGATCGAGGTCCAACCGCAGTTTCAGCCTGCCGCTTGCGGAGTGGGACAGGATACCCGATGGATCGGCTGCCGGTTCGGCTCCGCTCAAATTCTTTCCGAGGACGGTACGCTGACCTCGCTGGAATCGGACCAATATGGCGCTTAGCGTCTCCATCATCACCCCCTCCCTGAATCAAGGGCGTTTTATCGAGCGCACCGTACAGAGCGTGCTGGATCAGCCGGTGGAGGATCTCGAATACCTGGTATTCGACGGCGGCAGTGAGGACGAGACGCTGGATATCCTCAGGCGGTACGAGTCACGCTTGCACTGGGTTTCCGAAGCAGACCGGGGCCAGGCCGATGCGGTAAACAAGGGCTTGCGGCGCTGCCGGGGAGACGTGATCGGCTGGCTGAATTCCGACGACATTTACTATCCAAATATGGTGGCCGCCGCCAGCGAGTACCTCGCGTCCCATCCGTACGCAGACGTGGTTTACGGAGATGCGAACCACATCGACGAACAGGACGACGTTATCGAAGCGTATCCAACCGAAGACTGGGATCTTCAGCGCCTTGCCGATGTGTGCTATCTTTGCCAACCGGCCGTCTTCTTCCGCCGTCGAGTCGTTGAGAGGTTCGGGGTCCTGAACGAAGGTTTGCATTTCTGTCTGGACTACGAATACTGGCTTCGCCTCGGACTTGGAGGAGCCCGTTTCGAAAGATTGCGACAAGTGGTGGCCGGTTCCAGGTTGTACGCCGAGACAAAGACCCTTGGATCGCGAGTGAAATTCCATCGCGAGATCAACAACATGTTTCGTGCACGTTCGGGCCGCGTGCCGGACCGCTGGTTGTTCAACTACGCACACGCCGTGCTTGACGAAAATGGGATTCCCCGGACCGCGCCTTTCCGCTTTCCGGTGTTCGTGGCAGCCACTTCCATCATGGCTGCCGTGCGCTGGAACCGGCGGGTCTCTCCCGGCATGTTGCGGCTCACCAGAACCTGGGTCGAGGCCGGTTTTCAGAGCGTGCTTCCCGGCTGGGTGAAGAAATGAATATCGGTTTCGATGTCAGCCAGACTGGCTGTTTGAAAGCCGGGTGCGGGTATTTCGCCGATGGCCTGATCCGCCAACTGTCGGAGGTGGATCACGAGAATCAGTATGTTCTCTACCCGGCGGTCGGAGATCATTTCTGGGACCCCGATTGTTCCGGGTCGACTTTCTCTGTCGACCGGCCGAATTTCCGGCGCACCCGGGCGCCTGCAAGTCTGGAAAGCTCTCAGGCTTTCTGGCGCAATCCGCCAGCGGATTTCGAGCAGCAATTGGGTTCCCCGGACATTTTTCATGCAAACAATTTCTTCTGCCCAGAGCTAAGGAAGGCCCGGCTGGTGTATACGTTGTACGATCTGGGGTACCTGGAGGAGCCGGCCTGGACTACTGAGGCCAACCGGGCGGGCTGTTTTCAGGGTACGTTCAATGCCAGTTTGCGAGCTGACCGGATCATCGCGATTTCCGAGTACAGCCGCAGCCATTTTCTTCGAACGTTTCCGCATTACCCGGAGAATCGAATCGTGGTTGTGTATCCCGGGAGCCGCTTCGAAAGCCGTTCTGGTTTGCCTAGGCCGGCACGGCTAAGCCAACTCAAGCCCGATAGCTTCTGGCTGAGCGTGGCCACGCTCGAGCCGCGCAAGAACCACCGGCGTTTGATCGAAGCGTACAGAAAGGTGAAGGCGGAAGCCGGATCGACATTCCCGCTGGTGTTAGTTGGCGGCCACGGTTGGCTGATGGAGGATTTTGAGAAGACTCTGACTGGCCTTAAAGCGGGCACAGACGTCATCCTGACGGGGTATCTCGACGATTCCGAACTGCAGTGGCTGTACGAAAACTGTTTTGCTTTCGTGTACCCGTCCCTGTTCGAGGGATTCGGTCTTCCGGTCCTGGAGGCCATGAGTCTGGGCGCGGCGGTGATCGCTTCGAAGGCAACATCGCTGCCCGAAATCGTGGGAACCGCTGGTCTGCTCGTAAATCCGTGCGATGTCGAGGAGATTGCCGCGGCGATACGGCGGCTGACGGAGCCCAATGGTTGCCGTGAGGCCTTGAGAGAACTGGCGCCGCCGCGTGCCCGGCTCTTTTCCTGGCAATCGGCCGCAAGACAGGTGTTGACGTTGTATGAAGAGCTGGCGCAGTCGACTGGCGCAGCGGATAATACCTGCGGGGACGCGACGAACAAAAATCCGCGGATTGAGGGCATGGTCAACAGCCACTAGTCGCCCCGGATTGGAGTGTCCCGAGGGTGGGCAAGTCTGCCTGCTGGAAGTTATTGTGTTCAGGCCATGTCGGTCATCTCCCGACAAGTTGTCAGGATCGAGACCAAAGTGCACCATGGCCTCCCAGGTGCGATTACGTGTTTTACACCCCGGAGACAGGAGAGCAGTGTAGAGATCTCTGGCTGGGCCGGGTTTGGGGACGTGACTTGGCACACGTTCAGGCATACCTTCGCCTCGCGGCTGACACGGAAGGGCGTGGATCTGGTAAGAGTGAAGGAACTGCCGGGTCATTCTTCGGTGACGGTGACGGTGACGGTGACGGTGACGGTGACGATGCGGCATGCGCACACCAACCGCGAGACGAGGAAGTGGGCGGTTGGCATATAGGGGGAAATGGTGCCAAAATGGTGACAGAACGGCTCACTGGATTCTTCACGTTCCTGGCATCCACCCATGTAAGCTACAATGGTGTCTCATCGCGGAGAGGTGGCAGAGTGGTCGAATGCGGCGGTCTCGAAAACCGTTGAACCTTTACGGGTTCCGGGAGTTCGAATCTCCCCCTCTCCGCCAGTGGCTTTATCACGTCCTGTGGCGAACGTGCAAGCCGCCGCTAGGCATGTTATCTCGGCGTAGTGATGGAAGGTCCCTCAGCGTCACATCGATCTTTCGTATCCTGTCTCCGCTCTGAATCGTCAGGTGTACCAGCGTTCCCGCCGGCTGCAGAAACGCGGGATCGTCTCGTTGAAGCGGATTGTCATTTGGCGTGCGGCCTCAATGTTCTTGATGATATCGCCGACGACAGCTCCAGCAGTCTCGCCAGTGACCTGCCCTCGATAAACTCCACCCTTCATAATTGAGAAGCTCCAGCGGTAGAAGGCGAAGAAAAGGAGCTCATCCAGTGCGCGCTTGCTCTCGGGAACGCTACAGCCCGACTGCCTCAGAACATCACCTTCAGGGAAAACTGGATCTGTCGCGAGTTGTTCGCCGTACGGCTGATGATCCCGAAGCCGGAACCCGTCAGGATGTTCGACGGCAGCCCGAAGTCCACGATATTGAACAGATTGAAGAATTCAGCGCGGAATTGCAGGTTCATCGATCGGTGCAATGCGCCCGCCTCCCATGTCGTGTCCTTGATCAGCGCGAAATCGAAGTCGAAGAGCGCCGGTCCGCGAAAAGTATTCCGCCCCAGCGTCCCGAACACGCCGCCGTTCGGTCCGGTTCCTCCCGGCACGTTGATCGGGATCACGAAATATGAGGCGTTCTCCGCTCCAAGACCGAAGTAGTCTTCGCGGATCGATCGGCCGGTAGACAAATCAGGCGTGCCGATCTGATCCGGCCGGTCGGCGCCCAGCGAACCTGCCCCCGTCTGCTGCACGCCCGAATAGACCGTGAACGGCAGTCCGCTGGTGAGCGTCGAAATGCTCAGAAGCTGCCAACCACTTGTCAGTTTCGGGCCGAGCAGTCTGAGTCCCGGTGCGCGCTCCGCATGCAGATCCTGCACCGCCGTCGCGGTGAAAGCCCTGCTCACATCGAAGTTGGAGGGCCCCTTGTCCGCGCTGGTGTCGAACGGATTTTGCGGAAGCGCGAGCGCCGTCGCGCCTGACGTGCTGCCAATCCCCGCCCCCACCGGGCTGCTGGTGTCGTCGAGCGATTTCGACCAGGCAAAACTGAGCTGAATCTGAGGACCACTCTTCCCGAGCGAGCCCTGCACCGACGACTGCAACGCGTGATAGGTGGAGTGCGAGCGGTTGGTCATCAGCATATCCGTTCCGAAGCCGCCCGTAATCTGCCCCGCTGCGTTGAATTGCGTGTAGGGCGCAAAGGCTGCCGTAGCACCGGGATATGCGTTCGGGAATTCAAGGGCAGGAAGATCGATGCCTGCCGTGCCCACGTACCCTGCGTTCATGCTCAAACCGTGAAACGAACGTTCCAAACTCAGCGACCAGGTTCCGAGATACGCATTGCGGAAGTCCTGCGCGATCGCCGCCGCATTCAGCGGGCTGATCAGGTGGCTCGGCGAAAGCGCCGCCAGCGCCTGATCGAAGCGGTTCACGTCCCAGACCGTGTTGGGGGGGACGGCCTGCGAACTGCCGGACGCGAGAATATCGACCCCATTTGGCGTAAACACACCGGGAAGCTCTGCGGGGGTGATGACTGTTCCAATCGGCAGCGGAGCGCCCGGAGCCGCGGTGATGCGCGGATAGTCGACATAAGGCGCCGCGCCAGTGAGCAGATTATCCTGCCAGATATTGGGCGGAATGGTTGTCAATGCGCCGCCGGCATGGATCCGGAAATCCTTCGCCGCCTCCCAGGTAAGCTGAATGCGCGGTCCCCAGTTGTTGCCGCTCCACCCATACGTGGGCTCCGGGTTGATGATGTAAAGCTGTTCGGGTCCCGACGGTCCATTAATGAAATCGAGGCTGGCGGTGCGGTGCGCCCGCTCCGTGATGGGCGAATAGAGCTCGTACCGCAAGCCGTAATCCAGCACGAGGCGCGGCGAAATCTTCCATGTGTCCTGCGCGTAGAGGTTCATGTCGTAGCGCGATATTGCCGCCACGCCGATCTGGTCACCCTGCGGGAACTGTGGCGGCGCCACCGCAACCGAGTAGGAAAACGCGCTGCCCTCCAGAAACGCGCTCAGTGTGTCCGGCAGTTGCTGCCCCACGGCGATATCGTGTGCTCCGCTTGCCGAACGAATGGCGGTGGTCGCATAGGCCGCGCCGCCGCCGAAAACATACTGCCCGTTCGGGGCTGTGCCGAAATACGTGGTGTCTCGATTGGCCCGGAACTCGCCTCCGAACTTGAACGAGTGTTTCGAGGTCGTCCATGCGAAGCTCTGCCGGCCCATGAAGAGATTGCCCAACGATGCCGTGACGGTCCCGCCCGCCGCGTCGAACGCTTCGTACAATCCGTCGCCGAATACGATTGAAGGATCGGTGTGGTCCGGGGTCGGAAAGTGCGGCGTCGTGCGCGTGAAGCTCAGCGCCGATTCGGACGTGAAACTGGCCGACGGCGTGCGTGTCCACGTCAGCGCCGCATTTCGCTGGTGATCGATGTAGGTGACGCCGAACCCCGGATCGATCGCCGTCTGGTCGGGGTTTGTGGTCGGTCCGGTCAGGTTGTCCCAGGTGAAACGCGCAAACAGTTTGTCGCGCGAGGTGAGCTGGTGATCGATGCGGCCCGAAAGCTGATCGGCATCGGTCACCACTTTGGACGACGTTGCGTACGTGCGCGCGCCGAATGCGCCGCTCGGGTCGTTGGGCAATGGATAGCGATTCAGGATGCTCGCAATTGTCGGATTCACCGGCACATAGAGCGTATCTCCAGGGAATGCCGTGGTGTCGATTCCCTCGCGCTCTTCGGCCGTCGGAACCGCCAGCACCTGCGTCGTGTTCAGAACCTGCCGGAACCCCTGATACTCGACGAAGAACCATGTCTTGTCGTGGCCGCTGTGGCCGGGCAAGGTTAACGGGCCACCCATGGTGAAACCGAATTCATTGCGGCGAAACGGCGGGATGCGCTGTGGGCTTTCCGGCGTCTGGCGGTCGAAGAAGTTCCGCGCGTCCAGCGCCGAGTTGCGCAGGAACTCGAAAATCGACCCGTGTAGCCCATTCCCGCCCGAGCGCGTGACGATGTTAGTGAATCCCGCGGCCCCGCGCCCGATCTCCGCCGGCATCCAGCCCGACTGCGACTGGATTTCCTGCACGGCATCCACGTTGAAGTTCGACATCGTCGCGCCGCCCATTTCCGGATCGCTCGAATCGGCGCCATCCATGGCGAAGACGGCCTCCACGCCCCGCTGCCCGTTCACCGCGAACTGTTGCGTGAAGTTCGTCGCCCCGTTCGTATCCGTCATAGTGCCGGCCGCGAGCAGAAGCAACTGGCTGAAGTCCCGCTTGTTGAGCGGAATCGCGGTCACAGATTTGCTGTTGAGCGTCTCGCCGCCGCTCGCCTGGGTTGGGCTTTCCAGTTCGAGCGCGATCGAGCCATCGGCCCGCAGCGTGACTCTCGATCTACCCTCAATCGGCAGCGCGACCGCGCCCGCCATTCGGAACGACCGCCCTCCGAAGCTCACCGTCAGCTCGTACGAACCCTTCCCTGGCGCGGCGAAATGGAAGCTTCCGCTCTCGGTGGCCACGGTTGAGTAACGGTTGCCGCTTCCCTGCAACACCAGCTCGGCTTTCGCCGCAACCGCGCCCGCGCCATCGCGCACCGATCCGTTCCACTCCGGAGACGTCTGAACTTGCGCTCCAGCCCCCGCCCAGGCCAGAATCCCGGCCATCGCGGCAATCCTGCTGCGGGCAAAAAGCCTCACATTCCGCATCGGACTTCGCCTCTACGCTCCCCGGGTTAGGACATCCGCTTAGCGAACCTGGAGACTTCCTGAAAGTGGCGTGTTGTCGGAAGATGTACCGGCGAGGATCGCGTAGTCGCCTGGCGCGAGGTTCCAACGTTCATTCGCTTCATC
>Ga0187851_10003361_pt1 | contig 13454 bp, 8 predicted proteins | sample June2016WEW_6_10_FD_132997 | JGI IMG/M metagenome (GOLD analysis project Ga0187851, IMG submission 132997) | Peatland microbial communities from SPRUCE experiment site at the Marcell Experimental Forest, Minnesota, USA - June2016WEW_6_10 | ecosystem: Environmental > Terrestrial > Soil > Wetlands...
ACTTCCACGGATCGCATTTCGAAGAACGCGATGACTGACTCCATGTACGGAACATACGCGCTCCGCACGCGCGCGGCCAGGGCCGGATCGTCTTTCATGGCGTTGACGTACACGAAGGCGAACATCCAGTCCGAATCGTCGAACGTGACCGGCGCGATCCGATAGCCGCGCTCCGCCAGGAACTTCTCCAACCCATGCTTCTTTGCCGCATCGGGACCGGCATGCAGGAACGGATGGCGGAAGTACAGTGGCCGATGTGCGAGTGCCTCAATGAGCTCCGGCTCCCCGCGCACGATGTCGGCTTCGTAATCTTCCAGCGAGACGTTGTTCAGGTCCGGATGCTTCCACGTGTGATTCCCCAACTCCGCGCCGTGATCCAGCCAGATGCGCAGAATCTTCTGCAAGCCCGCATCGCCCATCTCCTGCGCGTGGCCCGCGTTGACGAATCCAATGAGCGGCACGCCGTGCAGTTCATCCAGCAGCTTCACGGTCATTTTCCGGACCGATTCCAGATCGCGTCCGCCCGAATCGCCGCCCCGGGGCAGGTCGTCAAACGTGATCGCTACCTCGCGCGTTTGACCCCAAGCGGTCAGCGTCAGAAAAGAAAGGAGCAAAAGAAGATGCCGCATTCGTTATGCTTATGCTTGCATGCCGGAAGAACAGAGTCTGCCCGTTGTCGTGATCGTCGGCCGCCCCAACGTTGGCAAATCGACTTTGTTTAACGCCATCGTGGGTCAGCGCCGCTCCATCGTCGGCGACGAGCCTGGCATCACGCGCGACCGCATCCACGGCGAAGCCACGTACCTGGGCCGGCGCTTCGAACTCATCGACACCGGAGGAATCATCCCCAACGATGCAGAAATGATCCCGACGGAGATCCTGAAGCAGGCTCGTTACGCGCTCGATCGCGCCGCCCACATCATTTTTCTGATCGACGGGCGCACCGACATCACATCCGCGGACCGCGATCTTGCCGGCATTATTCGGAACCTGGCGAAGCCGGTCACGCTCGCCGTCAACAAGATCGACACGCAGAAACGCGAGGATCTGCTCGGTGAATTCTATTCGCTCGGGTTTCAGGACATCCTCCCCGTCTCGGCCGAACATCGGCTCGGCCTCGACGATTTGCTCGAGCGCGTCACCACCGGCTTCCCCGTCGCGGAGGCGGCCATCGAACCGCCGCGCGAGACACGCATTAAGGTCGCGATCATCGGCCGGCCGAACGTCGGCAAATCAACTTTGCTGAATGCGATTTCGGGCTCCGAGCGAGCCATCGTGTCCCCTGTCGCCGGCACCACGCGCGATTCAGTGGACGAAACCGTGCGCCAGGATGGCATCGATTACGTCTTCGTGGATACGGCCGGCATCCGCCGCAAAGGCAAGACCAAGCTGATGGCGGAGAAGCTCAGTGTGGTGATGGCCCGCCGCAATATCCGCATGGCCAATGTTGTGGTGCTGGTGGTGGATGCCAGCGAGGGGCTCGTCGCGCTCGATGCCACCATCGCCGGCTACGCGCATGAGGAAGGCCGCGCGCTCATCATCTGCGTGAACAAGTGGGACATCACCACGCTTCGCGATCAGCGCGAATACACCGCGCGCATCCGCGAAGAATTCAAATTTCTCGAGTACGCCGAGGTGGTGTTCATCTCCGCGAAGACCGGCAAAGGCGTCGACAAGCTCTTCCGCATGATTCGCGATTGTTTCGAATCTGCCTCCAAACGCATCGGCACGGGCGAGCTGAATCGTTTCGTTGCCAGCCTGGAACTCGATTCTGACTTGAAGGTCCGCTACATGACCCAGACCGGCGTTCGCCCGCCCGCGTTCGTCGTGTTCACGTCGCGCCCCGCGTCGATCCACTTCTCCACTGAGCGCTATCTGGTAAATCAGCTCCGCAGGAACTTTGGCTTCAAAGGCACGCCAATCGTGATCAAGACCCGCAAGAACCCAGGCAAAGAAAAGCGCGAACGATAGAGGTGCGCCGCTAGCGCAGCGCTTTGGTCAGCGCCGGCAGCGTGGTGACCAGTTGCACGCCGAGGACGTTATCCACCTCGGCCTCCGTGTCCCCCACCTGATACCACTCATAGCCGAACTTCACTAGCTGGTACCGGTTTGGGCGGAACCCAATGGCCGCTTCGTAGCGTGCAAGATTCGGTGCGTACTCAGCCGCCTGGCCGAAACCGCTCATGCGTTGGTAGCCAACTCGCGCCGCCGCGTAGAGCCGGGGCGTAAGGATCAACTTCGCCTCCACCCACGAGAACGTCGCGACGGGAACGGAGGTTTGGAACGAGCCGGGATAGGGGAACGTCAGCCGCTGCCACTCTGCTTTCACCTTCAAGCGTCCCTGCGCCCATTCCGCGTCGGCGCCCAGACCGGTAGCCGGTGGCCCTGAGGTGCTGACGCCCGCCGCAGCCGCGCCCGGAACTCCATTCAGCCAGCTCCCGCGAAACCCGGACACGCCGATTCGCAGTCCCTGACTGACGATGAACCCGCCGCCTTCGGTCCACTGCGCGTGCTGATCGGCGGAGACAAGCGATTGCGGATTCGCTGGAGAGCTGTTGGCAATCTGCACCCGCCCGTCGAGGCGTTTCCACCATCCCGAGATCTCGCCGCCCCACAAGCCATACAAGGTCACCGGCGAAAGACCGTAGTAGTCGGAGCTGTAGTTAAAACACAGCGCACGCACGCCCGGACACGCGCTCAGGGCTGGATAGAGCGGCAGCGCAGAAGTGAAACTCAACGGCTGATCGAGCAGCGGGTTCTGCATGTCGTCGTATTGGCGCTGGGGCGCGCCGAATGCCGTAGAGAGTTTGCCCGCTTTCACCACCCAACCCGATGTCTCCCCCTGCGACGCACGCGCCACGTATCCCTGTTCGAGTCCCACTTGCGCCCATTCTCGATCGTCGTATTCGGGATAGTAGAAAAACGGAGTCGAATAGATGTCCACGGCGGCGTACGCATACCAGTGGTCGTCCAGCCGCAGCGACGGATAGATGGCGGCGTGATAGCCGAAATATGGGTCGTCGGATTTCTCGAATGCTCCGGTGATGGTCGACGGAATCGAGATCCCTGTCTCAGCTTCCTGAGCGAACGCCGCCGAGGCCGCCACTGCGAGGAACGCTAGCGTGAGCAGGTTACGCCGTCTGCCGTTCATACTCGGGCTCCACAGTTTGCGTGTCGAGTATTCGCAAAAGAGCGTCTACGATTGCGGGATCGAATTGCGTCCCGGCGCACTCCCGTAGAATCTCGCGCACACGCCTCTCGGGCATCCGCGAACGGTACGCGCGGTCGCTGGTCATGGCATCGTAGGCGTCGGCCACATGTACGATGCGGGCCAATAGCGGCACATCTTCGCCGCGCAATCCATGCGGGTAACCGCGCCCATCCCAGTCCTCGTGGTGCAGTTCAATGATGGGCAGGTAATTGCTGAATCGGCTGACGTTTTCGAGAATCCGCTTGCCGATTTCCGGATGCTGCTTGATGAGAGCGAATTCCTCTTCGGTCAGCCGTCCCGGCTTTTGCAGTACCGCGTCGGGCACGCCGATCTTGCCGATATCGTGCAGCCTTGCGCCAATGCGCAGAATCTCGATCTGTTCGTCCGGACATTCGAGGACCAGAGCGATGCTCACCGAATACTCGCTGACGCGGTCGCTGTGGCCGGCGGTATACCGGTCGCGCGCATCCAAAGCCCGGGCCATGGTCTCGATGAATTCAAGATAGGCCGCGTCCAGATGTTCGTTCGCGTCATGGACCGCCCGCGTAGCCCGGTTTATGGCCGACGCGAGAAGCAGCACCTCCGTCGTGGAGGACTCCGCCGTGAAGCTCTGCGGCAAGCGGCCCTGCTGTTCGGTCTCGCGAAGCTGCCCGATCAACGCGTGCAAAGGCCTTACCACGGACCGTGAAATCCAGACCGAGAACAGCAAGGTAATCGCCAGCGCCGCGCATCCTATCAAAGCGAAATTGCCGGCCGCGGCTCGAGTGAATTCGCGCGTCTTTGCATCCAGTGGCTGCAGGCTGAGCAACTCATAGCCGTCGCTCGCGGCAAACTTGCGGATAGGAAGCGCCAGCCAGTGCTCCTTCGCGATCTCGACGACGCATCCTGAGGGGTCCGAACAAGACGCAAGCGTGCTGGTGGCCGGCAACGTCGTTTCGACCACGGCGCCGCTGTGCAGCAACACGGACCGACTTCCGCCGCTGTCGCGCGGGAGAGTGAACTCCCGGCCGAGTATCAGGGATCCGAGATTCTCGTCGCCCTGGTTCACCGGCACCGACAGAGTCTCATAGAGATGACCGTCTACCGAGCACAGCGAGCAGCGCCCCAGGTCTCCGGCGAGTTTCGCGGTAGCCGCCACCGGCACGCCGTTCGGATTCACAAACGCGAGGAGACCCAGCCCGGTGAGCCCGGCCATCTCCGTGAGTTGTGCCTGAATCGTTCTTCGCGCCTCAATCCTGTCCTCGGCATCGGCCCGCGTCGTCCCATTGCCAATCTCGCGCGAGAGCGAGATTGCCGCTTTGAGTCCCGACGTCTCGGCAAGCGCCGACACCGTACGCATCAGATCGCGGTTTGATGCCGCAGCCTGCCGCTCCAGGTCCTCCTGGTGCTCGTAGAGCGATTGCTTCAAGGTTTCGCGGACGTGCAGGCGGATGGCCTCGCTCACCATGAAATAGCCGCCTGTGAGCGCAGCCGAGAGCGCCAGGAACGAGCACAGGAAACCGCGCGTGGTGAGCGATAGCCGCATTACTTCTCGTCCTGATCGTTGCGAACCGGAATGACGAAGTTCTCCGTCACGACGCCGGTTTCGGGCACATGAACGCGTTTCCGGAAGAAGCCGGCCGATGCGTGCCACGCGACAAGCTGATACGTTCCCGAGGGCACCCGCGCCAGCGCGAAATCCCCGTCCTCGCCGGGCCGGGCATAGAGCCGGTTGGGTACGACCACGATCGCCCCGTACATGTTCGGATGCAAATGACAATAGACCTGCACCACACCCGGTTGCTTGAACTCCACCGCTTTCGAGCGGCCCTGCGGATAATAGCCAAGATCAAAGCTCTTCGCATGGGAGAGCGAGAAGACATTGTGGAAGACCGGGTCCTGATTCGGAAAATTGACCGTGGAGCCAGCAGGAATCACCACGATTTCCGGGTCGAATTGCTGGTAATGCTGCGCCAGTGTCGCGGTAACCGGCTCCGGCGCGGGCAGCTCGCCGCCTTCCAGCCAGACCACTACACGGCTGAGCTCATCCACCGAACGATCAGCCTGCTTCGCTTCCGCCGTGAACCGTTCCGCATCGTACGCAGGCAGGCTAACCCGTCTGTGGGTCAGGCTTTTCGTGATGGTGATGTGCCCCGTCAGGTCGGCGGCACAAGCCAGGCCGGCAACCAACCAGACCAGAAGCGTCCTGGTTCTCGACACTCTTCGGTTATCGGCAGGGCGTGGAAGAGACTGTAGAGTTGTCGAAGTCGTCGGTCACGCGTACCGCCACCACGTCCCCCGCCAAACAGCCTGCCGGGATGTCGTAGTCCTCATCCAGATTGTCGGAAAGTCCGCCAATTGGCGCCGCCACTTTCCATTCGCCGCCATTAACCGAAAACTCCGCGCGGCTAATATCGGTTCGCGCATCTTTCGCGTGCCAGCGGATGTGTCCGGCGGTGGCGGTGAGACCGCTGATTGCCGGCGGCGTATTGTCGATGAGGAACGGATCGCTCACCAGCGTCGACGTGAGCGCCTCAGCTTCGGGATTCCCGGGCTCATCCGACGCCGTGACCCGCAATTCGTATTCGCCATCAGGGAAGGCAGTACTATCGATGTCGATGTACTTGTCGCGCACCTTGTCCCTGAGCAGCAACCACTTCTGGTCATGGAGGCCGCGGATTTCCACACGATAGATGAGCGAATCGCCATTCTCGTCGGTGGCGGCCCAGCGCGCGCCAATGACTCCTTTGCTGTACGTCAGGGTCTGCGGCGTGCTGGCCGGTTCCATTACCGGCCCCGCCGATTCCTGGCGATGCGCTCCCAACGCCGGCAGCGTGATGGTGGCGGGCGAGGGCGAAGAAGACGGAGCCAAAGAAGGTGCGGGGAAGCGGTAATTCGGAGGGGCGATTTCAATCTCTTCCAGAGTGGGAGCGACATTCTTCGGCAGGTATGCCAAATCGACTTCCGATATGTTGCCTGCGTCGGTGAATTGCAATCGATATTGAATGAACCGCGCGGCGGGCGAAGGCACGTTGCCATTGCTGCAGGACGAGCAACCCGGATCTGGTTCCAGACTCACCGGGGCCCACCCGCTCCAGTTATTCGTGGTGCGGTTGATGTTGCCGCTCCGCGTGGATGCTGTCAGCCCTGTTTTTACGCCATCCGTGGATAACCGGCCCCAGCGCGAGAACTGGACCGCATCAAAGACATCACTCTCGTACGTGCCGGATTTGGCGAGGCCCGGCCCAATGCGATAAACCTTTCCGATATTGCCGGTTGCGGCGTACAGGGTCCCGTTGGGACCGGGGGCGAATGCGGTTATCTGAGTGGGCGGGACATCCAGGAGCGTTGTGCTGAGAACGTCGCTGTCGACGCGGTAAACGCGGCCGGAATTGCCCGTGCCGAGAAGCGGCAGCCCATTGGAATCGAAGGCGATTGTGTAGACCAACGCCTGCGGGCTGGACCACACCCGATGGGGCGAGCCATCGGCCTCGATCCGATAGACCTCCGAACCACCCGCCAGTGTCGGCGGACCCAGAGCCGCGCCGGATGATGACGCCGCCGGCCTTCCAACTGCCTGACCGGCACCCGCGGGTGGCGCGGCTGCGGGCGTGGACGGAGGCGTTACGGGCACGGTGGGCAACTTGGTGCCATTTCCTGCGGCATAAATGACTCCGCTGGGCGAAACGGCCAGAGCGGTGATTTCTTTTCTCGCCGCCTGGTACAAAACGAACCCATTTCCCGATGGCGAAACGCGCAGGATCAAGCCGGACGGGTCCGTCCCGATCAGGATATTGTCGTCCCGGTCGATGGCGAGCGACCGCGCATGGGTGTCCTGGGTGTTGAAGAACGCCGAGCTTTTCCCGTCGGGTGCAACGCGATAGACCTCGCCCTGGTCGCCGGTGGCCACGAAAAGATTGCCGTGACTGTCAAACGCCATGGCCCAGATATAGCGGGTCTTCGGGTTGAAGAACTCAACGGCCTTGCCGTCGCGGGCGATGCGATAGACCTTACCATCGGGATTGCTCGCGGCAAATACCTCATCGTGCCCGTTGATGGCGATAGCATGGACTTCCAGCCCAGGCACCGACGCGAGTACACGAGTCTTGCCGTTCGCCGAAATCTCGAAAACCTTCGCGGTGTCGCTGCCCGAGCTGCTGCCGCCGGTGTAAAGGTTGCCTTTCGAATCGCGTGCAATGGCCCACAAGTAGGGCACCGAAGAATCGTAGATTTCGGTGACCTCAGGCGCAAGGGAGAGGCGGCCGTCGCTACGCAGCGAGACGTTCTCGCGCGTTCCCCTTTCGAAATCCGCTTCGCCAGTTTCCTGCCAATACTTGGTCTCGACGGCGAGACACGGCAGCGTCAGGGCCAGCGCCAGCGCGGCCGGAACAACAAAGATTGTTTTCATCAAAGAACTACTTTACCTGGATGCGCAGAGCGTAACTTCCGTCCACCACGAGATCGAACGGAATGCTGCCCTGCTCCACCACGTTCTCGGCGGAACTCACCAGGCGGCGGCTGGCCGTGCGGCCGGTCTGCATCACATTCATGATCGACGGCGGCAGGCTGGGCATGGTTTTGTCCTCGTAGAACACGGTGGGGCCGGCTTCGAGCAGAGAGACATACAAGCGGTCGTTCCGCCGCTCCTGATTGATCAGCGAAACGGTCTGCGGGATGTCCATGTGTTCATCGGACATGGCCGCATTGCTCTGCATGTGATTCAGCGTGTCGGCATCGCTGAACAAGATGGTGTGCGGGCCGCGCGGCAGATTCGCCGGAATCTTCACGGTGAATTCGCGCTCGATGCGGTCGCCGCGATAGGGCTGCACGAACACCTTCACGGGCACTTCGGAACCCGGTTCCACTTCGCTGTTCGGAACCCAGGCGTTCTGGATCTCGGCGATGCGCCGGTCAGGCAGCAAGTCAAGCGTCACGTTCACGCTGCGGAGCTTCGGCATCTGCACGGGATTCAGGAACAGGCGGGTGAACTTCTCGCCCCACCATCCGGCCAGTTGCATGGGCGCGGGAACCGGCAGTTCGCTGGGCGCCAGCATGGTATTGAGCTTGATATTCGGCTCGCCCTCCAGTTCCACCTGTCCGGAGAGACGATAAGTGGCCTCGTCGGCGAATTCGTTCAGGCTGGACACCGCGTTGAACAGCGTCACCATCATCAGGTACGGCGTCCACTTCTGCTGCACGAAGACGGAGAACTTCAGATCCTTTTCCGAGCGCATGGAGTTGCTCTCGTCGAACGAGCGGACCTTCAGATCGACGGGAACCATTTCGGCCGCCGCGCCGAGTTCGCCCATGATGGCGCTATGACGATCCTGCCGCAGCGCGCCCTCGATTTCGGTGGCATTGCCGATCTTATTCGGCTGGAAAGCGGAGGCCAGCGTCATGACAACATCGCTCTTCGCCATGGGCATGTCGACCGGACCCAGATTGAAAATGGAATGCCCGCAGGCGAGCACGTGCTGTCCGTCGTTATAGGTCACCGTGCACATGCCGGTGATGCTCATGTCGCCGGAGACAAGCACGGCGGAAACGGCATCACCGGGTTTGAGGGATGTCTTCCAGTCCGCTGCCGGTTTGGCGTCGCGCAAAGTACTTGTGGTTCCGCCGCCAGCCACCGTGGTGAACCCGGCCTGCTGAAACCCGGATCCGAACTGCGTCAGAGCATCCGCGCCGAACCCTGCGAAGGCCAACGGCGTTTCGATGGGCACCATTTGCGGAAACACGCCCACCGACGCATCGGTGCGGTCACGATTCTGCTTCCCGGGAGTGCGCGCCTCGGAGGGCCGCGAATCGTCGTATTGGTTGACTTCGAGCATCAGCTCGATCGGCGTGATGCCGCAGATGGCGTCCGGCGAGAAGACACTCAGCCGCAGCGAGACCGCGCCAATCAACTTGCCGTCTACGTACACCGGGCTGCCGCTCATGCCCCCGGCGACGTTGGTGCGTATCGCCTGGCCGCCCATTTTCCCCAAAATGATGTCCTGGTGCGGCCCCCAGAGGTTCTTCTCGATGCCCAGAATTTCAACGGGCACCGCCTCGGGCTGGGTACCGGAGAACACCGTCCAGGCCACGCCCTTCATGCCGGGGCGTACTTCGGCCTCTCTCATAATGATTGGTTTGCCGATGCCCGGCCGAACGGGGGTGGGGGTGGCTGGGGCCGCGATTACGGCCGCTGCGAACGACGACACCGCGCATAAAAGCACGGCAATTCGGTTAACCATTGGGCACATCCTCGGAACGATACACTTCTCCGCGGGAACTTCCGCTCACGGTGTCCCGCTATTATATCGGCTTTTTGGCGTCTTGCATTATTGGATGCGCACTGAAGGGGTTATGGTTGCGGGGAAGTGGGATGGAGCGTTAGTCCCGACCGGACTGGCTACCCGATGGCGCATTTGCGGGCGTGGAGGGTGCCGAGGGAGCGGGAGCCGTCGGCGCAGGGGCCGGTACGCCGGAACCCCCTTGCGGAGGAGAGCTGTTCAAGGCCTGCGCGGGCTGATATCCTTCACGGAGAGGTTGGTAGCCTCTGTTCTCGGTTTGTTGGTTTGGCGGGGGGTTGCTTCGAGGCATCTCATTACTCCTCTATCCATTCTACTCGAAGAATTCCACGGCGCGAATCTCGTCCTTCATGATGATGATCCCGCGTGAACGCTCAACCGGATTCAGAAAACGGCCTCGCTCGTCGAGAACCCAGACTGCCTCGAGGTAGATCTGCTCGTCCGCCGGGTCGGAGGAGGCGAAGGATTCGACGTCGAAGCGACCGCCGATTTTTTGGCCGTTCTGAAGGTGAACAATTACCCAGAACGGTTGACGCTTCCCGAAGACGTAGTCCCACGGCTTCCGTATCGGGTGTACGAGATGCCTGGCGACCGGCCGCCAGGATGAAAGCTTCAAGAACGCGAACGGCCAAAGGGCAGGGACGATGACCATGATTAGGGCAATCGATAGGGCATAGACGACGAAATGTCTGTGATAAAAATCATCCGACTGGATGAGGGCTATCAGCCAAAACAATGCCGCGAAGTTCAAAGTGCTGTAGCTGATCGCTTCAAACAGGGACTTTGAAGCGTCTCGGGGCTCTCCGGGAACCATAAGGTCATAAACCTTCATCGAAACAAACCCGGGAAGAACGAAGACGAGAAATAAAGCGAGCTTATCGGCGTTCCAGATATCCATACTAAGTGCCTAATGCTCTTTCCGCGTTAGATGGGACGACATTCGTCCTCGCACAAACCCAGATCAGCCCCGATCTCGGGCATCGCTAAGATGCTCCTAATTGCCCGCCCACCCTTTCCAGAAATCCAGCCTGACCCTTCAGGATCTTCCGGCGAGCGTCGTCTATGGTGAACCACTCGCCGCGATCGATCTCGGGAAACTCCTGAATCCGGCCGGAGCCTTTGGGCCACTCCATCGAGAACAGGTTGCTGCTGATTGCCGCCGGGTCGCAATCGCCCTTGAATGCCCACGCGGTGACCAGCTTGCCGCCGGGTTGCCGCAACTCTCCCAGCGGAATGAACTCGCCCTTCGGCGCGATCCCGGTTTCCTCCTCGAATTCGCGAAGAGCGGCCGCGAACGGGGCTTCGTCCTCCCGATACTCGCCCTTCGGGATCGACCAGGCGCCGAGATCCTTCTTTGTCCAGAACGGGCCGCCTGGGTGGACCAGCAGCACTTCGACTCCGCCGGCCCTTCGCCGGAACATGAGAAGCCCCGCACTCCGCTTCACCTTGTTAGCTTCGCAAATTGCCGCGTGAACGGCTCTTGAACCTAAGCGTGTAAAGCGCGTATAATCGCCCCACGCGTCGGGAGGAGACGTGAAAGGTATCTGCGGTCGAAGGCCCATGGCTCCCGGGAAAATCCAATGACTCGGTTCTATCTCACGGACCTGACGGTATTCGTGCTCGTCTGCGTCTGCGCCCCATGTGCCACTGCAGGAATCACAACGGGCGCCACGGCCACGTGGACCGGCGGCGGGGGCGACATGAGCTGGGCCAATTGGCAGAACTGGAACTGGGATAAAGATGATTGCAACGAGAATCACGTCGTGCCCGGCACGATCACCGATCCGACGAGCGACTGCTACAACCCGGCGGTCAACATTCCGGATGGCCTGGGCACGGTGAATCAGGACGCGGATTTGATGGGGTACATCACTGACTTCACACTGGGCTCCAACGATGTGCTGAACGGCTTTATGAGCTCTATCGGCAATGTGACAATCGCAGGCGGAGCAATTGTCAACGGCGGGGTGTCGGCCAGCCAGACAACGGAACCGGGATCAGTACCGGGAACGCTGACGAACAAAGGCACGATCAATCTCACCGGCGGAGGCGTGGGCGGCTGCACCATTGTGAATTCCGGAACGATCATAGGCTACGGGTCGGTGTTCACTCCATTTAATACGTCGCAGTGCGGAAACACGGGGACGACCGTCACGGCAACCAATACAAACACGATCGAGGCGAGCGGCGGCAACCTCCTGTTCGCCGGAACCTGGAACAACGCGGGGGGAACGATCAAGATCGACGCCGGTGCAACACTGCAGGCTAACGGCACTATTACCGGCGGCAGCCTGACCAACAAAGGCGGCGGGCTCGTGGGCGGTTATCTTACGCTCGCGGGGGTAGTTACCGGTTCCTCGCTGACCTTCGATGGCGGCGCCGACGTTAATGTAACGGGCACGCTCAACAACAGCGGCGTACTCACCGTGGGAGTGACGGCCGGTGTATGCGAGTTGAGCGTCAACGGCGGAGGGGTCCTGAACGCGGGCACCACGACCCTGGGAGTTCAGAACGGTGTCACGGGAGAATTACTCGTCGATGGAAATGGGACAGCCAATATATCGGGGGTTCTGACGGTCGGCGACTCCGGATACGGCGTACTGTCGATTGATGAAGGCTCCGCCGTTGCAGGGACCATCAATCTGGGATTCGAGGCGGCGGGGGCCGGAGAGCTCGATCTGGGCGGTTCCGACGGCTCCGGGAAGTTGAAATACAGTTCCCTGCAGGCACCCGCCAGGAGCGGAGGTCCGTCAGGGCTCCCCGGCCACATCCTGATATACCAGGGTTCGACCCTGACGGGGACCGGCGTCCCTGGCTCATCGGGGCCTGACGATTCCATCGGGACGAACGTCACGTTGGACGGCACCTGGAACGTCGGAAATGGCCTTGTCGTGAATGCGGGCACATTCTCGATCTATGCCGGGGGCGCGCTCAAGGTAACCTGCCCTGGTTGCGGGGCACCGGGGTTTGGCACGGGATTTGGAGGCGGAGCTCTGCAGTTGACCGGCAGCGCGACACTCATTGCCGACGGCAGCGGGGCCACAATCTCTACTCCTGGCCTGAACGTCAACAGTCCTTCGGTGCTGACCGTGCGCTACGGAGCTGCGGCGAACCTCGGGATACTCCTGACGAACTCCGCGGTAACAGTCAATGGCACCGGTTCGAGCGGCGATGGTACACAAATCACCGCGCAGACCACCGTTTACGGCGGGTCGCTGACCGTTGAAAACGACGCTGCCTTGAACGCAAGCTCGCTCACAATCAACGGCTCCAGCGCGCATTTGTTTACTGAGAGCGACGGTACGGTTTCCTCCAACATCGTGAGGGTCACTTCCGGCAGCGCCGACATCCAGCCGACGACGACATTGAACATGACCGGGAGCCCCGGGAATCTGCCACTGATCTCCATCGGCGATGGCACGTCTCCGGCCATTCTGTCCATCGGGGGCGCGCTGAACGATGCGACGACCATCAACGTTTTTCAAAACGGCACGCTGCAAATCGCGAATGGCGCCTCGGTGACGCTTCCGGGGCTGAATCCGAGGGTCTCGCTGCCGGGCGGAACGGTCGACGTGACCCAGGGTCAGCTCATAATCGGTAATGCTGTCTCAGCCGGTCAGGACTGGGTAACCGTAGGGCTTCTGGGAACGCTCAGCGGCGGCAACATTTGTCAGGCCCCTTCGGCTAGCAATCCGAATCCCGGATGCGTTCCCAATACGCTGGTCGGCGGCCCCGGACACGTGAAGGATAACGTCTCCAATCGGGGCGGAACAGTCTCCGTCACCGATCCCACAGCGCTCGACCTCTCCGGGAATTACACGCAGACCAGTGGCACGCTCGATCTGGAGATCGATGGGACTCAGGCGGGTCAGTACGATCAGCTCATTGCGGGCGGCTCGATTCAGATTACCGGCGGGACCGTCGAGTTCGACTTCGGCAACGGCTTTGCACCGGCGGCGGGCAACGCTTTC
>Ga0187851_10003368_pt1 | contig 13436 bp, 7 predicted proteins | sample June2016WEW_6_10_FD_132997 | JGI IMG/M metagenome (GOLD analysis project Ga0187851, IMG submission 132997) | Peatland microbial communities from SPRUCE experiment site at the Marcell Experimental Forest, Minnesota, USA - June2016WEW_6_10 | ecosystem: Environmental > Terrestrial > Soil > Wetlands...
GGAGATTCGCGCCGCCATGCGCGCCATCGTCGCCGCCACGCGCCTCGTCCCCGAGCCCAGCGGAGCCGTCGCAATGGCCGCGCTCCTCTTCCACGCGGCCCAGTTACCGCCCTACACCAAGGCCGTGGCCGTCGTCAGCGGCGGCAACGTCGCGCCCGAGTTGCTGGCCGAGGTGCTCACCGAAAGCGTATCCTGATGAACAACGGGTAACTTTGAGGCTGGCAGTTGTTCACTCTTGAAACGAGTCCTCGGGTGCCCGACGAAAGAAACAGAAGACGGAGAAGGACGCAATGGGTAATACCGTTCTGATTGTTGTTTTTCTTTGCTTGGCCGTAATCGGAATTATCATCGTCTATTGGGCCGAGAAAATCTCCCTACGCTATAACGCTTGGACTACGAGCTTTCGCGAACGGCATCCACACATCAACCCGCCTCCGACTCCTGCAATGCGAACGTTGAATACAAAGATCATGACATGGCTCTTTCGCCTTGTCGGCGTCTATATCGTTTTGTATTCATTTTTTCTGTTACTTACCAAATGGAAATCAATCTGATGCCCGAATGAGCCGCAGTTGCTTCCTCGCGGTTTCAGCGTACTCAATCTTCCAGGCCAAGGTCTTTCCTCACCGAAGCCGCGGAGTGCACCCTCTCCTGCCCCTTGCGTACCCGCTCCAGCGTCTCGGCGGCCAGATAATACTCTTCGATCTCGGCGATTCCGCTTTCAATAATCTCCCGCAGATAGAAAGCCTTCGTACGCCCCGTCTTCACAGCCAGCCGATCCAGCCGGTTCGCTAGTTCCGGCGCAAGCCTGATCGAAGTTGCCACAATCACCTCCCAAGCGAATACATGTATTCATTGTATCACCCGCTCATCCGCTCACCGAAAACACCCCGCAACGTCGTTCGACTATGATTCTTTCTGTGATGAAACCCCGCCTTCTCGCCCTCACCCTGGCTCTGCTCTGCTCCGCCCTGCCCGGGCACGCCGACAAGAAACAGCCGCAACTGGAAAAGCCTTTGGCCGGCCCGCGCGCCACCGCCCTGCGCGTCACCAATCTCTACATCTCGCCCGACACCAGTTCGCAGAAGGTGGACCGCGTGCAGATTGGCCGCGAAATGGTGGTGGCCGAGCACAGCGGCCCGTGGCTGCGCGTCTACGCCAACACCGACATCTATGAGGCGCAGCAGAAAGACGCCCCGGAATTCGGCCGTGACGAGATTCCGCCGCCCATCTCCGGCTGGATCGAGGCCAAGGGGGTGGTCATCGAAGGCGCTCCCGGCGGCGACCTGGTGCTGATGGGCGAAGCGGCCAATCAGGAATCCCTCGCCAGCGACCCCCGCGGCCCGGTCAACGCCGCGCAGAGCGCCCGCCTCCTTTACCGCCGCCTGGCGGAGATCTTCCCCAACTCGCCCTATGCCGCAGAGGCCGCCTGGCGCGCCGCCGACATCCTCTGGCAGTTGCGGAAGGCCGACGCCGCCTCGCGCCCCTCGGCCAAAGAGCGCGACCCCTACATGCGCGACCAGATCGACGAGGACGAGTTGAAGAAGGTCATCAAGCTCTATCCGCACACCCGTCAGGCCGATCTCGCCGCCTTTGAGCTGATTGAAAACAAGCTCTGCGGAGACTGGCAAGGCTCGCCCAAGTGCCCGGAAAGAGAATCCGAGGATTATGAAAAGTACGCGGTCGAGCACCCCGACGGCCCGCGCACGGCCCAAGCCCTCTACCAGGCCGTCTACCGCCAGGCCGTGCTCGCCGACATGTATGCCGCCGACGGCAGCGACAACAAAAGCAACGCCGCCCGCGCGCACGCCAAGGAGCTAGCCGCAAAGTTGCGCGATCTCGCCGCCAAGGTGCAAGATAAGCTTCCCCCATCGGATTTCGCCGCCCGCGCCGCCGCCCTCGTGTTCAAATTAGATCAGGGCATCCCCGTCTACGGCATCGACCGCGAATGAGGGCACCCCGGAGGCTCCTTGAACGAATACATTCAGTCCGTCTTGCTGGGCATAGTGGAAGGCCTGACCGAGTTTTTGCCGGTCAGCTCGACGGCGCACCTGCGCATCACCGAAGCGCTGATGAAGATTCCCTTGGATGACGCCTACTGGAAGATGTACACCATCGTCATCCAGCTAGGCGCGATTCTGGCGCTGATGCTGCTCTTCCTCAGCCGCATCGTGGGCTTCCTGCGCACCTTTCCCAAGGGCGACAGCGGCGACCGCAACTGGCTCAACCACCCCATTTCCATGACCCTGATCGCCTTTGCCTTCACCTCGGCACCCGCGCTGCTGCTGCACAAGTGGAGCGAGAAGAACCTGGGCAGCCTGAAGGCGATTGCCCTGGCGCTGCTGATCGGCGGCATCGTCATGTGGATCGTCGATACCCGCAGCAAACGCTACGAGGCAAGCACGACGCATGTCGAGGAGATGACCCTCCCGCAGGCCATCTGGATCGGACTCTGCCAGACGCTTTCCGCCATCTTTCCCGGCACCTCGCGTTCCATGTCCACCATCGCCGCCGGCCAGATCGCGGGCATGGACCGCCCATCCGCCCTCGAATTCAGCTTCCTGCTCTCCATTCCCACCATGATCGCCGCCACCTGCTGGGATCTGAAAAAAGAAGTCTTTCCCAGCCATGGCGCCGTCGCGCACGTAGTCATGACCACCGACAACTGGATCGTGCTCCTCATCGGTTTTGCAGTCTCATTCATCGTCGCACTGGGCGTAGTCGAGTGGTTCCTCTTCTGGGTCCGCAAGCACGGCTTCACCATCTTCGCCATCTACCGCATCCTCCTTGGCACTGCGCTGCTCCTCTGGGGCGCAAAGTACATCGGGAACTGACCGCCGCGCGAAACCCAATCCCCGGCGCGCAACCGCCGCCTGGGAATCCCTGACGAACTCGGCCTTGTCTTAGTCGTCCACCGGCTTCGCCAGCCCGCGCCGGAATGAAACTCCTCTTGATCGCCGGGCTAACCCGCTAACTCGCTATCCCTGCGCAGCATGGGCTAACTCACTGCATTGGATTCAAGATGCAGAGCTGACTCTTCTTTTACATTGTTTAACTTGCAGCACAATTGAAATCTCGCTTCTCTTTGGGTGTCCACCGTCCCTACCAGCCCGCGATCCAGAACTCTCGAAGCTGCCTCACCCTTCGCCGAGCACCTGGCGATTTCGCGTAATCCGGCAGTCCCGGCGACATGGGCGTCTTCCGGGAGTGATCCGGCCGGCCCGACTGAAAATGGATGATTCTGGGCTGTCGGGTAGTCGACGATCTGGGATTGGTAGACCGTCGGCTTTCACGCTTCTTGGGGAATGTTAACCAAATCGTTCTCTCCGAGCAGGTGACCATTCGCCGGGCTTCTAAACGATTTCCCAGAATAGCCGATGAAAAGAGAGTGACGGAGCATATTCTGAGATTGTCTTTTGAGGACGTACCCTCGTTACAAGGAAGTTTGAAAGGCGGAACGATCAAAGAGACCTTGCAAACTCGAAAGATCACCTACTTCCCTCGATTCCCATCATGGGTTCCGCTTGCTTGTCCCCTGCTTCTCTTCTGTCTTGCGGCGCAGGCTGCCGGGCAAAGCGCGCCTCCGCCTGCGTCACGCCGGGTCCTGCACTCCATCTCAGAGATCTATGCCCTTTCCGTAGACCAGGCGAAGCTCGGCTACCCGATTGATTTTGAGGCGGTTGTCACCTACAGCGATGCGGAATGGGGAACGCTGTTCGTCCAGGACGGATTCGGGCACACCTACATCCATATGGATGCTCGCAAGACGAATTATCCCCTGGGCTCGCGTGTCCGTGTGACAGGGGTAACAGCTTTCTCCGGCTTTGCGATATCCATAGCAAAGCCGAAGATACAGTTTCTGGGTGCCGGACCTGAGGTCAAGCCCATTCCCAAAACCTTCGAGGAGTTGAATACCGGTGCTTACGACAGCCAATTGGTTGTCACCGAAGGGGTTTTACACCCCTGCATCAATCCAGGCGACCGCGCCTGCTTCCGGCTTTTGCATGGGAAGATGGAATTTGAATTGGATCTGCGGGAACGTCATTCCACCGCCACCGACAGCCTGGTGGGTGCAACGGTTCGGGCCAGCGGCGTCTGCACCTCAAAGATCGATAAAGATAACAAGCGCATAGGATCATCGATAACGCTGGAGAGCGCGAAACAGATCGAAGTGGAGATGCCTCCGCTGGTGGAGAACTCGCCGCCCGTGACGGTGCAAAGTCTGCGCCCGGAAGATGCTGACCTGACCATGGTTCGCCAGGTGCATATGCGCGGCCGGGTGAATTGGACCTCGAACAGACTTTTCACCCTTCAGGATGAGACGGGAACCATCTTCGTCGGCACCGTGGCGCCTGTCCCGGTACACCTGGGCGACCCGGTCGACGTCATCGGATTTCCCTCCCATGGCCGCTTCGGATTGGAGCTCGAGGATTCCTCTGTGCAAGTGACCACGGGTCACCCTGTCGGGGTGAAATCTGCCCCGTTGAACACCACGGTGGGGTCGATTCTGAAGAACTCCCTCAACGGCCAGCGCGTTCATCTGAAGGCGCGGCTGGAGAGTCAGGAAGGGGATTCATCGCAGATTGCCTTCCACTTCACGGATCAGGACCACCCCTTCTCCGCGCTTTTGCTGCTGGATGAAAACTCCCGCAAGATCGATGCGTTTCCCAAGGGATCGACGTTGGAGTTACAGGGTGTTGAAGTTCTTCAAAACAATGGCAAGAATGTTCCTCCCTCCGTGCTGGTGCTGATTGAATCCCCGGATGATCTCGTCCTCCGTCCGCCGGATAACTGGCTCACCTGGCGGCGTGCGCTGGCGATTCTGGGCTTCACGGCGCTCTGCCTTCTGGTCCCCCTTGCCTGGGTCAAGCAGTTGAAGAGAACCGTGCGCAAGCAGATAGCCATCAACAACGAGCAGATGGAGAAGCAACTTCGGCTGGCCACCAAGTATCAGCGTCTCTTTGAGCGCAACCTGGCCGCGCTCTATTCCCTGCGCCCGGACGGCGTCATCACCGAATGTAACGATGCCTTCCTGAAATTGCTCGGCCTCGATGATAAGCAACAACTTCAGAACCGCTCCTACTGGGAGTTCGAGATCGAATCGGAGCGCCAGGAGGAGATGAAGAACGCTCAACTAATCGAAATGTTGAGCAATTGCGAGGCCACGCTCCGCCGCGGCGATGGCTCCATCGTCTATCTGCTCAAGAATGTCTCTCCGGTCGAGACGCCGGAAGGCATTGCCTATGAGACCACCGCCATCGATGTCACTCAAATGCGCCGTCATCAGATCGAGTTGCAGCGCTCCAGAGACACGGCTGTGGAGAATTCGCTGATCGACCCTCTCACGCAGCTTCCCAATCGCCGCATGTTGATGGAAAGCCTGCCGGCGATCATCGAGAATGCGAGGCAAGGAAGGAACTCCGTTGCTTTGCTCTATATCGATCTGGATGGCTTCAAACCGGTCAATGACAGTTTCGGCCATGCCGCGGGCGATGATGTACTCGTCCACATCGCCAATACCATGCGCTCGCTAGTGCGGAAGGGCGATTCGCTGGTCCGCTTCGGCGGCGATGAATTCATGCTCATCTTGTCTGACCTGCGCACCAGCGAAGACGCCGTAAGAGTCGCCGAAGGCCTGTTGAGCGCCATCGACATCCCTATATTCTTTCTCGGCCAGCAGGTGCATGTGAGCGCCAGCATCGGCATCAGCATCTTTCCCGCCGACGCCGCTCAAATGGAGGAGTTGATCGTGCGCGCCGATATGGCGATGTATGCCGCCAAGCATCTGGGGGGAAACCAGTTCATCTTCTATTCCGACAAGATCGTCCAGGCCGCTGGCGAGGCACGGAAAGTCGCCGCCCAATCCTGAACCGTGGCGGCCGGCTGCCCCAGTTCTCGATTCTGAAACCTGGAGTCCCGGGTGCCCCAGTGCCAGGTGCCCCAGTGCCTCCCTGGGCTTGTCGAAGGGTCTCGATTCTGAGACCTGGGATTCCGCACCGCAAACAGTCGACGTCCGCCCTCCAGATCGTTGAGCCTCGTAGTCTCCTAAGGAAGCTCTGATTAAGCTGGCTCTGTATCAGGGCACGACTTTAGTCGTGCCGTAGACGCCGCAAAATCAACGCGGGCTTCAGCCCCTGAGGGATCTTCTTTTGGGCAACCCGCCCCGCAATCACCCCATCTTCCGCAACCCGCCCATTCCCCCGCAACGCGGAGCGCCATCGCCTCCACCCGCTCGCGCCGTAGGCGCAATGGTTGCCAGCCCCGCGCTTCACCAACCCGCGAACCCCGACTGTACGCCACCCGCTCGCGCCGTAGGCGCAGTGGTTGTTAGCCCCGCGCTTCAGCGTGGGGTGGGCGCAACCAATAATTCATCCGGAGTCCCGTAGGGACGGCGCAAGGACATTATGTGTGCGGGAACCAATAACCCCTGCGGAATCTTCTTTTGGGCAACCCGCCCCGCAATCACCCCATCTTCCGCAACCCGCCCATTCCCCCGCAATGCGGAGCGCCATCGCCTCCACCGGCCCCACGCGCCGCCGAGCCAAACGGATACGCCCCGCCGTCGCCACAACTCTTTATTTCCCAAAGCTCAACGACGGACCTAACCGAAAGGCAATCCCCAGGAGCGTTGCCCCTGGGGGGCGGGAAACCAAGAACGGCAACACCTCACCATAAGATTCAGGCTCGAACCCGTCTGGACTCTGTTAGATTCAGGACTTAAAAGGCCCTGCTAAGAAACCCGCGGAGCCTTGACCTTATGCAACTGACCATAGAAACGGCAATCGCGACCTTCGGAGCAGCGGCCAGGGCGAAGCTGTCAAACCCCGCGGCCACAGGCCACCCCGAAGATCAGATTCGCGCCCCATTCGAGCAGTTGCTCTTGGATATCGCAACTCTCTCAGGTTTCCCCACCGGTTCCGTCGTGCCTGTGGGAGAGTCCTCGGTCAGCCACCTGAAGACGAGGCCAGACTACGCCGTCACCGTTCAAAAGGCCCTCGTGGGCTTCGTGGAACTGAAGGCTCCAGGAAAAGGCGCAGACCCCCGGAAGTTCACCGACCCACACGATAAGGAACAGTGGAAGCGGCTCAGCTCACTGCCCAACCTGATCTATACGGACGGAAACGCTTTCAGCCTCTGGCGGGATGGCAAGCTCGCCGGGGAAGTGCTTCATCTTCACGGCGACGTCGAGTCCTCCGGAGCCAAGCTCGCTCCGCCGCCTGGCCTACAAGGACTCTTCGAAGGCTTCCTTCGTTGGCAGCCGATCCCCCCGCAAAGCGCAAAAGAGTTGGCGCACACAACCGCGCGCCTCTGCCGCCTCCTCCGGGATGAAGTTACCGAGCAACTCGATCTTCACAGCGAAGCCCTTACCTCGCTTGCCACCGACTGGCGCAAATTGCTCTTCCCCGACGCAACCAACGAGCGCTTCGCCGACGGCTACGCGCAAGCCGTCACCTTTGGCATGTTGATGGCGCGGGCCAAGGGAATCCCACTCGGCAAAGGCCTTCAACAGGCCGCGTCCGAACTCACCCACTCAAGCTCCCTGATCGGAGCCGCGCTGCGCCTGCTAACCGACAGCGCGGAAAACCAGGAAACCCTGAAGACTTCGCTCGGCACGCTCATCCGTGTCCTCGACGCAGTCGATTGGAACAGGATCAGCAAGGGCCACCCGGATGCATGGCTCTACTTCTATGAAGAGTTTCTTGCCATCTACGATAACGACCTGCGCAAGCAGACCGGCTCTTACTACACGCCGCCCGAAGTGGTCGGCGCCATGGTCGCCCTCGTGGATGAAGCCCTCCGCGGCGACCGGTTCAACCTCCACGCTGGCCTTGCGGCGCCCTCGGTAACATTGGCCGACCCCGCCGTAGGCACAGGCACCTTCATGCTCGGAGTCCTTCGCCGAATCGCGCAAAAGGTTCACGAAGACGAGGGAGCGGGAGCTGTAAAGGGCGCTATCCACAATGCGCTGAAACGCCTCATCGCCTTTGAAATACAGTTAGGCCCTTTTGCCGTGGCGCAGCTTCGCATTCTGGCCGAGGTGGCCGATCTCACCGGCTCCGCTTCCAGCGAGCCACTGCGCATGTTCGTCACCGACACCTTGGGCAATCCATACGACGATGCGGAATGGATACCGGGCCTCCTCGCCGCCCTCGGAAAATCCCGCAAGGATGCAAATAAAATCAAGCGCGAAGAGGCCATCACCGTCGTCATCGGCAATCCTCCCTACAAGGAAAAGGCGAAAGGACGCGGCGGCTGGGTCGAGAACGCCAACCCCAACGCACAGCAGCCCGCCCCCCTTGAAGCATGGATGCCGCCCTCCGAATGGGGCGTAAGCGCGCATAGCAAACACCTGCGCAATCTCTACATCTATTTCTGGCGCTGGGCCACCTGGAAGGTCTTCGACCACAGCCCCGAACACAACATCGGCATCGTCTGCTTCATCACCGTGGCGGGCTTTCTCGGCGGTCCCGGCTTTCAGAAGATGCGCGACTATCTCCGCCGCACCTGCGACGGCATCTGGGTCATTGACTGCTCGCCGGAAGGACACCAGCCGGAAGTCAACGCCCGAATCTTCCAGGGCGTCCAGCAACCGGTCTGCATCGTGATGGTCTCTCGGTCAAAGAAGACAGATTCGGAAACGCCCGCGACCGTCCGCTTTCGCGCATTGCCGCTCGGCAAGCGTGAAGCAAAGTTCGACGCGCTTTATAAGATCCATTTGAGTGACTCCGAATGGATCGATTGCCCGACGGAATGGCGCGCGCCGTTCCTGCCCGAGTCGCAGGGAGCCTGGGCAACCTTTCCGCCATTGGAAAACCTCTTCGTCTACAACGGCTCCGGTGTCATGCCCGGAAGAACCTGGATCATCGCACCCGATGCAGATTCCCTCGAAAAACGTTGGACAGCCCTATTGGGCGCGCCTGATGAGAAAAAAGAGAATCTGTTTCATCCCCATCTTCGCAAGGGCGCTCCGGGTGACAAACATAGCAAGAAGATAGTCCCAACACCCTTGCATGGATTTCCAATCAACAGGAGGGCCGTTGCAGACGAGAGCGAGAGCGAGGCTCTCACAATCAGATACGGATTCCGATCCTTCGACCGCCAGCTTATTATTCCCGATGCGCGACTCATCAATCAGCCGAATCCTGAACTCTGGAATTGCAGGTCGAACGAACAGATTTATCTGACTGCTCCAAGTGATAGATCGCCCTCAAATGGCCCTGCTTTAACATTCACCGAGTTCGTCCCCGACCTCCATCACTACGCCGGTCGGGGCGGTCGCGCGTTCCCCCTCTGGCGGGACGAAAGCGCCCAGAAACCGAATCTGCCGCCGCGCCTCCTGGAGTTCATAAGCGAAAAGATCGGCACGGCAAGAAGCCCCGAAGACCTCATCGCCTACATCGCCGCCGTCGCCGCCCATCCCGCCTACACCGCAAAGTTCCAGGACGATCTATCGACGCCGGGACTTCGCATCCCATTGACCGCCGATCCCGGCCTCTTTGCGGAGGCCGCGCAACTCGGCCGAAGAATCATTTGGCTCCATACCTTCGGCGAGCGCATGATCGACCCGGCGCATGATCGCCCGGCAGGCCCGCCGCGCCTTCCAGCCGGAAGCGCGCCCACCATCCCCAAAGAGGGCGCAATCTCCGGCGACCCGGAAGAAATGCCCGACACCATCAACTACGACGCCGGTAAACAAAGGCTTCTGGTGGGCCATGGCTTCATTGACCGCGTCTCTTCCGCAGTCTGGAAATACGAGGTCTCCGGCAAGCAGGTACTTCTGCAATGGTTCAGCTACCGCAAGAAGAACCGCGAAAAGCCCATCATCGGAGATCGGCGCCCGCCCTCTCCGCTTGGCGACATTCAGCCGGACCATTGGCTGCCGGAATACACAACAGAACTCCTCAACGTCCTGAACGTGCTGGCCCTCCTTGTCGAGCTTGAGCCAAAGCAGGCGGACCTCCTCGAAAGAATCTGCGCCAGTCCCTTGATCTCCGAGGCCGAACTCAAGGCTGCTGGTGCCTTGGAAATCCCCACAGCTCCAAAGAAGACGAAGACCAAAAAGCAAAAGCCCCCGCACCTCTTCACCCATCACGCCCAGTAAGTATCCTCCGGCGGGCCGGAGGCTTTACGGTTGCTGGCCCCTCAAAGGAGCCCGTGCGGAAGCGCTCCATGCCGGCGGCAGGCAGAAGCGCTCCATGCCGGCGGCAGTCCGTCGCCCGCGCCGTAGGCGCAATGGTCGTTAGCCCCGCGCTTCAGCGTGGGGTGGGCGAAACCAACAATTCAACCGGAGTCCTGTAGGGACGGCGCCCATGCTCCACGTCCTTCTAACATTTTTGCGAGAGGAATGGAAAGACACAAACCGGGAGCGGCTCCCGTAAATGTCAAACCTCTACCGCCGCCCCGGCAAAGCCGGGGCTCTCTCTTTTGTAATAGACCCGTGCCCAACCCCCGGCCCTGATCCCTGCAGTTGGTTGCATATAATTCCCCATCCCGCGCTGACAATAAGAGCAGCAGCAAACGCGAGGCCCGAATGACCATCCTCCAATCTCCAACCCGCGCAATCTTAGTCCCTAGTCCCTCGTCCCTAGTCCCTGTCTTTCCCGTTTCTTCTCCCCAAAAACCGGGTACCCCCACCCCCCACCCTGTGGAAATCTTTTTTTGACCCCTATATTGCTCGTAACATACACGAACTAAACAGCTTGCATTTTGGTAATGTTAACGAATCAGTAACACCAAACCCCGGATTTTGCCTCTTTTTCGGCCCAAAACAGCCTCGTTTCAGGCAGAAAAGGCCTCTTTTTGGCATCTTTTCGGATGCCCGATCACGCGCCGTCCAACTGCCGCTTTCAAGTCCTGGCGAAACCCGCACGAGTTCCTTCGCGGCCCAAAAGCCGCCGAGCAATGCAGAGCGGCCATCCCGAAGGATGGCCGCTCTGCACTGCACAAGGAAAGAGTGCCTTACCGCTCGCTCTTCCGCCAGTTGATTAGATCGCCTAGCGTGGTGGTGGAGCTGGAGACGGGAGCCTTGTGGCTCTCCTTCTTGTAGCTCTCCACCTGTGCGCGGCTGGCCTCGTGACGGCCCACGGCGCGCAGGCTCAAGCCCACCTTCTTCTCTTCCACATTGATCTTGATGATCTTGAACTCGTGCTCCTGGCCGGTTTCGAGCTTCGAGCCGGCCTCGTCGCCCGCCTCGGAGATGTGGCAGAGTCCCTCCACGCCCTCCGCGATCTCGACAAAAGCCCCGAACTGCGCCGTCCTGAGCACCTTGCCGTGTACCTGGTCGCCCACGCGATGCGTCGCGAAGAAGCTCTCCCAGACATCCGGCTGCAGCTGCTTGATGCCCAGCGAGAGGCGGCGGTTCTGCGGCTCGACGCCGAGAACGACAGCCTTCACCTTCTCGCCCTTCTTCACGATCTCAGACGGGTGCTTGACGCGCTTGGTCCAGCTCAGGTTCGAGACATGCACCAGCCCGTCGATGCCGTCCTCGATCTCGATGAAGGCGCCAAAGTCGGTCAGGTTGCGCACGCGGCCCTCGACCAGTGTCCCAGCCGGATACCGCTCCGTCAGGTTTTCCCAGGGGTTATCGAGCAACTGCTTCATGCCCAGCGAGATGCGGCGGTCTGCCGGATTCACGCTCAGCACCACCGTATCGACCTCGTCGGTCGGCTTGACCAGTTTGGAGGGATGCTTGAGCCGCTTGGACCAGGTCATCTCGGAGAGATGCACCAGCCCTTCAATCCCCTGCTCCAGCTCGACAAACGCGCCGTAGTCGGTGACCGAGAGCACTCGGCCATGCACGCGCGCGCCCACCGGATAGCGCTCGGTGGCGTCCAGCCAGGGGTCGGGCGTCAACTGCTTGAAGCCCAGCGAGACCCGCTGCTTGTCCTTGTCGAACTTGAGCACCTTAACCTGGATCTCGTCGCCCACGTTCACCAGGTCGCGGGGATGTGTCAGCCGGCCCCAGCTCATGTCGGTGATGTGCAGCAGGCCGTCGATGCCGCCCAGATCGACGAACGCCCCGTAGTCGGTGAGGTTCTTCACCGTGCCGGTCAGAATGGCGCCCTCGCCCAGGTGCTCCAGCGTGCTGGACCGCTTGGCATGCTGCTCTTCTTCCAGAATCTCCTTGCGGCTAACCACCACATTGCCGCGCTTCTTATTCAGCTTGATGACCCGGACTTCAATCTGCTGGCCGAGATAGCCGTCCAGGTTGCGGACCGGGCGAATCTCCAACTGCGAGCCGGGCAAGAACGCCTTCAGGCCGATGTCCACGGTGACGCCGCCCTTGACGCGGCTAACCACCGTGCCGGTGATGGGCGTCTTGTCGGCGGCGGCCCGCTCAATCACGTCCCAGACGCGCAACCGCTGCGCCCGCTCGAAGCTGGCCAGATAGCCGCCCTCCGGCTCCTCGCGCTCGATCACCACATCGATCACGTCGCCGGGCTGGAACCTGACCGCCCCGGTATGATCCAGAACCTGTTCGAGCGGCACCAGTCCCTCGGACTTCAGACCCACGTCGATGACCAGATGCTTGTCGGTCTGCTTGACGACCGTGCCGGAGATAATCTTGTCTCCATAAGCTTCAACGGCAGCGGCCTCAGCAGCCTGCTCGCGCTCAAAAGCCTCCAAAGCAGCGGAAAAGTCGTCGACGGACTCAAGGCCGTGCTCGGCGTGCGCGGGCGGCGCGGCAGCCGGTTCAGCCGCAACAGCGGCCTCCGGTTGAGGCGAGGGCTCCGACTGTCCGGCTTCGGCCGACGGCGCCGTTTCTGCTCTCGCGTGAGGGGCTGCTTCTGCTTTGGCTCGCGGAGCTCTGGATCTGCCTCGGGGCGGCGCGCCGGCCTTGGCTGCCGCTTGAATCTCAGGTTCGGCCACAGCCGCGGACTCAGGTTGCGCGGGAATTTCCGCTGCCACTGGCGCTGCTTCTGCCGTCACTTCCAATTCGGCTTCCGCCTGGGGCTCGGCCTCGACTTGAGGCTCGGTTGGTGCATCGGCGTCCAGCGCGGCAACTTCAACGGCAACCGCGATTGGGGCGGTCTCTGTGTTGGACGTGGATTCTTGCAACGGCTGCTCTTGCTCCGTCGCAGGTTCGAGGGTTGGGCTTTCCAATTCGGTGTTCAGGGTTGTGCTCTCGGTTTCGGGATTGAGGACGTTTGCCATCACTGCCAGCTCCGCGATTCCTTGCTCCCGCGACGCATGCCTGCCTGTCGCTGGGGGTGGCTCCTCGGCGCGATTGCCGTCATCGAGGATTGCCGGAGGCCATTTCCCTGCCCGCAACCGCGTACCTGTGACCATGGCATCTTCGCAAGGAACAGTTCCCCCCGCCTGAACGAGCTGGCGTGAAAGGGTTCTGGTCTCCTTGGGAAACGCACGGCAGGCGGCGGCATGCCGGAGGGCGGCCGCAACTCACTGCTGGAATCCGCGCAGGAAGCTACGCTCAC
>Ga0187851_10003370_pt1 | contig 13434 bp, 6 predicted proteins | sample June2016WEW_6_10_FD_132997 | JGI IMG/M metagenome (GOLD analysis project Ga0187851, IMG submission 132997) | Peatland microbial communities from SPRUCE experiment site at the Marcell Experimental Forest, Minnesota, USA - June2016WEW_6_10 | ecosystem: Environmental > Terrestrial > Soil > Wetlands...
ACCTCGAACGAGGAAAAGCCATGACGGCCACGGCGGCGTCTCCGGTGGCCGCGGCCGTCGGCGCGCTGGTGGACGCATACCTAAAAGTGCTCGCCAACGAGCGCGGCGCTTCGGCGCATACTCTGCGTGCTTACGACCGCGAGCTGCATGGGTTTGCAGCGTGGCTCGCCGAACGCGCCGGTGCGCCGGAAGTCGCGCAGATCGAGCACACACAGATTCGCACCTACCTGGGAACACTATATGAGCGTGGATTGTCGAAAGCCTCGGCGGCGCGAGCGCTTGCGGCCATCCGAAGCTGGTTCAAATGGCTAGCGCGCAACCACCACATCGAGCAGAATGCAGCATCGCTTGTGGCCACGCCGCGGCTGCCAAAGCATCTGCCGCGCGTGCCTTCCATCGAGCAGATGAACCGCGTGGTGGATTCGGTGCGCGACGATGCGGCCAGCTGGCCGGCGCGCGACCGCGCGATTCTTGAAATGCTGTACGGGTGCGGCATCCGCAACGCCGAACTCACGGGACTGGACCTGGACGACATTCACTGGGCCAATGAAGCGATTCTGGTGCGCGGCAAGGGGCAAAAACAGCGCTACGTTCCATTGGGCGACACGGCCGCCGCTGCGCTACGCGCGTATATAGCGGAACGGGCTGCGCGAGTGGCCGCGGCCAGCGAAGAGAAGCTGGTCCAGACTCCAGCGCTGTTTCTGAGAATGCAGTTGAAGGGACTTACCATGGGCAGCCAGGCGCGCCTGACTACGCGCAGCGTGGGCCGCATCGTGAAGCGCATCGCCATCTTGCGTGGACTCTCTTCCGACGTGCACCCGCACACGTTGCGCCACGCGTTCGGTACGCATCTTCTGGAAGAGGGCGCTGATCTGCGCGCGATTCAGGAGTTGCTCGGCCACGAGCGGCTATCAACCACGCAGCGCTACACACAACTGACCACCGCGCAGTTGACCGCGGTCTACGACAAGACGCATCCGCGGGCGAAGTAACGCGACAGGCACCGCCTTACGACGAGTAGTCCGCGTTGATGTGGATGTATTCGTGCGTGAGATCGGTCGTCCAGAAGACACACGAGCCGGAGCCCTGGTGCAACTTGATTGTGATCGAGAACTCGCGCTGCGAGATGTAGGCGTGGGCCGCCGCTTCGTCGAATTCGGCCGCGCGGCCGCCGTCGCGGCAGATGGGCAGCTCACCGAAGTCGATGTCGAAGCGGTTGGGATCGATCGCTGCGCCGGAGTAACCGATGGCGGCCGCCAGGCGACCCCAGTTGGGATCGCAACCGGCCCACGCGGTCTTCACCAGCGGGCTGTGGGCAATGGCCTTGGCGACGCGCAATGCATCGGCATCGCTGGCCGCTCCGCCAATACGCAACTCCACTACATGCGAAAGGCCCTCGCCATCGGCAACCACCTGTCGGGCGAGCGAAGTACAGACTTCCGTAAGCGCAGACGCGAATGCTGGATCGTTGGCGCCGATGGAGACTCCGCTTGCGCCCGAGGCCAGCAGCAGAACGGTGTCGTTAGTCGAAGTGTCGCCGTCGACGGAGATGCGATTAAAGCTGACCTCGACCGCGGGGCGAAGATAAGCATTTAATTCTGCGGGCGCGATGTCCGCGTCGGTGAGAACATAAACCAGCATCGTGGCGTGCGGCACCAGTTGGGGATGGATCATGCCCGAGCCTTTGCCGAAAGCCGCAATGCGAACCTCGCGCACGGCGCCATCGCTTGCGGCCAATTCGAGCCGGGCGAAGGCAACTTTCTCCACCGTGTCGGTGGTAAGAATCGCGCGCGCGGCATCATGAAAGTGGCTGGAGTCGGCGCCGAGCGAGGCGGCAAGATCGGGGAGCACTGCGGCGAGCTTTTCCGCGGGCAGCGGCACGCCAATGATTCCGGTCGAAGAAGGAAACACCTCTTCGGCGCGGCAATTGAAGGTTTTCGCGGCGGCGGCGCAAGTGGCGCGCGCAGCATCGAGTCCGGCCTGGCCTGCGGCGCAGTTGGCATTGCCCGCGTTGATGGCCACCACGCGCACAAGGCCTCCGGTCGCGCTAAGGTGCTGCTTATCGACGATGAGGGGTGCGGCGATCACGCGGTTCGCAGTGAACGCGGCGGCCGCGCTGGCTGGAGCGTCAGCAACGATCAGGGCAAAGTCGGGGCGGCCGCTGGCCTTCAGTCCGGCCTTGCCGGCAGCAAGGCGGAAGCCGCATGGGAGGATGAAATGGGAAAGTTTGCTCATGGTGTGGACCCATTTAATCTAGCAGGTAGAGCCTGAAAAGTGGGGCCCGAAAAGTGGGCCCGCAGAGTCGGAGCGGACGAACGCGTGTCGAAGAACGAAGAAGCCAGCACGGAGTTTCTGGGACTGCGCGAGGTGAACGTGGCGCGCGGCGAGCGCGTCGTGCTGCACAACGTCAACCTGAGTATTCGCGCCGGCGAACATGTCGCCATTCTGGGGCCGAACGGCTGCGGCAAATCCACTCTGATCCTCGCCATGACCTGCCAGCTTTATCCCATTGTCCGTCCGGGCATGCACGTGCGCATCTTCGGGCGTGAGCGCTGGGACCTGACCGAACTGCGGCAACATTTTGGCGTGGTGAGCGCCGGACCCATGGGAAGCGAATTGCCGGGCGAGCGAACGGCCGTGACGCGGGGGCTCGACGCGGTGATTGCGGGCTTCTTTTCGGCGTCGACGCTGTGGCCGAATCTGCACGTGACCGAGGAGATGCGCGCGCGAGCCTGGGAGGCGCTGGAGCGCATGGAAGCAACGAAGCTGGCCGCGCAACTGGTGGGCACTATGTCAGCCGGCGAAAAACGCCGCATCCTCATTGCCCGGGCGCTGGTGCACCGGCCACGGCAACTGCTTCTCGATGAGCCCTCGAACGCGCTGGACCTGGCTGCGCAGCGCGAATTGCGCGAGGCCCTGCGCGGCCTGGCGCGCGAGGGAACCGGCCTCGTGATGGTGACGCACCATCTGGGCGACATTTTGCCGGAGATCGAACGCATCATTCTTATGCGCGACGGACGCATTGTCGCCGACGGCCCGCGTGAAGAACTTCTGACCGAGGCGCGTCTGAGCGAGCTCTTTCATACGCCGGTGCGCATCGGCCGCGATGCCGAGTGGCTGCACAGCTGGTAAGAGCAGGAGTCAGAGAAAATGCGGAGGTTTGTATGGACAATACGCGTTACGCGCCACGATGGAAGACCCTGCTCGCTTTCGGAATCATCTACTTTGTCTGGGGCGCAACGTTCTTCGCCATTCGCGTGGGCGTGCGCGAAGTTCCTCCTCTGCTATTCGCCGCCATGCGCTTCGTGGCTGCGGGACTCCTGGTTTATCTGTGGGCAACGGTGAAGAAGGAGCAGCAGCCCACGGTGCGCCAGTGGCTCTCGGCGTTTCTGCTGGCGTTCCTCATCTTCGTGGTCGACTACGGGATCCTGTTCTGGGCGGAGCAGCGCGTGCCTTCGGGCATCGCTGCCGTGATTCTGGCAACCATTCCTGCCTTCATGGCGCTTTCTGAAATCATGATTCTGCGAACACAGCGCCTTACCCCGCGGCTTTCCGTGGCGCTGCTTGCAGGAATCGCAGGGGTTGCGGTGCTCATGAGCCATTCGATCGATTTGGGGAAACTGGGCAAGCTGGGCGGAACGCCAATCGATACGGCCGGAGCGGTAGGGCTGATCATCGGGGCCATCAGTTGGTCGATTGCATCGGCGCTGGCGCGCAAACTGCCGCTGCCGTCGTCGAAGGTGATGAGCTCTGGCGCGCAGATGCTTGCCGGAGGAGTAATGCTCGTGGCCGTTTCTGCAGCACGCGGCGAATGGCACGGATTCAATCTGTTCGCCGTATCGGGCGCAGCGTGGATCGCACTCGCCTACCTGGTTTTTGCCGGTTCCATCGCGGGATTCACAGCCTACGTTTGGCTGCTGCATCACGAATCACCGACCAAGGTGGGGACCTACGCGTACGTCAATCCTGTGGTGGCTGTGATCATCGGCTACTTTCTGGGTGGCGAGCCGCTGGGGGCGCGCACAGTGCTGGGCGGGATATTTGTCCTGGCCAGCGTCATCACCATTACCAGCATGCGCACCAAAACTCCCGCTGTGGCCGAAGACGCAGAATGAGAAGGCACTTGCAGGCGGCCGCTCCGCGCATATGGCGCAAATTCACGCTGAAGTTCTGGCGGTTGTGCTAATATTCGGGCAATTGGCCAACCCCTTTGGCCGGGAGGCGGAGGTCACTTATGCCGCACATTTCCAGACGACATTTCTTGAAGGCCGGCGTAGCCGCCGGCGCAATTGCGGGCATGCACGGTGCACCGCTTTTTGCCGAGCGCGCCTCGGCCACCGACTGGGTGACGCTGGGAAAATCTGGCGTCAAGGTCACGCGCCTGGCGTTCGGTACGGGAACCTTCAGCGGTAGGCTGCAACAGGAGTTGGGGCAGGAGGGGTTCACGCGCCTGGTGCGCTATGCCTATGATCGCGGTATCCGCTTCTTCGAGACGGCGGAGTCGTATGGCGATTCGCAGCAGATGCTGGGCGTGGCTCTGAAGGGATTACCGCGCGACAGCTACAAGTTGATGACCAAGGTGACGACGAGCGGCAATCCGGATCCCGTGAAGAAGCTCGACGAACTGCGCAAAAATAGCGACACCGCGTACTTCGACATCATGCTCCTCCACGTGCAGACCAGCCCGACCTGGCCCTCCGACAGCGCTCGCTGGCAGGACGCGATTCTCGAGGCACAATCGCGGCAGACGATCGTGACCCACGGCGCATCGGTACACGGCCTACCGGCCTTGCGGCAGGTTCCGGGTAACAAATGGCTCGACGTGGCCATGATCCGCGTGAATCACAAGGGCGTGCACATGGACAACGACGGCGACCAGTGGAACGTGCCCGGAAACGTCGCTGAGGTAGTGACGCACGTGCACGAGGCGCGCGCCGCCGGCATGGGCGTCATCAGCATGAAGCTCGTCGGCGAAGGCGCGTTTACCCAGCGCAGCGATCGCCAGCAATCGATGCGCTTCGCCTTCGGCACTGCGGGCGTGGACTGCGTGACCGTGGGCTACAAGAACACTGCCGAGATTGACGAGGCCATCGACAACCTGAACCTGGCGCTCGCGTAGCGTTCATAACCTTGGTGGGTATCTGATCACAACCTTGAACAATGGCCTAGACAATCACCAAGCGGATACACGGATGCTCGCCCGGGCGCTTTGACTATTTCATCGCGTCCTTCAGCAGGTCCCGGTTATTCAACACAAATTCGCTCACCCACTCTACCGCCGAATTTGATTCCGAGGTACTCATTCCGCCGTACTCTGAAACGAGCGACAAGATCAGGCCCTTGTGCGCGCGCGATTTGTCCGCCCCCTTGGGAATGATGATGAGCACAATGCGAGCCAGAGCGAGATCGCCGCTTTCCTTGGTCTCTTCGAGGGTCTCGAGCGTGCCCGTCTTCGCGTAGAAATTGTATTCGGGTCCCAATGATCGGGAAAGCGCGCGCTCGCCGCCATATTTGTCCGACAGGAAGGAGGCTCCGGTTCCCGATTGGATCATCTCCTGCAAGCCTGCGCGAATCGGATCGGAAACCTCTCGCCCAAACGGATCGCGGGTAGGTGCTGTCCGGGCCAACATGCCGATGTGCGGCACAATCGGCCTTCCGGACATCGTCGTGTAGATGCTGGAAGGAAGATCAAGATTTGACCAGGTGTTGGTTGAGCCACCGAGGAGCACGCTGATGAATGCTCGCGGCGACCCGAACTCTGGTAGATGCTGATCCGGGCTGGTGGCATCGAACGCAAAGTTCGTTGCGGCAGGGCTGATGGAACTCAGTTGGCCCCATCGCTCTTCAACACCTTCCGTGGCGAGCAAATTATCGGCTTCGTTTCCGGACCAGAACGAGATGTCATAGGATCGGCGAACGCGATTGGTTTCGACGATGTTGACGGGGAAGTGCGCCAGCATCGCCTGCGCGAGCTGACTGTATTGCAAACCTTGAAGGCTTCCGGGAGTCTTGTGGCTGAAGCCATAGGCGCCGAGATCAGGAGCGCGGTACCAGGGCTCAGCCGTAAATGTCTCCAACTTAGACGAGGTGCGAATCTCGGAGCCGTCTTTGTTCCGTTCCACTGCGACAACATTGGGTCCAGGGTCAGGAGGTGCGAGACCGAGAAAATTCAGTCGGATCTGGTAGTTGTTGTTGGAGTCGGCAAGATAGTGGGTGAAATCGATCCAGTGGTCGCCGGTTGCCGTTCCATTCCAGGATACGCCGGGAATGTCGATACCAAAGAGTGTGTGATCCACCTTGATTCCGCGCACGCTGAAATGCACGAGGCGAGGATTCACTTCAAGCGATGCGGCAGCCCAGATGGGTTTGGTCGACGAGCCTGCTACGAGAAGATCGAAGTTCCTGTCGCCCAAATAGCGGTTCCTGATGGCGGCGGGCGCCTCGGTAGCGAGCCACTGGACGGGTGGATGCACATCGATCTTGCTCTTGCCGTCGGCGCTCATTACCGTTTCCCATTGGTCCGTTGTGGAACTGCGCGGCCATCCAGCAAGTGCAAGAACCTCCCCATCGAGATTCATGATGGAGATGGCCAAACGCGGCGGAAGAAACAGCCGCCTTGCTTCCATGCGCTGCATTTGAAGTTTTCGCGGAATTCTCGCGCCGCCGTCCGAGGGAGTCGCACCGCAGTCGACCTTTGCACACAAAGAAATTGCCGCGGCGAGCAAACGTTTTTGCAACTCGCGACCGTGCTCGTCAACCGACGCCTGTGCAGCTGCCTGCAACTTGGGGTCGAGCGTGACCCGGTCAAAGCCGAGTTGCTTGTCGCGCTCGGACTGAGAGAATCGCGCGAGCTGCTCGAGCCAAGTCAGGCGGGCGTTTGTGTCGTACGCAGCGCTCCATTCACCATCGACCCAGGCGGCTCCGACCAGGGCTCCGGCGCTGGAATGTGTCAGGGTGAATATCGGCTCTTGAGGAAGTTTGCAGACGCTTTGCCGGGGCCGGAAGCGCGCGCCATTGTGCAATGTGACGGCTCCGCTTAAGTCTTTGAAATCCGCACTGCCGGCGGGCTGGAACGCGAGCTTCACGCCTGTCGAGCTTAGTGTGATGCCACTGCCCGAGGCGTCAAAGTCGACCAGCACGGTTTGCGCGGGCTTATCCCGATGCAGGAAGGGGATCTTCCATCCACTGTCGTTGGCACAATTAAGAACAATCTCCGACTTGCCGCTGGTTTGTTGCGCCGATGCAGTAAACCAATCGACCTTGTTTTTCACGCCTTTCATCGGCGACAAGATCACCTTCGATCGTTGATGATTCGCCGCGGGAACGGTGGTGACGGTCACCTCGACGCCGGGCCCCTCGAGCAGCCAACTATCGCCCGATCCGTTGCGCCAGGCGATGGTCTTCAAGCCATCGGGCGTTAGCCGGGTATCGAGATCGATCACCGCATCGTATGCGGGATTTGCCTGAATCGAATAGGTTGGCGCTCCGGACTCAGGGAATTGATCCGCGTCCGCAATTGGAAAGCGTTCCTCAACGCGAAAGAGCGGAGGCATCGATGCGGCTTGCACGGGGCTAGCATCCCTCTTCCATTTGTCCATCAGCCTCATGTATCCGTCCACGGTGGTGAGCGAGCTAACATCGGCGACGAATTCTTCTGCGTCACCGGGACCCTTGAGGCTATTGCCTCCCGGAGACACGATCTTCAATGAATTCGGAAGCCCGTTGAAGCGCTCAATCTCCTGCTGAAGCTGCGAGTCGCGGTTCCCGTTCTCTTCGTCGGAGGAGGTGAATTCGATGCGGTCCGTGGCGGACTCGAACTTGAGTTGGTTGCGGATTTGCTCGAGTTGCCTGCGCACTTCAGCATCGCGGTCGTAAGTGGACGGCACCGCGCCAAGGGCAACCTCGCCGCCCGGTTTCGGGTCCAGCAGCGTCTTGTCCGCCATTTGGCCTTGGATGAGGATCAGGATTGGCGAAATGCAGACAACGAAGACTGCGGTTGTCACGGCCCTGGCCGTCCAGTGCCAGCTCCTGGCCACCGCTTCATCCTGAGGGTCGCGGTCCGCAACCATAATAAGAACCGCGCAGGAGAAGAGAACCGACCACCGCAGGACATCGGAAAGCGAGGAGACGGAAAGCAACGGCAGATTCCGGCCCGTGAACGGGATGATCTGCATGCTGTTCATCAAAACCTGCGCGAGAGTTTCAAGGAAAAATGCTCCGGTGATGATATAGAGCAACTCCGTGAGCCAGGACGCGCGCGACGCGCGGCAGTGGCGCCACCTGACAAGGCCAAGCGGAAGGGCCGCGAGCAGCAGAATGAACACGCCGCCCCACGCACCGTTTTCGCTTGCGATGTAAAACGCGTAAGTGCTGTCGGCTTGAACAGTGTTGAGCGCGATTCCCGCCTTCTGCGGGCTGGAATTGCCGAAGCCGACACCGGTATACGCGCCGATTCGAATCATGCGCAGATTCGCCCAGCGGTGCTCATCTCCGAATGCAAACTGCTGGGCAAGCGAGTCTCCGTTTTTCCCATAGGCTTGCTGTGCCAGCCATTGGTCCTGCGCCCATTTTGAAGTGTGTTCGGCAAGCGTGATACGCGTATAAACGCGAGGCCAGTGTTTCGCCCAGCCCGGAAAGAACGCGAGGAGAACGCCGGCAACGAAGAGAACGATGAAGGCTCCCGACCACCACTTCGCAAGCGGGCGATGATCTCCTAAGAGGACGACAAACAGAAAAGGAAGAAAAAGCGCCAGCCCCCCAACCATGCCGCCGGGATCGTCAAAGCCAATTGCGGGCAGTACGCAGCAAGGGAAAAGAATGAGAAAAACCCCAATTAGCGACTTTTTCCTGAGGCGTACCCTGCCGACGCGATGCAACTGCGCCTTGCCTGGGACAAGTAGGACCGCGAGGCCAAACAATTGACAGAGCGGCGCGAATGCCTCCTTGCCGGGACCGTTGAGCGCCGGGAAATAGCGCGTGATGAAGGCGACAAGAAAGACCAGGAGAATGACAAAGCTTACAATCGCAATCTCACGCCGCTGCCATTGCCTTGCCCACAGTTCGGTCAACGCTTCTTCAAGATTGACAAAGCGATCCTCGAGCGACTGTCTCGTGGTTCTTCTGGCCTTGCGCCAAAGCCAAACGCAACTGACGAACCAGAGAAGCAGGAATATGCTGTAGGGTTTCTCGGCGTCGAATGCTGCCCTGAATGAAGAAAAGAAGCCGTCGACACGGCCCGGCGTTTGCGACCAGTGAAGAAGCGGCCACATGTGCCAAACCAGCACCGGAATGGCAATGAACACGAAAAGGTTGATCGCCGGCAGCAAGCGGCGCCATCTCTGATCTTCAGCCTCCTGCCTCCTGACAGCGCTAAGGAACGCCAGCACGAGGATGAAAGCGGGTAGAAACGCCAGGGCTTCGAGCGAGAGAGTGACGCCACTTATGGCGAGGGCATCGACAGTGCCGGGATTTGCGGCGTAGCGAAAGGCCAGCCCAACGCGCGCGCAGAGAAGGGCCCATGCAGCGAGCGAAATACCGAGCAGCGTGATCAGCGTGCGAGGCTCTATCGTGTCGTCATAGAGAAAAGCCATTGGCGCCAGACAGCAAATGTATCCGAGCCAAATGACGAGCATCGGGAGAAATAGCGGCAAGCTGGCTCGCGCCGTTCCGAAATGCCAACTGGCAGGAACATCTTGAAATGTGTCCAGGTAGAAGTGATAGGGTTCGATGGCCGCATCAAAGGTCGAAGTCGCTCCAGGGATCTCCGCAACATCCACAACCGGCTGGCCCGAATTGTTCTGAAATTGCCCATTGACCAGGAACGCTTCTGCCTGCGGCGCGGGTAGAGCGCCGATGGGCAATAAAAACGCCTTGTGGCCGGGCGCAGGCATAGCTTCAATTTCAAGTTTGGTTGGAACGGGCGCAGGTGCGTCTTCCGGCGGCAGCGGGCTGGACTGGCGAAACGGCGGCAAAAAAACCAGCCGCGGGGTTCCATTGATCGACTCAAGCCAGATATTGAGCTTCACTCGGGGCCAGCGGATCGTGATGACCGATCCCACGGGAAGCTGCGAGGACTGCGTCTGAATTGCGGAGCCGGGCTGGCTCGCGATCACATAATACGCGTGATTGCTGTCCGTCAAAAGCAATTGAATCTGCGCGGCCCACCTGCTGAGCGGCCCAGCTTCCGGGTCCGATTGCGCGCGCATCCGCCGGATGGTCCGGTCCAATTCCGCGGCGAGACTCACAACCGACGTTTCAGACGCAATCACTTCGCCTTCATCCTTTTGGAGCAGGCTCTTGCGATCGCGAAAGACATCGATCTGCCATTTTCTTACGATCCAGCCGTGTTTTCTAACCGACAAGGTATACGAGTCTCCATCATGATCCGTGACGTCGCGATCCTGATCGAGGCTGGTGCCGTAGAGGACGTTGTCCTTGTTGTCGAGAACAAATCCGCCGCCGCCATAACTTTGCAATGCAATTTGGCCGCCTGGGCCGGAGGTGAAGTTGACGGTGGGTGAAAAGTGATTGCCGGGCCAGCCTGGAACCGCGCCGGCGGAGGGCGATCCTAACGTAAGAGAATTACCGCCGACAGGCGCAATGCCGACCCAGGCGATTTGTGTATGGTCTTTCCATCGCCCGGGACTGTCGACCATGCGCAGCAAAAGCAGCGCGGACGCCGCCGAAAGTGCAGCAACGAGCAGGCAAACGAACGCCATCCGGATGCGGTCAGAGTTGTGGAAGAGCAGCCAGGCCAATGCAACAAAAACGACTGCGGGAAGCGTTAGAAAGAGAAGGTTCATCCCCCAAACCAACCTCTCTTTTGAATCAGCCCCGCTCGATCAAGAACGAACAAGATGGAGCCGCGCACGCCCTTCAATTGTTTGGAAATGACGGGCTCGAGTTGAGAGATCTGTTCTGCGCCGGATCCGAGATAAAGGAGCAGCAGCCAATCGAAGCTGCCGTCGACGCTGAAATTGCGCGCGCCTGACTTACAGATATTTGTGATCAGTTCCCCGCACCGGCGCTTCGCATAGGGGTCAGCGCTGGCCAGAAGGTTCGCGACGACTCTCTTGAGACGCACCCAGGTCTTTCGGGAAAGAGTCACGGTGTAGGTGGGCGGGAACAGTCCCCGCACCAGCAGCGCGAGACCACAGACGGCGATGACTATGGCAGCCAACTCCAGCGGCAGACGATGCTCCTCCGCGCCAAGAGCACCAACCAAAGGAATCGGCAGATTTTGGAACCGTGACCACCATGCAGCCGCACCTAGAAATAACGCTGCGACTCCGATAAGAACAGCGGTGAGATCGATTGGCGGCGACCCATAAGGCTCCGTCTTAGTCGACTTGCCATGGCGGGCCCTATCGATCAAAAGAAGATCCGCCAGGTCACGGTATTGGTCGGGGTCGACATCATCTGCGGGATCAGGCGCAATTATGCGATCGGAATTCTCGATCGCCTTCACGACTCGTTCGATCGCGTCGCGTAATTTGCTTGCCTCCGTGAGGAGTTCAGATGAGGCAATCTCATTCGCTTCGGGTTTCGATGCATTGACGGCCCCTTTCTTCTGGGCCGGCTGCATAGCTTCGTAGTATCGATGGAATTGACGGTCCGATGCCAGATCACCGAGTGTAGCCGCGAACCGCTTTTGTAATTCGAGCAGTTTGGCGATCTGAACAAACTCCTGAACGGAAATGCCCAATTTCTTGCTCTTGGTGAAGAGCCGCAACAGGTCGATGCATTCCAGCGCCAGGATGGCCCGCTCTTCCTTCGGGACTTCCTTTGAGGCAAAGGGTTTGCCATTGTGCAGGGCTTGTGAGAGAGACCATAAATTCTCCCAGCCCTGAGGGCTTTCATACGCGATCGCAAGCTTCGTCTCCACGGCGAGCTCGTTGCGGAGACTGGATGAAGCAAGCCGCTTGAGCCACGCGCGCGCAGCCGTTCCCAATTCGCGTGGTTCTTCCCTGAGCAGGAGTGCCAGATCTCTCAAGGACGCGTCGAGATTGCCTTTGAATTTCTCCAGCTCCGCATTCACTTCTTCGGCGGGAATAAAGAACAAGCTGTCGTAGAGCCAGGTGCGGATGGGGTAAGCAGGGCCCTTGCGAAGGCGTGAGGCAGCTTCTTGTTTGAGGATCTGATTGAGCCTGGGATCTTCATTGCTCTTCCACGGCGCGAGCCAGGGTTGCCGCTGCGCGAATTCCTTGAGGAATTCGTTCTCTGCGTCTCCCGTCTCTGTATCGCGCAGGAAACGCCTCCATCCCTCCAAATCCGCTCGCGTCAGGTCGCCTTTCTTCGCGATCATTTGCCGTTTGCATCGCGCCAGGCAGAGGTCGGGAGGCAGTTCGAGGTACTCAGGAACGAGTGGAGGAACCGACTCGGCGTCGAGCTGCGTGCTGAGCGCATCGGCATCGAGATAAGGAACCATGGCTCGCGGAATACGCGTGGGACCGATCTGACGTCGGGACTCAAGGATGGCGCGCGTTTGATTGGGACCGATCCTCGTTTGGTGAGCGGCTTTATCCATCGCATTCTGATAGGCGGCAGCAAAAATCTCCGCGGCGAGCATGCCGTCCTCCGGTAGCTCTTCGCGAAATACTGAGTCATCTCCGGTCGCTGCCTGCCGCCACAGTCCGGCGCGATCGAAGAATTGTTTCGCGTCGGGCCAGTAGATTGCCGGCTGATTGACCAGTTCGCGGGCCGTCTCCGCGGTCGACGGGGACTCGCTCAACTGCTGCAGCAGCGATTGCAGTTGATCGCCGTCGCGGATGACAGCAGACGGATCGATCTTTTCTCCAAATGGCTCATCGTCGAGCAAAGCGCCTGCGCCGAATCCGGCCGCCTGCGTATACGAGCCGCCCACCATCCACCCCCGGCCGGTTTGAAGCCAGGGAGGCAGACGGAAACTCAGGCTTGCCAGCTCAGCCATCGTTGGTCGCTGCTCGACGCCGAGCGCACGAGGCGGGGCCACGACGGGAACCTCGGAATTCAAAGACCCGGCAAGAAAGCTCGCCCACCTTTTTTCAAAGGCCGCCAGCCTGGTTGTTCCCAGGGCAAAGCGATCGAGTTCGCGTTTGGCGAGAATCTCTTCAACCACGGAGCGCAACAATGCGGTGCTGAGTTGCTCGGGAGTCATGAAGGTCGCGCGCCGGGAGCTTTGCGCACCAAACATGCACTCCAGAAGACCGGCGGCATTCCAGCCCGCTCGACTCCAAAGCGAGTCAGCGCCTTCCCATGGTCCGAGATCGAGCAGGACCGTATATGGGTAGCCGCCACGGTATTGGGGATTGATGCGCTCGCGATAGAGGAGGGCCGGACTTCCGCCGGGAAATATCAGGCCATAGCTCGGGCTTCCTGAGGGAATCCCGTAAAGATCCCCAAGATACTCGCTGGAAATGCCGGGCCATTCTCCAATCAAGGTGCGAATCGAATACT
>Ga0187851_10003371_pt1 | contig 13433 bp, 17 predicted proteins | sample June2016WEW_6_10_FD_132997 | JGI IMG/M metagenome (GOLD analysis project Ga0187851, IMG submission 132997) | Peatland microbial communities from SPRUCE experiment site at the Marcell Experimental Forest, Minnesota, USA - June2016WEW_6_10 | ecosystem: Environmental > Terrestrial > Soil >...
ATCTCAGCCTCCCTAAGTTTGTTGATGATCTGTTCTGGCGTGTACCCTTTCTTTGGCATTTTGCCCCCCTAATTATTTTTTAGTCTAACATTTAATGTGGACTATTTTTTGGGGGGCAGGTCAGTTCAACAACAAGATAATACTGAAGTCTCACTGGACTCCCCTAACTCACAGGTGGCCTCAAAAAAGGGTGAGTTAGGCAAAACAAAAAAGGAACAAGAAGAATTGGAATTTTAGGGGTTATTTTCATGGATACAGAATTGCTAAATCGGGTGAAGTTGGGTAATGCCAAATTTAATGGTGCTTGGCTCCATGCACGAGAGGTTGTCGATAATCCAGAGGAGTGGTCAAGGCTTATGGGCATGATTGATCGAGCATGGCCGCGGCTTGAAATTCTGTGTATGGAACTAATTAGTGAAGGATATCGCGATTGTCTCTATGGTGATGGAGAACGCACCCAGTGTTTTGAGGATGATGGTCGTTTTTGTTGGGTATGCCCCAAAAAGCCATGTTATGCATGCGGAGGATCTTCTTGGTGGTGGCGTCAGAATAAGTGGGCTCCAAAAGGTGATTGGCTATGCTCCCGGTGCTATCCACCAGTGGTTAGAGAAAACGAAGATAAAGAAAACATAAAAGGAGGAGTAAGAGAATGTATCACGAAGATTTAAATCCGGAGACGTCGCCGGGACCAGTTAAATCAAGAAGAAAATGTGAAAGGAAAACAACCCACTGTCGAACGCCTGGTTGCTATGAACGTGCTGTGCTCGACAGCGACTGGACCCCCGCTTCCGGTTACGACTCGACATTGAAAAAGTTTGTTTGCTCTAAAGGGCACACAACTTTTCTCTCGCGAAGGACATCATAACAGACCTATAGTGGTATCTTGATCATTGGGTTTATTTTGACAATGCAAAGAATGAGTTGGGTGCTGAAAATTGCGGTGCCTCGGTCTGCGCATTCAACTCTGGTTAATGATTATAGAGGAAAAAGATGAAAGTGTTATGTCCCTATTGCGGGCAATCAGTAACGATCAAAGGGTTAGGTCGAAAACCTTCCGAGATAGGCGTCAAAAACATTCTTGACGCGTTGATTTCAACCCGGAGCATTGCGGAGGCAGCCAAACAATTAAAATGCAGCCGCGGTCACATTTACGGCATTTTAAAAGCAAATGGACTAATCGCGAAAAAGTTATCGGAGAGGAATTAATACTTAAGATGTTTGTTCGAACAAAAACTATCAATGGGCATGATTACTCTTACTTGGTCAAAAACATAAGAGATGATCGTGCGGTGAGATCAGTGAGTAAATAATAAATATCGTAGTGCCTAAGTTTTAGAAAATGAAACGTATATTTAGCGGATCAAAGAAAAAATTAAAAAGGTTGGTGTGAATAAAATGATAAGGCTTTCGATTAAAGAGGAAGCAACTACCACAGACGGTGATGAATGTGCGATTTGTGGCAAAAAGCTGGTCGATTCAACAATCGGCCTTGGACTATTCTTGGCGGATTCTTGGGACCCAGTTTGCTGGAATTGCGGTGACTGGCTGGCTCCTCAGTTAGTGCGAATCCTGAGATTAATGCGCGGGGGAGATTCTAACGAAATGGATGAGCACAAGTTAATGAAACTTGAGGAATACGCCGATAACAGATTAGTGGTTTTCGATCGGTTCGATGCATTTAAAGATGTTCCTCGCAAACAGGTCTCACATAATGCCGACCCTGGCCGTAAAATGAATGGCGATAGAGATGGCGATTTCCTGTCGCATGACGTGGCAGGAGAGTTGATATCGGGATGCGGGGCAGTGCGTGTTTTGGTCACTCGCGGAACCAAGTCTGAAGATGCTGTAAGACTTATCACCAAACTATCGGAGATGATTAAGGCTAAAACAAAGGCTATGACATCTCGTGACAACCTGGCGAATGAAAGTGCTCCGACTGATGAATCAACAAAATAGACTTTGAACCGTATGACATTGCTGTTTAAGGAGCTGAGCTAGTGAGAAATGAATTACCAATGGCGACCAACGCTAGTGCCATTAAAGAATTTACCCTCAATTATATATTCTGGTCGACGGCCGGTGGGCAACGTGCCTGCTCCTTAGCACGCAACGGGGTAATAGATTCTTCACCTATCAACTTGAGTCCGCCGGCTTCGACACCGTTATTTTGGGCAAAGACTGAAACGCAACAACATTCAAAAGCGGTTGCATTTTCATGGTTTACTGGTCGATGTCGGACGGGGAAAAAAACGGCATTAGATATGAGAGATGTATATGGAAATTAAAGAATCGCAACAATCTAGACAAATCGTTGCGGAGGAGAGTGCCGATGTCAGGTAGCTTTTCGTTGATAAATGTACCATCACTTAAAGATAAACCGGCTGTTACCGAGGAAGAAGCGAAGATGATCTGGAACGCCGCCATGAAACCGATGATTGCGATGTTAATCAAGGTGCTCTGGTATACCGGTCTAAGGATTTCGGAAGCCTTAGCGTTGACTACAGTGTCACTTCAGCGGGAGGGCATGAATTACAAACTGCTGGTGTGGACGGAAAAGGTTGGCAAAGTAAAGGGTCAAAGCAAACCTGATGCTCTACCGGTACCACATATGCTCGGATTGGACCTGACCGATTACATCCGACAGCATTGTTCTCCTGGCAGTCTTTTATTCCCGATTCACAGGTCAAACGCCTGGAGACAAATCCAGAAGTGCGCCAAACTTGCAGGCCTTCCCAACTGGCGGGAGATCCACCCCCATTCCTTCAGGCACGGGTTCATCTACGACAAGGCAAGTAAAGGGGTCCACCCGTATGTCCTTACTAAGTTAGCCCGTCACAGAGATTTGAAAACCACTTTGGGCTATTTCCGTCCAACTGACGCCGATCTGCGACAGGCAATGGAACGATAAATGAAATGTATGTGGAGGAATTATTATGGAAGATTATTCCGAGAGATTACCGAGCCGCCTTGCAGCCCGGCTGGTAATGGCATTGACTGCGGAGGACATCGCAGATTGTTATACCTGGGGTAAAGAGAAAGCAGGTACGGAAGACCGGAGTCTCAGTTTATTCTTATTCTGCATCCTTTCTACCCTATGTCTGGAATATATTTATCAAAAACATCTTACCGAAACAGATGTTGAATTTCAGAGGATAATCGCTCATTTGTCGCGACTCACGGGATTATTTCATTGGAATGATAAGTGCCTTTCCTATACAGGGACGCTGAAGATCCTCACGGGTAACGGGGAAATCCCAGCTGATATTGACCTTGATCATTCCGATCAAGATCATCCGAAATACGTTATGATGTCGCGTTTCATCGATGTACTCACCGTTGCCTATGACATTCTCGAAGACTATGAATCAACAATACCTTCTTCAAACATCGAAAACCTGACGCTCGAAGAAATCGATTCCCTTTCTAAATGCAAACAGCCGGGGTTAGACAATGTGTTGGAATCGGCAAGACGAACGGTCATCAATATAGCTCAGTTAAGGGCGGTGGGAAAAGCAATGAGGGAAAGGTGGCTGCACGGTACGCAACCGATTAGAAGGGACGAAAATGAGTTCCCGTTCGAGTTATAAATTGGGGTTACCGTGTTGCACCTTAGTTAAAGTATGTCTTCGATGTAGCCCTTATATATCTTTTTTATATTAACTGGCCGCGGCGCCAAGGGGGTCGGTTTTGAAACCTAAATTTGATATGGGACAATTCCAATCACGCCATTTTACTAACAAGAAGGGTAAGCCTTTCCGAACCAAACCGCATTTTGCCAAGTTTAATACGATTCACAATGCAACTCGAACCCGTGTTTATATGGTTTTATATTGGCGGAGATTTAAGTTGAAATTGAACACCGGTCTGACTTTAGGCCAATTGGTAGATGAAAGTGGTGCTAAATACAAGTATGTCAAGACCAGGATTGCAAGATGGTGCGCATGGGGATTTCTGCAACGCAGATTTACTGTTAAAAATGGACATGCCGTATTTTCTTATTCCATTGCGGAAAGAGGCGTCCACTTTATACGTGATGTTGTACCAACGGAATGGTTAGAAAAATATGCCCAGATGATTAGGGATACCAGGAAAACAAAGTGATTTGCCATTTAAAGACCGTATTGACTCAAGATAGAAACAGATCAAACAAAGATGGGTCAATTGCCACGTCTATTTTTACGTCAATAAGAACTGCGTTATTAACCGAAAATAGCGGTAAATACTGTGATAATACCAAAAACGATTGGAGCAACAATCGAAGCCATATCGAAATAGTGCAGAGTCAGGTTCGAATCGATGGAATGAATGGAAATGCCCAGATAATGCAATGCCGGAAAAGAAACAATTGCCAGAAATACAAGTTCGCCGAACGTTTTCCACTTGTTTGTCATGCTGCAGCCTTCCTATTTCACGGAGACGTGAAAATTGATTGTAAACATGAAGAAACCCGGCCTGGCATTCCGGGTATCTTCAAAAAGAGAGTTAAATGAAAAGGTATTATGATTTTAAGATTTCCATAAATTGTAATCAATAGCGATTTTGTACTAGGACTTGTAAAAACGAAGATGGCCTGAGATTGTACAGCCAGGCCATCTCCAATTAAGCGGTTGACGATGGGTAAATATCATCAAAACAGAGGATAACAGGAACAATTCATAGAATCAACAAGTAAAGAAAAGAGTATTTAACGGAGTTTGTAAGTTAAATTGAAGTCTATATCTACAGGTCTTTTATGTAATGCTTTGGCAATCTTGCTTCGTGTATGGGACCGTACTTGCAGGCCTTTCTCAATCCTCACGATTGTGGTGGGTGAGACGTTAGCCCACATTGCCAGGACGACAATAGTTAGATGTTTTTCCTCTCGAATCTCTCTTAATGTTTTCATGTCAGATTTACCAATCAATAGAATCAACGCCCAAGGCTTTGATCAGAGCTCGCTTAGTGGTGAAGTTGGGCTTTACATTCTTACCGTTTTCAATTCTGGATATAGTGGCATGAGCAATACCGGATTTTTCAGCGAGGTCCCGTTGGCTCATAAGGGCTTTTTCCCTGGTTTGTTTCAAATTCATGGAAATATTATACCACAGTGCTACAAGAACGATAACAACGTGTTGACAACATGATTAGTACTATGGTAGTATTATGGTATTAAATAAATTCAGGGGGAATTACAATGGCCAGAGGAAGTATCGTTCAAAGGGGTAATAGTTACCGGGTGAGAATCAGTTACCAAGATGATGCCGGGAAGAGACATCAGATATCCAAGACCGCATCCAGCAAGGGACGGGCGGAAAAGTTAAGAACTCAAATACTTAGTGAGTTGGACAAAGGTGTTCTGGCGAAACCAAATAAGTTGACCACCGGAGCATATCTGGAACAGTGGCTAAAAGGTTCCGTGGCTTCGACGGTTGCCCCCGGTACATATGGGTCTTACGCCTATATTACAAAAAAATACCTGATACCGGAATTGGGTGGTATCAAGTTGTGGAATCTGAAACCTCAACACCTTCAACGTCTTTATGCTGATAAACTTCAGCAAGGTTTAAGTCCGCGTTCAGTTCAGCTCATGCACATTACTTTACATAAAGCGTTGAAGAACGCTATAAAAACTGGGTTAATATCTCGTAATCCCATAGACCTTGTAGATCCACCCAAAGTGGAACGTCACGAGATGAAAACGATGACAGAAGAAGATATTGGTCGGTTCTTGGATGAAGCGCGCAAAGGGGATTATTACACCTTATTTTACATATACTTATTTACCGGCATCCGGCGAAGTGAGGCTTTAGCTTTGAGATGGAGCGACGTGGACTTACTCGGTTGCCAGCTGTCCATTAATAAGACTATGCAATTTCTAAATAAAAAAGTCACCTTCAAATCGCCCAAGACGGCTAATTCTCGCCGTTTGGTAGCGCTCTCTCCCAGCACGAGTGTTGTTCTGAGACTTCATAGAGAGGCACAAAACAAAATCAGGAAATATAAAGAGGAGTCCCCAGTATCGGATGATGACTTGGTTTTCTGTCAATCTGACGGCTCACCGTATTTACCAAACACAATTAGCCATGCCTGGATAAAATTGGTAAAGAAATGTGGACTTGACGGCGTTAGACTTCATGATGCACGGCATACTCACGCTACACTCCTTTTCAAAAGCGGTGTGAGTGCTAAAGTAATTCAAGAACGCCTTGGACACTCATCGGTTGCCTTTACGATGAACACTTATGCTCACGTATCACCGGGGATGCAGAAGCAGGCGGCTAATCAATTTGATGACGCTGTAATTCCTGATAAATCCGCTAAGAGAGTTCGTTAGCATGGTACTGAAAAAGAGGTAAAAAGGTTAAAATCAAACCCCATTTCGTGGTTGGACGTTCACTTTGAATCGGGGATGCCCAAATGATTGATTTCTTAAAATGCCATGCCTATGTAATATCTTTGCGTCAAATGGTACTAAAGTTCGGGTTCATTGTCCAAAATGGGGATATGAATGCGGCCCTGTCAATGATTTAATAGTGTCAAGACGCATCAATAATTTTTCCCAACAAGGAGATTACGCTCGTGTCAATAGAAATCGATGGGCAGAAATATTATAGGACGTCGGAAGCTTGTAAAAAGACAGGCATAAGCCGGGCGACCCTTTTTCGATGGCTTAAAGCCGGTGTTCTGGAGAAGTACCATAAAGACCGAAGAGGCTGGATGATGTTCAGAGAAGAGGACTTGAATAAGATCCGAGCAGAAGTAAGAAAGATTAAAGTTGAATATGCTTATCCCGAAAGGAAAAATGCTAAGAGCTGATCAAACCAATGAAGAACTCAGTTTCGAACTACAGCGTTTAAGAAAGCGTGTATCCGAATTAGAATCGTTCCATATCGAGAAAGCTGGGCAAGCGCTGCAAGAATCCGAAAAGAACCTCCGTAACTATTTGGATAGTTTACCTATGGGGATTTACATCATAGATCCCGACGCCAATATTTTGTATGCGAATCAGGCGTTATTGGATATCTTTGGTTACGAGAGCTTCGACGAAATCAGAACATGCCCTATAGGTGAACACTATACGCCTGAATCGCAAGTAGGTTTAATTCAGCGCAGGGAGCGATACTTACGCGGTGACCGCAATCCGGAAACGTTTGAACTAGATATTATTCGCAAAGATGGTTCCATCCGGAATTTACAGGCTTATCGGAAGGAAATTTTATGGGATGGCAAGAAGCAGCGTCAGGTCATCTATGGCGATATTACCGAGCGCAAACAGGCAGAAGAAGCTCTGAAAGAGTCAGAGACGAGGTACCGGAATGTAGTCGAACTCGCCAAAGATGGCATATGCATTATCCAAAACAAGTTGGTTAAATATTGCAACCCACAATTAGCGGAAATGTTTGGCGGTACCACTGAAGAGATCAAAGATACCCTCTTTTCCAATTACATACACCCCGATGCGTTATCAATGGTAGTTGATCGCTACAGTCGGCGAATGGCGGGTGAACATCTTCCATCCAAATACGAAACAGTCCTCAGGCGTAAGGATGGGAGAAAATTAAACGTCGAACTCAATGTGGGCATATTAGAATACCTTGGACAGAATGCTGAGATAGTGATTATTCATGACATTACTGAACGTAAGCAGGCGGAAGACACATTGCGGGACAGCGAGGAGAAGTATCGGCTGATTGTCGAGAACACCCAAGACCTTATTTTCACTGTGAATTCTGCGGGAGAGCTAACTTATAGTTCTGCTTCCTTCAAACAAGTACTCGGCTATGATAGCGCTGAGATTATAGGTCATTCCTTCCGGACAATAATTCACCCTGATGATATATCAGCTGTCGAGGAAGCGATGCAATGTAATATTAGGGATGGCTACCAGAAGTCAGGCGGCATTGAATTCCGCGCTCGAAGTGCTTCTGGTGATTGGCAGTGGTACAGCGGTAGGGGCACCACCCTGCGTGACTCAAACGGTAAATTTACTAATTTTCTTGGTATTGCCAATGACATCACAGAACGTAAGCAAACAGAACAAGCATTACAGGCATCGGAAGAAAACTTCCGCAACTCAATGAATAGTTCCTTGATGGGTATTCGTATCGTTGATGCAAAATGGCACACCTTATACGTAAATCGAGTATTCCTGGATATCTTTGGTTTCAAAAATATCGATGAAGTTAGCAGGACCTCTTTGCAAGATCGTTACACACCAGAAGAGCGTGCGCGGTATCTTCAGCGTCAAGAGAAACGAGAGCGAGGCGAATCAGTTCCAGACAGTCCGGCAGTTGAAATAGTTGGCAAGGACGGTGCCATTCATGTTATAAAAGTTTATCTCAAGGAAGTTTTTTGGGATGGCAAACAGCAACGCCAACTGATCTATCAAGATGTTACTGCCATCCACCAAGCGGAGAAGGCCTTACGGGCATCAGAACAAAACTTCCGCAATTCAATGGACAGTTCAACGATGGGCATTCGCATCATCAATGAAAGCGGGCATATTTTGTATTGGAATCAAGCATTTCTGGATATCTTTGGTTACCAGGATATTGGTGAAATTAGAAAAATCCCACTGGAACAACGTCTTACATCGGAAGGGTATGCCAATTATCTTAGGCAGAAGGAAAGAGCAATACACGGTGAACCAATCCCGGATAAATCGGAAATTGACATTGTACGCAAAGATGGGGATATTCGGCATTTAGAAGTTTTCCTTAAGGAAGTTCTCTGGGATGGTAAGAAGCAGTTCCAGACTCTCTACAATGATATAACTGAACGCAAGACATTAGAAGCCAATAACGCTTATCTTGCCACGTTTCCCGAAATGAATGCAGACCCTATCCTTGAACTCGACCTGGAAGGCAATCTCAAGTACCTGAACCCGGCCGGTAAACGAATCTTCCCCGATCTTCCTACGCTGGGGTTAAGACACCCGTTCTTAGAAGATTGGGAAGAACTGATTAAGCAGATCAGACCTGGTAACTCGGTTCAACCCATTATCCATGAAGTGTCATTCGGTGACTCGTTCTACGAGCAGACATACGTCCCGGTCAATGAAAAACGGACACGTATTTACTGTCGCGACGTTACCGAACGCAAACGGGCTGAAAATCTAGTAAAAGAGAGTGAAGAGAACTTAACAGCTTATTTGGAAAACGCGCCGGATGGAATTTATATGAACGATTTGAAAGGATGTTTTCTCTATGGCAACAAGAAAGCAGAGGAAATCCTTGGATATGAAAAAGAAGAACTTATCGCCAGTAATTTCCTCAAACTCAACCTGCTTCCGCCAAAATATTTAGCAAAGGCTGGCAAGTTATTGGCACTCAACGCAATGGGCAGAAACACAGGACCCGACGAATTTGAATTGGAGAGAAAGGATGGAACCATTATATGGGTGGAGATAAACACGGCTCTTATCAAACAAAAAGACAAAAAGGTAGTTCTCGGTTTTGTCCGTGAGATTGGCGAACGCAAACGTGTTGAGGAAAGGCTGGAACAAGCAGCCGGAGAATGGAGAACAACCTTTGATTCTATCTCTGATCTAATTATGATTCACGACAAAGATAACCGGATCTTACGGGTAAATAAGGCAGTGGCCGATTTGCTCAAAACAACACCTAAGGGGATTATCGGGAAGTTCTGCCATGAAGTAATGCATGGCACAAACGAACCACCGGTCAATTGCCCTCACTTGCGGACAATTGTCTCCGGTAAATCTTCCGAATTGGAAACATTCAATTCCGTTGTTGGAGTTCATTTCGAAGAATCGGCCTCTCCCATGTTTAACGATAAAGGAGAAATTACAGGCTCAGTTATCGTTGCCAGAGATGTGACTCAGCAGAAACGGATGGAGGAACAGCTGATCCTGACAGACCGTCTGGCATCGATCGGCGAGTTGTCTTCCGGAATTGCACACGAACTCAATAACCCTTTAACCAGTGTTATCGGGTTCTCGCAACTGCTGATGGATAGTGATATCCCGGCCAATATAAAAGAAGATCTGGGCATTGTTAACAGCGAAGCGCAACGTGCTGCGGCAATCGTCAAAAACCTTTTGACGTTTGCCAGAAAGCACCCGCCGGTCAAACAACTCAGTCAGGTTAATGCAGTAATCGAAGATGTGCTGAGGCTGCGGGCTTATGAACAGAAAGTAAACAATATTGAGATTGAAAACCATCTGGCGCCGAATCTCCCTGAAATTATGATTGACCATTTTCAAATGCAGCAGGTCTTTCTCAATATCATGGTTAATGCTGAATTTGCAATGTTAGAGGCACACCATCGGGGAAAACTAATCATAATTACAGAGAAGTTGGAGGGTATTATCAGGATTAGTTTCGCCGATGACGGCCCGGGAATTACTAAAGAAAATTTGAAGCACATATTTGATCCTTTTTTTACCACTAAAGAAGTTGGGAAAGGGACTGGATTAGGACTCAGCATTTGCCACGGGATAGTTACGGAACATGGCGGTAAAATATACGCCACGAGTGAAAAAGGGCGAGGAGCAACTTTCGTAGTGGAGTTACCTCTTTTAAGCGAACAATAGTGCCAGGGGGTGGTTTGTGGAACAGAATGAAGTTAAACGGCAAAGTGTTCTGGTGGTTGAAGACGAACCGTTTATTGCTGCGGTTTGTCTGAAAACCCTCGTTAGAGAAGGGTTTCAGGTAGACATTGCGGTAAATGGAGAGGTTGCTCTAGGCATGTGGAGGAAAAAGGATTATGACCTCTGTATTAGCGATGTCCGGACACCGCGGATGAATGGCATCGAACTCTATAGGCAATTAGAAACCGAACGTCCAGGGGCAGTGAAAAAGTTTATCTTCACCACCGGAGACGTGCTGAGTGGCAACATCAAGTCATTCCTGGAAGAGACAGGCGGTCTATACCTACCCAAGCCGTTTGCACCGGAAAACCTCAGAGCCATAGTTAAAACGTTTTTTGTTTTGGTTTGATATTCCCAACCGGGGAAGGAAATAAATGGCGAATCGTGAACAGAAGATACTAATAGTTGATGATGAGGCAATGATTAGACGGCTACTGACCCTGAAGCTGTCAAAACAAGGTTACCATTGTGAAGAGGCTGGCAGCGCTGTTGCGGCATTGGATAAAATGGGGACTTATCAGGCAGACCTGATAATGCTGGACATGAAAATGCCGGGGATGTCAGGAATGGATTTGCTGCCGAAATTAAAAGCAATTTATCCCGATACCGCAGTGATTATGGCGACAGCAGTCGCAGAAGCCAATCTGGCAATTCAGTGCATGCGACTGGGCGCCGATGACTATATTACCAAACCCTTTAATTTGGATGAGGTCTCTCTTAATGTAGAAAAAACGCTTGAGAAAAGAATTCTTGAACGACAAATCAAAGAATATCAGGAGCAACTAGAGCAAAAGGTCGACCAGCAGACGGGAGAAATCAGAAGGTTATTTCTCGGTTCCATCGAGGCTCTGGTGATTGCACTTGAAGCTAAGAATAAGTACACCGCCGGGCACTCCCGCCGGGTAACTGAGATAGCTTTAGCCATTGGGCGAGAACTTAATTTATCTGGAGAAGAACTAGAAAACCTGCGCTGGGGGAGTCTGCTGCATGACGTCGGTAAGATTGCAGTCGACCATTTTGTACAAAACAAGCCCGGTAAGCTTACTCCTGCGGAATACGAACATATTATGATTCACGCTCATGTCGGTGCGGGTATCGTGAAGCACGTGGTTAACGTAAAAGTAGTTGAAATGGTCGAGCATCATCATGACCACTACGATGGCACTGGACTTCATCAGGAAATAGCCGGAGAAAATATCCCACTGGGAGCCAGAATATTGGCGATAGCTGATGCTTTCGATGCTATGACCTCTGACCGTCCTTACCGCCCGGCAATATCTATTGCTGCAGCACGGGAAGAAATCAAGCGATGCATAGGAACCCAGTTCGACCCGGTTGTAGCCAGTGCTTTCCTAAAAACAGACACGGCTTGCCACGACAGTGATAAAGACATAAAAGTTGCCATAAACATGCCGGTAATACATTAAAAACAAAAGGGGTACTAGAAGAAATGGAACAGCCAATTACTAAAAAGAAAGTACTCATTGTTGATGATGAGCCAAATGTGAGGCGCCTGTCACGCACAATATTGAGCAAAAAATTCGATATTGTTGAAGCTGAAGACGGGAAACAGGCAGTAGAAATTGCTAACATTCAAAACCCGGATGTAATTCTGATGGATATGATGATGCCAAAGATGGATGGTCTGACTGCTTGCCACATTATTAAGAACGGCCCAGCCACGAAATCGATTCCGGTCATCATGGTTACTGCCATCGGTTTTGAACTCAATATCAAACTTAGTCAACATATGGGGGCCAGTGCTTATGTAACTAAGCCCTTTGCCATTAAAGATCTATTTGATAAAATCGATCAAGTCCTCCAACCCTGATAAGACGCAGAGGTATTAAGGAGAAAATATGGGAAAAACAATACTTATTGTCGAAGACGAACCTAAGAACATGACATTGACCAGGGACTTACTCAAAATATCCGGTTATGAAACCATAGAGGCGTGGGATGGCGCACAAGGTGTTGAAAAGGCTAAATCAGCCCACCCGAACCTCATCCTGATGGATATCATGATGCCCAAGATGGATGGCTATGCGGCATGCAATGCAATTAAAGCTGATCAATCCACCAAAAACATCCCCGTAGTGATGCTTACAGCCGTTGGCTTTGATCTCAACAAGAAACTAGCCAAGCAAATGGGCGCCGACGGATATGTGACCAAACCATTTAGCCGGCAGCAGCTGATGGACGCGATAAGCCCATTATTAAGAACTTCTTGAAATCTTCGTTCTGTAGAGAAAAAGATAAAATTAACAGAATTACAATGGCAAGTTCAAGATGAGTATTTTCGCAATCCTGGACATCCTCTTTTATCAAATAAGAAACCATGAAGTCTTGACACGGCTTTAAGGGAAAGTGGAAAAAGATGCATTTTGCTTATAGTCCTTATATGTTACTTCCCCTGTTTAGCATGATACTGGCACTCTTTCTTGCATACCGTGGTGTGCGTTATCGCAGTACACCGATGGGGAAAACCTATTTAGTATTGATGATTGCGTTAGCATGGTGGTCGTTTTCAGTAGTCATGGAGCATTCCAGCCTGGAACTTTCGGCTAAAATCTTCTGGGGACAAATGTCTTACTTTGGCATCACTGTAATACCAGTTGCGTGGCTAATATTCACCTTACTATATACCAAGAGGGAAAAATGGATAACGCGGCGCAATTTGGCATTATTGCTCATCCTGCCGGTAATTACGCTCGCGATAGTCTGGACCAATGGCATCTTTCATTTGATGTGGAAGAACTTCTGGCTGAATACCAATGTTTCTCCACCGGTGGATGCAGTCACTCATAACTGGTGGTTCTGGATCCATTCCGTTTACTCCTAC
>Ga0187851_10003373_pt1 | contig 13429 bp, 8 predicted proteins | sample June2016WEW_6_10_FD_132997 | JGI IMG/M metagenome (GOLD analysis project Ga0187851, IMG submission 132997) | Peatland microbial communities from SPRUCE experiment site at the Marcell Experimental Forest, Minnesota, USA - June2016WEW_6_10 | ecosystem: Environmental > Terrestrial > Soil > Wetlands...
ATCTCCTTCAGTCTGGGTTGCCATTCCCAGGGCGTGAATGCCTCCCGATACAAGTCATGGAGTGTGCGGCCATCCCAGAGCGTGCCACCGGCAATTCGAAAACATTCTTTGTCGCTCTGCAGCGTGATCGTGTCCGCGGTGTAGGTCTGCAGTTTGACCGCGTCGGCCCCCGCGTCTTTGGCGGCATGGACAATACGAACTGCCTGATCGAAGTTCTGGTGGTGGTTGGCGGAGAGTTCGGCGATGACATACAGCGGCGCCCCGTTGCCAATCCGGCGGCCAGCAATAGTGATCTCACACGACATGAGCCGCAACTCCGCTTTCCCACGTAAAAAGTAACGCAGCCTGACCTGCAATCTGGTCGGTTCCCGCTCGTCGAAAACCCGCCGATTCGAACAGACGAATTGAGGGCAGATTCTCCGGCCTCACGAACGCGTTGACTCGGTGAATTGCTCGCGCGCGCGCCAACATCCGAATTGAAAACGCAACCAGTTCCTTCCCCCAACCCGCTCCGCGAAATTCTGGAGCGACGACAACTGAAAGTGTGGCTTGCTCTTCATCCAGATGAAATCGAACTTGCCCAACCACTTCACCCGAACGGGTTTCTCCGATATAAATCACCGAGTTTGGATCACGCAGCTTCAGCGAGAACCACCGCTCGTGATCACTCCATAGGACGGGCGCAGAATGAAACGAGGCTCTTCTCACGGCCGGATCATTTGCCCAGGAAAACAATAGCTGGCAGTCCCCTTCGCGCAGAAGGCGAAACTGGATCTCCCTATTGAGAAGCGCCGCCCGCACCCGGTCGGCCCCTAAACCGTTCACCAGAACACGGCCGCGTCGCGACATGTCCAGACGCCGGTCCTGGGAGCCAAGCAGGCAGAATAGTTCTTCGCTGAAGCGCTGCGAGTTGAAGTCGCAAGCCGACCCAGCGTGCACTGCCACGGATGATTCCGACAAGTGCTCCGCCACGCGGCGCTGATTTTCTGCAATAACAAAAAGCAAGGAAGGCAGTCCCATATAGCAAAGCTCGTATGCAGTACCGCCCGCCCCTGAAACACCCACGTCGGCCCAAGCCATCAGCGCTGGCATCTCGACTGTACTCTGCGCAATCCGAACTTGAAGGGGCAACCGCTCGATTGCGGCCCGCAAAGATTGAACGTGCGGGTTACTGCTTCCGACGACGAGAACCAACTGCAGGTCCGGAGGTGCCGAGCGGGCGATGCTCTCGATGATTCGTTCGCTTAGATTGTCGGGGTCGCTGCCACCGATTGTTACAAGAACCTTGTTGCCTCTTGCTGGAATGTGCCGATTCCAGCCGAGCCAGGGCGCGAATTCATCGCGCAACAGAGCATAAGCCGGCCCGAGCAAGAGCGTGGTGGTCTTGGCACGCCGAGAATACAGTTCCGGTCGAGCGTGCACATTTTGATTGAGAATCCATCGGGCCGGGTACTCGGTAGCGTGGCCGTAGTCATCGACGGTCAACACTGCAATGCCTTCCCTGGCTAGCGCCCCCTGCTCACGCGCACCGAAACCGTAACCGTCGAGCACCGCGGATCTTGGTTTCGAAGAAAGCATTCGACTCACCACGGCATCCGCAAACTTCCCCGGCCCCAGCGCCTCTAATGAAAGACCTTCGCTGCGAATCCGCTGCTCGATTCCGGGAGAGCCTTCGGGCATCAGAAAAGTGACGCTTCCCCCGGAGCGCTTCCAACTCTGGGCGAGCGCCAGAGAGCGCATGACATGACCGGTCCCGATCTGAACTCCACACTCGGCGCCGATGATGAGGTGCCCGGGATTATCCAAACTTTAGCGCTCCCCGTTGCTCAGGCGCGAACTTTGAACACAGGCTGAATGATCTCGCCCTCGAGATGCCGCTCTGGGCGCGGGTCGCCAAGCCATTTCGCGACTGTCTTGCACACTTCTGCGTACACTTTGAGTGTCTGCTCGATTGCCAGTGGATCATGAGCGGCCGTCATATTGTGCGTCGCTAGCAACAGCACTCCCCGCTTTGCGCATTCCTGGGTGAACAAGCTCCGAAGCAGCAAGCTGTCCTTTCCCTCCGCGTCGAGAAACTTGATCAGCGACCAGAAGGGATAACCAATGCATTTCAGACGATCTTCCAATCCAGCTTCCTTCGCAAGCGTATTCAATCCGTCTTGCAGCAGACGGCCATTGGCATCCATCCGCGTCAGAGCGTCGGTGGTTTCGAGGATGTCCAGCACTGTCATTGCCGCCGCCATCGAGGCCACTTCGCCTCCGAAGGTAAAGCTGAAAAAAATGTCTTCGAAGACCTTCATGACATCCGCTCTTCCCACGACGCAGGCGATCGGAAATCCATTCCCCATCGCCTTGCCGAAGCATGCCATATCGGGAGTCACGCGGAATCTTTTCTGGGCCCCCCCGAGACCAAAGTGAAAGCCGCTGCAGATCTCGTCGAAAATCAGCAGCGCGCCGTGCTCGTGCGCGACGTTCTTTACAGCCTGAAGAAAGCCTGCTTCGGGCGGCCAGAAATTTACGGGCTCCATGATGACAGCAGCAAATTCTCCCGGGTGCCCACTCAAAAGTTTCTGCAGCGAACCCAGATCGTTGTATGCAAATGCATGCGTCAACTGGCGCACCGCTTCGGGTACGCCGGCATGGCGGGTCGTGCTGCCGATGAACCAGTCCTGCCAGCCGTGATAACCGCAGCATGCGATTCTCTCGCGACCCGTCAATGCCCGCGCTGCACGAACCGCGCCCGATGTAGCATCCGATCCATTCTTGCCAAAGCGGACCATCTCCGCGCAGGGGATGAGCCGGGTCAAGCGCTCTGCCAGTTCCACCTCCAGCGGATGAGGCAGCGAGAAACTGTGCCCTTGTGCCAGTTGCTCGGCGACCGCCGCATTGACTCCCTCATGAGCATAGCCAAGGATGTTCGGCAGTAGTCCCTGGATGTAGTCGATGTATTGATTCCCGTCGACATCCCAGACGCGGCAACCTTTGCCTTTCGCCAGGAAAACAGGGGCCACACCGCGCACGTGTTGGTTCGCGCCCTTGCTGAATGTCTGCGAGCAGCCGGGAATCACCTTCGTGGCGCGGTCCAACCACGCTTTTGACTTTTCAATGGGTCTGCGCGGCCACGCCACGGCCTGCGCTTCCTCGAAGAGGCTCTTGTAGTATCCGCGGTTAGAGACGATATCTGAATTCATCTTCTCCAGACCTGGATTCTTTTCGATCAGATCCAACACATCCTTCATCCCAAATTTTTCCTTTTCGCGCAATGCGCGATAAACCGCGCGGATGAACTCCAGATCTTTCGTCTCATCGACCGTCCAGCGGTAGTGCTGATAGACGGACGCCGATTCGCTCTCCACGTTCGCAGTGCGAAACTTCTCGGAACGCAAATAGGGAGTCACATGCTCACGTTCCGACGTCTTGCAGGCCTCATGCCATGCCCGTTCCAGCGCGGAAAAAGAAAAAACCTCGGTGTCCAGGCCATCCGGATAACTTCGCACCATGGCGTTGGACGCGTAATCAAGATCACCGCGCTGAAAGCGGCGCACAACCCGGTCAATCACCTCGGGATCGATCAAGGGACAATCCGCCGTGATCCGCACCAACTCCGATGCTTTTTCAGCCCGAGCGGCCAGGTAGAAACGATCCAGGACGTCATTTTCACTGCCGCGATAGCAGGGCACATCGTTTTCACGGCACATCTGCTCGATGGCATCGTCCGACGGGTTGGTAGAGGTCGCCACCACCACGCGATCAATCAGCGTGGCTCGTTTGACGCGCTCAATCACATGCCACAACATCGGCCGCCCTTCGATTTCAGCAAGACTTTTTCCTGGCAACCGCCGCGAGCCCATCCGTGCCTGAATGACGGCAACGATCGGCCCTTCGTTTTCACTCTTCGTCCAATTGAGGGTTTGTGGCCTGCCTTCAACCGACGATTTCTTAGCGGCTTCCACCACCCGAATGACATCTCGGCCCTGTTCGAGGTCCACCACCGGACCGGTTCCGCTCCCCAGCGAATTCAGGAAGTGAACGATCTCAGCGACGTACATATCGTTCAGTTCGAATTGGTAGGGGATACTCTTCCATCCCGGCTCTGCCGCCGAGAACCAGCGCACTTCCTGCGAACTGAAATCCCAAAGCGCCGTGCCCGACTCGCCCACCACTTTGCAAGTACGCGTGTATGTCCTTTGCACGAAATCCAGATGCAGTTCCGCCCTTCGGCGCTCGGGAAAACTCAGATAAATCCAGGCCGAATCTTCGACATCCAACTCCAGGCTGCTGAGATGCTCGGCCCGGCAACTGACCTCAGTCGGCCGGCCCAGCAGCCAGCATATGTAATCCACTTCGTGGGAACCATCGAGGATTATGCCGCCGCCCAGTTCACGGCGCGCGCTGTAACTTTCGCGATAATTCTGCCACGGGCGCCAATCCGGAAGGTACTGGCCCGCCTCCACGTTAAGCCAGAGCACGCGGCCTATTCTGCCGAAATCGATCAACTCTTTCAGGATTTTCAAGCCGGGATGAAAGCGCATGTTGTAACCGACCTGGACGTTGCGGTCGCGGCGGCGAGCTTCCGCCATCAGGACTTCGATTCCACTCGATTCATGGGAGAGCGGCTTCTCGATGAAGACGTGGGAGCGAGCTCGCAACGCCGCCAGCGCCTCCTCAACGTGGCACACGGGAGGAGTGCATATCAGCACCACTTCGGGCTTGAAGGCTTGCAGGGCTTCATTGTAGTCGGAGAAAAGTTCACCCTTGACGTCCCGGCTGCATTGTTCGAGCGCTTCGCGGTTGGTGTCGCAAAATGCTAGCTGCCGCAATCCCAGAAACTTGAGGTTCTTTGCATGCCGGCGACCGATGGAACCGCAACCGACTATCAGAGCCCGGTATCCTGCCCAGTCAGGAATTTTGGACATGCTCTACTGGATCCTCATTACTGCGATCTCTTCAACTCGGATGCCGCCGAGCACTCGTCCTGCGTAGCATAACGGGCCAGAACCTTGCGTAGCGCGCGGATCACATCGTCGACATCCTGAGCTGTCATGGAATGAAACATCGGCAAGCTGACCAAGCGCTCATAAGCGTCCTCGGCCACCGGGCACACTCCTTTGCCTGAGGTTGCAGGAAAACGTTCGCGATAGTAGGGATGCTGATGAACCGGGATGTAATGAACACTGACACCAATGTTCTCCGCCCGCAGCGCCTGGAAAATCTGCCCCCGCCCTGCCGAAAGAGATTCCAGATTCAAACGGATCGGGTAGAGGTGCCACGCGGGAATTACGTCGTTGCTAACCGCGGGAACGACGACCGGCAAATCCCGGAATGCCACTGCGTATGCCGCGGCAATTTCGCGGCGGCGGGATAAATTCCGTTCGAGCCGTTTCATCTGGGACAGGCCCAGGGCGCATGCAATGTCTGTCAAGCGGTAGTTGAATCCGAGCAAAACCATTTCATAAAACCACTGCCCGGCCTCCTGGCGCTGTCGGGCTTCGCTGCTGATCCCGTGATTGCGAAAGCGCCGCAGTGTAGCGGCCAGACCGGCATCATTGGTCGTCACCATGCCACCTTCGCCGGTGGTGAGGTGTTTCACCGGGTGGAAGCTGAATACCGTCATGTCGGCGATGCCCCCGACGCGCTCTCCCTGGTATTCGGCGCCCAGCGCGTGGCAGGCATCTTCGATCAACAGCGCGCCGCTGGCATTCGCAAGGGTTCGCAACTCCTTGAGATCCGCGGGATGACCCGCATAGTCAACCGCAATGATGGCTTTGGTTCGGGAAGACAGCTTGCGCGCAACCGCCTGCGGATCGATATTCAGCGTGTCAGCGCAGACATCGGCGAAAATCGGCGTGGCGCCCTGGTACAAAACGCAGTTAGCGGTCGCACAGAAAGTGAGGGGCGTGGTGATCGCCTCGTCGCCAGGGCCCAGACCGGCAGCGAACGACGCCCCATGCAAGGCCGCGGTACCCGAACTGAAGCTGACCGCAAAGCGCGCGTCCACCCGTTCTGCGAAGGCTTCTTCAAATTCGTCGATTTTCGGTCCTGTCGTCAACCAGTCCGACTTCAACACCTCAACCACCGCCTGGATATCTTCGTCATCCAGGCTCTGCCGCCCGTAGGGCAGCAATTGATCGCGCACCGGGATTGTGCTCTGCGGCGCTTCCGGCTTGGCGTACGGGAAAGTCGTCATTAGAAACTCGAACTCACGGTTGGCAGTTCATGCAGCAGAAGTAGAAACCGCTTCCGCGGCTCTGGCTTCCGGCACAACCAACTCCTGCAGTTCGCTAGGCGTGAGCCACTGCTCGTTCGCGTCGCTGGAATAGCGGAATCCATCAGGAAGTGGTTTGGCATCGACCCAGTTCTCGGACTTCCACCAGGGATGTGCCGGTTGAATCACAAACATCTCCTCGGTAGCGAGCGTTTGCCGCGACTCATCCTCCGAGACTAATACTTCGTGCAACTTCTCTCCCGGACGAATCCCGATGTACTCGACCTTGCAACCGGGCGCGATCGTTTTGGCCAGGTCCAGCAACCGCATACTCGGAATCCGGGGCACAAAAATTTCGCCTCCGTGCATCTGCTCCAGGCAGCGAACGACGAACTTTACGCCGTGTTCCAGCGTCAGCCAGAAGCGCGTCATGCGCGGATCGGTGATGGTGATCTTCCCCTGCCGCCGCTGCTCCATGAAAATTGGGATCACGCTGCCCCGGCTGCCCACGACATTCCCATAGCGGGCGCAACTGAAACGCGTGTCCCGGGCGCCCGCATAGGCATTGGCCTGCACAAACATTTTTTCTGCGCAGAGTTTCGTGGCGCCGTAAAGATTAATCGGATTAACGGCCTTATCGGTGCTGAGGGCGAGAATGCGGCGCACCCCCTGATCGATAGCCGCGTCAATCACATTGCGGCCCCCCATGATGTTGGTCTGGATCGCTTCGAAAGGGTTGTACTCGCAGGCTGGCACCTGCTTGAGAGCGGCGGCATGAACCACTACGGTTACACCCGCAAAAGCCCGCTTCAAACGGTCGACGTCGCGGACGTCCCCGATGAAGTACCGCAGGCTCGCATCATCAAATCCCGCGGTTCTCATTTCATGTTGCTTCAACTCGTCGCGGCTGAAAATGACCAGCCGATGCGGCCGATAGTCGCGCAGCATGACCTCCACGAACTTCTTGCCAAACGATCCGGTCCCACCGGTTACCAGTATCGATTCCTGCGACCAATTGACCATTTTTGTTCCTTTGAAGCGAAAGGAAAAAGCCTCTTTGTGTCGGAGCGGCCCTTTTGACCGCTAGTATAGCCGAGTTCCTCCCCGGGAAAACGGGCCCCGATCAGGGAAAGACATCGTGACTCGCAAATTTTTGAAACAAGGCAATCGCATCCGATGCTAGAATCAGGCAAATTCTCTAGTTTGGATTCTGCTTTTGTAAGCTTCCGCGCGCGGCGGCGGTTGCACTGGATTGCGCACCAGCACTGAGCCGCCTCCGCAGTGTCGGCGGCCAAGGAGTAGCGATGGCATTGGGTCCACTGATTCCACGAAACGGCGATGGATTGCGCGAGATCCAAGTCACCGACCCTGCAGAATTCATCAGGCCCGTTGGCTCCCCCTTGTATGACCTGTTGCCGGCGCAGGAATCGGTTTTGCGCGAATACCTTCGCGTACTCATTAAGCGCAAGTGGCTCATTCTTGCGTGTGTTTCCGGAATTTTCGCGATCGTGGCCCTCGCCAGTCTCCGCCAGACCAAAATCTATGAGACGACCTGCCAGATCGTCGTCAACAGGGCCGATCCCAACCTGATCACGTTCAAAGACTCGATGCCGGTTGCCGAATACTACGATCAGAGCGATCTGGATACCGAAGTCCGAATTCTGCAAAGCGATCTGCTCGCTTTTCAGGTGATCCGCCAGCTCAATCTTGATAAGCGTCCTGAGTTCGGCGGTCATCCCGATCAAAAACAATCCAACCTTCTCGCCAGTCCACTGCAGGAGGATTCGAATCTTACGTCGGCTTTGCTGGGAACATTTCGCAGCCGTCTCCGCGTAGCGCTGGTTCCGAACACCCGGATCATTGAGATCCACTACAGCAGCGCGGACCCTCAACTTGCCGCCAGCGTGGTTAACACCTTGGCTACCACCTATGTCGATCAAAACTTCAAGACAAAGTACGAATCAACCACCAAGGTTTCCGAATGGCTCAAAAAACAGCTCATCGATTTGCAAATGAAGGTGGAGACCTCGCAGGAAAAACTGGTTCGCTACCAGAGAGAACACGAGATCCTCGGCATCGACGATAAGCAAAACATCACCATAGAAAAACTCGATGAACTCAACAAGGAAATGACGACGGCAGAATCGGACCGCATGCAGAAGGAAGCCGTCTATCGTCAGACCCAGTCGAGCGATTCCGAAGTGGTTGCCGCCGCGATCCTCGCGGATTCAGGTGGGGGAGCCTCAGGTTCCAAGCTCCTCGACAAGTTACGCGAACAGCAGGCCAACCTGGGCATCCAGATGGCCGAACTTAGCAGCCAGTTTGGCCCGTCCTATCCCAAGGTCGTGCAACTCAATAACCAGCTCAAGGAGATCGATCGCCAACTGCAAACCGAAACCAACAAGGCCGTTGACCATCTGCGCGGGGAATATCTGGCCGCTCTGCAGCGCGAAAATATGCTGCGCGACTCTTTCGAAAGGCAGAAACAGGAAGCGAACAAACTCAACGAAAGCGGGATCGAGTACACGTTGCTCAAACGGGACGTCGAATCCAACCGCACACTCTACGAAGGATTGCTGGAAAAGCTCAAAGAGGCAGATGTGACGGCTAGTCTGCGTTCCGATAACTTTCGCATCATTAGTCCCGCGCGTGTGCCTATGGCTCCAACCGAGCCCAATATTCCCCGCAACCTGACGTTCGCGCTTGCCCTCGGGTTGATCTCCGGCGTAGGCATGGCCTTCGTGCTCGAAAACATGGACAACACGGTCCGCACTCCCGAACAAGCCCAGGCGATCTCGGGACTTCCGTCGTTGGGCATGATCCCCCTGGGGTCCAAAGCCAATAGCCGCGGATTAGCCGGCGCGCGTCTCGCCTTGACATCCTCCAAAGAAGCCGTCGAATTGGTCACGCAGGTCCGTCCGCAGTCGCAGATGGCCGAATCCTATCGGGCCTTGCGGACTTCCCTCCTGCTTTCCAATCTGGGTGCGCCGCCCAAAGTCATTATGGTGACCAGCGCCCGCCCTCAGGAGGGCAAGACGACCACGAGCATCAACATTTCGATCGTCCTCGCGCAAAAAGGAATCCGGGTCCTTCTCATCGATGCGGACTTACGTCGCCCCAGCGTTCACAAGACGCTCGGCATGGGCCCGCGCAGCGGCCTCAGCAACGTGCTTACCGGTAGCGCCACTCTGCAGCAGACCGTTACCACGTCGCCGGTGCTGCCGAATCTGTTCATCTTGCCCGCCGGTAGCCCGCCCCCCAATCCCGCGGAATTGCTCGCCTCCTCCATCATGAAAGATCTGATCATCCAGTTGCGCGAGCAGTACGATCACATTGTCATCGACACTCCTCCCACCCTCTCCGTTACGGATGCGGTTGTGTTGTCTCCGAGCGCCGACTCAAGCATCCTTGTCATACGTTCGGGCCAGACGACGAAGCAAGCGCTCCGCCGGGCCCGCGACATACTGACACAGGTGAATGCTCACGTCGCCGGAGTGCTTCTTAATGCCGTGGATCTCACTTCGCCCGACTACAACTACTACTACGAGTACCAGGGCAAGTATGGAGAGTACTATCAGGAAGATCCTGTGGAAACCGCAAAAGAGAAGGAGGCAAAAGCGGTTTCAGGCGGCCTTTAGGCGACCCTCTACGCGGTTCCAGTTCCGGCAGAACCTGACAAATGGCCAAGCCACTCTCAGATCGACAACGACACCAGTTGGCTGCTGGCTTAACCATTTTCGCGGCCCTGTATTTATTGCTGGCTGGAAAAGAATTTGCCGCCAGCGTCTACGCCTCGCACCCTGACCTTCGGGCTCTCAACATCTCAGTACTCCTCTCTCCTGGAAACGCCGATTATCGGCATCGGCTGGGCCGGTACTACGCCTTTGCGGCAGGTAACCCTCAGGCGGCCATCGAAAGCTTCCAGAAAGCGGTAGCTCTCGATCCCTACGATGCCCGCTACTGGTTCGATTTGGCCGCTGCCTACCAGGTTACCGGAGATATTGCCGGCCAGCGGGAGGCGCTCGAACGCGGCCTCCAGGCCGAGCCCACGGCTCCCGACGTAGCGTGGGAAGCGGCAAATTTCTTCCTCGTTGACGGCGAGATTGACCGCGCCCTGCACGAATTTCACGTAGTCCTCGCCAACGATACCTCCCTGGTCGATGCTTCCCTGCATGCCTGCTGGCGAGTGCGTCCAGACGTCGATGCTTTGCTCCGCGACGTGGTCCCCGCGCGCAGCGATACTCTCCTGGCATTTCTTTCGCTGCTCATGAGTAAACAGGAAACCGAGGGCGCCGGAAAAACCTGGGAACGCCTCACTCAATTGCACGAAAAATTCGATGCCTGGCATCTTTTCGAATACGTTCGCTACTTAATTCAGGTCCGCCGGCCAGATGCGGCCATGTCTGCTTGGGAACAAGCATCGGGTTCTCTTGGGCTCTCCGCATACCTGCCCACCGAGGACAATCTGGTAGTCAATGGTGATTTCAGCCTCGACATTCTCAACGGCGGGTTTGACTGGTTGTATGTCGATCGGACCGGTGTTCGCGCCTTGCTGGATGCCAGCGAAGCTCATCAGGGATCCCGCTCACTCTCGCTCAATTTCGAGGGGCCACCCGTCTCTGACGCGGGCATTCAGCAACTCATCCCAGTGCACGGAGCCACTACCTACGATTTTTCCGCCTACTACAAGTCCACGGACTTTGAGGGCGTGGGTGGACCGCAAATCGTTCTCCGGGATGCCTACACCGGCGCACCCCTGTTCGCCAGCGACCCACTCACGGGCGCTGATTTCTGGAAGGAAGTTCACTCCAGGATCACGATTCCCGAGTCAACCTCCCTGCTTAGCCTGGTGATCGAACGCTTCCCCGCTGGCAGCCCGATTAGAGGCAAGCTATGGCTCGACGATTTTCAGCTTTCCCCGGATAAATCCGATGCCGAAAAGGACAAACCGTGAGCTCCGCCCTGGCCGTTCAGCCCGAACCCGCGCCCGTTCCAAAGGCTTCGCGACCAAAGCTCAGTAACTCCGCACTTCTTGCCGGCACTGGCGCCCTGCTTTTGCTGGCTCCTCTGGCATTTGGAGCGGTCGAACCGTGGTCGATTTTTGCTCTGGAAGCATGCGCGGTTCTACTCCTGTGCGCATGGGGATATCGTCAGTGGCTCGAACATCAGGACGATCTTTCCAATAACGCCCTCTACCTGCCGATGGCGTTATTTCTCGTGCTCACTTTTACGCAGTGGGCAACGGGCATCACCGCGTATCGGCACATTACTTACGCGGACCTCCTGCTGTATGCCGCCTATGGAATGCTGGCTTTTGTGGCGACCCAGGCTTTGCGCCGAGCCTCGCAGTTTAACTGGGTCGCCAACACAGTCACCGTCTACGGCGGCATCGTCGCTTCCTTTGCCATCGTGCAGGGCGTCGCTCCCAATGGCAAGCTCTACTGGCTCTGGACGTCGGCACAAGGCGGCGCGATCTATGGGCCTTACGTCAATCACAATCACTATGCCGGATTGATGGAAATGCTCACGCCTTTTCCGCTCGTGCTGGCGGCGGCGCGTTCGACCGAGCCCAACCGCCGCATTCTCGTCACGGCAATCGCCGCTCTGATGGGTGGAAGTATTTTCCTCTCCGGCTCCCGCGGAGGAATGCTGGCTTTCTGCGCCGAACTCGTTATTTTCGCCGTTCTTTTATTGCGCTCGCAGCAGGGCGGCTGGAAAAAACCGCTCATGCTTGGAGTTTTTATGGCGCTTCTGATTGCGTTTCTGGTGTGGTTCGGCGGCAGCGAACTTACGCACCGTCTGGCCAGCATTCACTCGGAAACACGAACGGAGATCAATGGTGGCACTCGCGTGGCGATCGACCGCGATTGCCTGCGCATGCTGGTCAAACGGCCTTTCCTCGGTTGGGGACTCGGCACATTCCCGATCGTCTACCCGCAGTTCCGCAGCTTCTACACTACTTTTTTTGTGAACCAGGCTCACAACGACTATCTGCAATTGTTGGTCGAAACCGGAGCGGCTGGATTCGCCATCGCAGTGTGGTTTCTCGCCTTGCTGTTTCGACAGGCGATCGCCAAGCTGAAGGATTGGAACCAAACCAGTACCGGGTTGCTGACGGTGGCAGCTCTGCTTGGATGTATCGGCATCCTCGTGCATAGCTTTCTCGACTTCAACCTGCAAATCCCGGCCAATGCCGCATTGTTTTATGTTCTCTGTGCGGTTGCCGCCTCCAAACCGCTGCATGAGTCGCATCGGCGGCGCGTTCTTCGTCGCCGCAGCCGGATCGTCGAAATCAACTCGGAAGCTGCTCAATCCTGATCGAAATCGTTGACTTGCGGCCCGAATAGGCGCTTTCCCGCTTCCAATCCTGGGGAGGTACCTAGTTGCTACCTGTGTTACGAAGGTAATGAGGGCTTCTTTCGGGCTATTTTCCGTGATATAACGCCGATAGCTGCTCATTCAGGCTCTGGACCGGGAATGCCGTGGTTTTCCGGTTTTAGGGGTTTCAGAGGAATGGCAGAGGAGGCGTTGTGTCCGAAGCGCGTACGGGAAAAAGATTTCCGCTGCACCTGCCGATCAAGATTCATAGTGAAGACTCCGCCGCTGATGCCAGCGGGATGACGGGTAACTTGAGCGCCGCCGGCGTTTACATCCGCGCCGATTCCGCCCTGGAAGTCGGCTCGCCCGTGGAGTTCGAAATCACTCTGCCCCCGGAGGTCACGGGTGGCAAGGAAGATGTCACCATTCAGTGCCGCGGCCGCGTTGTGCGGACCGACGAACCGGGCGCTGGCGAAGCCCCCGCAGACAATCGCGGCGTCGCCTGCGTAATTGATTCCTACGAATTTGTGCGCAATACGTAAGGGGAGCTACATCCATGTTAAAGCTTATTCTCGCCGACAATCAGGCGATCTTTCGCGCCGGCATCGCCAAAGTCCTGGCAGTAGAAGACGAAATGCGCATCGTAGCCCAGGCGCAGACCGCCGAGCAGATGTTCATGGCGCTCGACAAGTTTCGCGCCGCCGTGCTCGTCATTGCCGGAGGCTTCCACTCCGATTTGAATGCCGTCCTTTCCGCCGCCAACAAGAACAAGACGCGGGTCGTCATTCTCGCCGATACGGGAGAAAGCGCACAGCGCTACATGGCTGCGGGGGCGCACGGCGTGGTCTATCGCAATGTGACCAGTCCGGCGCTGGTCGATTGCGTCCGCAAGGTCGCTCGCGGCGA
>Ga0187851_10003376_pt1 | contig 13425 bp, 8 predicted proteins | sample June2016WEW_6_10_FD_132997 | JGI IMG/M metagenome (GOLD analysis project Ga0187851, IMG submission 132997) | Peatland microbial communities from SPRUCE experiment site at the Marcell Experimental Forest, Minnesota, USA - June2016WEW_6_10 | ecosystem: Environmental > Terrestrial > Soil > Wetlands...
AGGGCGTGGTCGAGGGGATCGTGCTGGAACTCGATTTGGGGGAGGATTTCGCGGGCCCGGGTCAGGGCTTTGAGGGCCATGGCGAGGTCTCCTTTTTGGGGGACTAGTTCGGCGGGATCGTAGGGCGGCAGCTCGTTTACGAAGAAGAAGTCGGCTGCGGTGAGCACGTCGCGGAGAAGCTTTATGCGTTCGCGGATGAGGGGCGTGATGGCGAGCATTCTCTCGGGCGTGATTTGGAATCCTGCAGCCTGGACGATGGGGAACAGTCGGGCGCTGAGGTTGTCGATTGGGAGCGCTCTGATGTGCTCGGCGTTGAGCCAGAGGGCCTTTGGGTCGAAGGTGTCTTCGGGGTAGGGGTCCTTCGACTGCGCGGGAACTTCACTTCGTGAACTTCCCGCTCCGCTCAGGATGACAGGGGTGGACCCGCTGGCGATGATAGGAGTGGACCCACCGGCAATGACGGGAGTGGATGCACTCGGGACGGCAGTGGATCCGCTCGCGTCGACAGCATCGGAGGGAGCGGGTCCCTCCTTGAAATTCACTACGGCGTTGGCCCGGTTGATGCCCTCAAGAGAGAAAGCCTCGGTGAGCTCGGCAATTGTCATGTGCTCGCGGTCGTTCTTGGGGGACCAGCCTAGAAGGCAGAGAAAATTGATGAAGGCGGCGGAGAGGAATCCGGCATCGCGGTAGGTGGTGACGCTTACGACCGGGCCGTGGCGGCGCTTGGAGAGCTTCGATCCATCGGGAGCGACCAGCAGGGGCAAGTGGGCGAACTGCGGCAAGGATGCTCCGGCGGACTGCGCAGCTTCGAAGATCAGCACGTGCTTGTACGTATTCGAGAGGTGGTCCTGGCCGCGAATGATGTGGCTGATCTTCAGGTCGATGTCGTCGGCGCAGGAAGCGAGGTGATAGGTCGGCATGCCGTCGCTGCGGACGAGGGCGAAGTCTTCGATGTCATCGGCTTCCTTGATTTGCATGCCGTAGACGGCATCGGTGAAGCGGACCTGCTGGCTCTGGCCACGCGGGACGCGGAAACGGAAGGCGAAGGTTTCTCCGGCGGCGGCGCGGCGATCGCTTTCGGCGCGGGAGAGCTCGCGCATGCCGGGGTTGAAGAGCCAGGTCTGATTGGCTCCCGACTTTTCGGCGTCGCCAGTGTGGGCGGGGGTGAAGTCGCGGTAGGCCAAATCTTTTTGAAAGATGGCGTCGGCGATCTGGCGGTGCAGGGCCAAGCGCTCCGACTGCTTATATTGTTCGTCCCAGCCGAGATCGAGCCAGCGCAGGCCATCGAAAATCGAATTGACGCTGGCGTCGGTATTGCGCTCGACGTCGGTATCGTCGAGGCGGAGGATCATGGTTCCTTTGTTATGGCGGGCATAGAGCCAGTTGAAGATAAAGGTGCGGGCGCTGCCGACGTGGAGAAATCCTGTAGGAGACGGGGCGAAACGGACTCGGGGCATAAATTTTAAGTATATAGGGCTTTCGGCTTTCGGCTCTCCGCTCTTGGCTCTTGGCTTTCGGTCCTTTGGCTGCTACAGAAATTTCTTGGCGTTTTCCAGGTTACTTCGGGTATTACCTAGGTAACTCAGGAGGACCATCGGCGCTGGCGGGACGGCATGACATTAGAAGATACTTAGTGCCACACTCAGCGCTGGGTCCGGGCGGGTTGGCTAAGGGCCGGATCAGGCGTTGGGATTGACAGAAGACAGAGATTGTTTCGATTGGCCTGTCATATCACGATGAAGCTCAGCTTCGGTTCATACTGGCCTGCATCCGAGGGTTGAGGAGACCATGAATAGCGTTGCCACAGGTCTTGAGGTTCCGGGGGCGGTCGCGCTTCTGGTGCTGCTCGTCTTTACCTACCTGTACGAGCAGAACCGGCACAGCTATTTTCGCGCATGGCAACTGGCTTGGGCGGCGTACACACTGCACTACGTGGTGGACGCGGCAATCTTTGTCCACGGACCCTCCGCCGTACTTTTCTTCATCAGTTCGCTCACGCTGGTAGCGATGGCGACCTGCATCTTCGTTTCGACGCGGCTGATGAAGGAATCCTTCCAACTGAAGTGGTATGACGTGATGCTGATGCTGGGCGGGATTCTGCTTGCCTACATTGGCCTGGTTACGCATATCGCGGGGGGAATGTACAGTCAGAAAGAAGCTGCGGTTCCGGAATACCTTCGGCTGGAAGTCGGGCTGGCGGCGATCATGCTGTACGCCTCGTTCCACTATTACCGGTATGCCTACCGCCGGAATTCGGTGGCGTTCCGCGCGCTCGCGTTCTCGCTGGCCTTGTGGGCCGCGCTCATGGGCGAGGGGCAGTTGCGGCAACCATTCCTCGGGTCGGCGGGGCGGCTGGGTGGGGTTCTGGGGCCGGTGCCGCAGATGTTGCTGGCCATCGCGATGGTGATGGTGCTGTTTGAGAACGAGCGCAATGCGGTGCAGGAAAACGCATTGGCGTTTTCTACGCTGGGAATCGATCCGCGGCGTCTGCTTTCCCCTGCCGACCTGGTGCCGAGTTTGCAGGCCTTCGTGGACCGGTTGGTGGCTCCGCTGGTTTCACGGCGAGCCGTTGTTCTTATTTCGGCGCAGTGGCGTGGCGCGGTTCCTTCGGTGCAGAAGGGGTTCTCGCCCGACTTTCTGGAAAAGATGCAGAAGACACAGGCCGCCGACTATATCTGCGAGCTTGCTTACCGGCGGGGCGGAGTGGTTACATTCCGGAACCTGGCGGAACTGGAAGAGCCGCTGCCAGCGCTTTCGGGGGGAAAGTTTGAGGCTTTCAAACAGACGCTGCTGAGCGAAGGAACGACCGACCTGATGGCGGTGAGCCTGCAGACGCGGGAACACAACTTCGGAGTCATTCTGTTTCCCCATGCGGAGCGGCGGATGTTTGGCTCTTCGAACCTGCGGCTGCTGATCGGGCTGGCGCTGCAGATCGCGCTGACACTGGAAAATTATGTCGTCATGCATGAGGCGCAACGGCGGACCAAGGAGTACGAACTGCTCACTGAGATCGGGCAGGCGATCAGCTCTCATCTGAACCAGGATGAGGTTCTGCGCACCGTTCAGGTCGAGCTGGGACAGATTTTCGACACCAGCAGTTTTTATATTGCATTTCAGGAAGAGGACGCGATCCATTTCGAACTGGAGATTGAAGACGGGCATGTGCTCTCGAAGCGCTCGCGCCCGATCGGCAATGGGTTGACGGAGCACGTTCTCAGGACCGGGCAGCCGCTGCTGATCCAGGCGGACCTGGAGCAGGTGCGCGCGAAGCTGGGCGTGGACTTTGTTCCGGCGCGTCCGGCGCGATCGTTTTGCGCGGTGCCGATTCTGCTGGGCGGCAAGCCGGCGGGCGTGATGGCGGCGCTGAGCATCGAGCGGGAATACGAGTTCCAGGAGCGGGACCTGCAAGTCATGCAGACCGCGGCGGGCCAACTGGGAGTGGCGATCGAAAATGCGCGGCTATTTTCCGGCGAGCAACGGCGCGCGCGCCACCTGGCATTTCTGAACACGATTTCGAAGATGGCGATCTCGAGCGAGGACGCCGAGCAGATGATGGCCGATATTGTGCGCGAGATTCAGAAGAATTTCCGCTTCGACCATATCGGCATCGGAATTATGGACTATGCCACCAAGGATATCGAGATCAAGGCGGAGGCGGGATTAACCTCACACACACTCGGACGGCGGATTGCGGTCGGCACGGGCGTGCTGGGAAAAGTCGCGCGAACGGGAGTGAGCGCCCTGGTGCAAAACGCCGGCCCGGGACAACTGGCGGGGATATTGTCGGAGTCACGCGCGGTGCTCTGCCTGCCCATCAGTTATGGGGAGACGCTGCTGGGCGTGCTCAATATTGAAAGCCGCGACGAGAATGCTTTCGCTCCGCAGGATGTTTTGATTCTGAATACACTGGCAGATCTTCTGGCGACCGCGCTGCATAATTCATTTGTGTTCCAGAAGCTGCAGCAGCAATCGATCACCGATGGATTGACGGGGATCAAGACGCGGCGGTTTTTCTGGGAAGCTCTGAGTTCGGAGTGGAAGCGCGCGTCGCGTTCGGGGCGTCCATTCTCGGTGGTGCTGGTCGATCTGGATAAATTCAAGGAAGTGAACGATTCGCTGGGCCACCTGGAGGGCGACCTGGTGCTGGCGCGGGTGGGACGACTGCTGGAGCAGAAATGCAGGCAGTCGAACGTGGTGGCGCGCTATGGCGGGGACGAGTTCATCATCCTGATGCCGGAGACGGGGATTGAGCAGGCGCAGGTGCTGGCGGAGCGGTTGCGATTGTGGCTGGCGACGGATCCGATGCTGGAAGAGCACAAGATTACGGGGAGCTTCGGGGTGGCCAGTTTCCCGGTGCATGGATTTGCGATCGAGGATCTGATCCGGGTGGCGGATGCGGGGATGTACGTGTCGAAGCACGCCGGGGGCAACCAGGTTTCTACGTCGGAACCTTTTCGCGAAGGGTCGGCTGTGCAAGGGCAATTGCTTTCGTCTTATATCGAGGGCTTTCTGCGGCGCGAGCACAATGGGCCGGAGGATCTGGATGAACTGGTGAGTACGCTGCGAAAAATTTCCGGGACGGCGGCAGACTCAGACGCGGTGGCAATTCGCGAGGCGATTGAGACGCTGGCGCAGGCAACCGAAATGAGGGAGGCAAATGCCTCAGGCCATGGGGAACAGTGTGGACATTATGCGGGCATCATCGCCACCGGACTGAACCTGACTTCGCAAGAAGTGACGGATATAGTGTTTGCCGGGCGAGTCCATGATGTGGGTAAGTTGTTTATCAACGAACGCATCCTGAACAAGTCGGGGCCGCTGACGGATGAGGAGTTTTCGGTGATGAAGACTCATCCGCAGACGGGAGTGGAAATTTTGCGGGCGATTCCGCACAACGAGCGGGTGGCGCAGGCGGTGCTCGCGCATCACGAAGCGTTTGATGGAAGCGGCTATCCATTTGGCTTGCAGGGCGAGGCCATTCCGATTACGGGGCGCATTCTGGCGGTGGTGGATACCTACGTCAACATGATGAGCGAGCGCTCATTCGCTCCAGCGAAGACGCATGAGCAGGCGATTACAGAACTGGAAAAACTGAGCGGGACACGATTTGATGGAATGATCGTGCGCTTGTTTGCGCGACTGCTGAAGCGGGAGAGATCATCGATCATGGGCGGGGGAAAGTAAGTACAGTTTAAGGGCGCCGCGAGAACCTCAAGGTCAGAGGTTAGAGGTCAGATTGCCGAGGTTGACCCCTTGGTTTCAAGCTCTTCCTGGAACCGTTCATCCCTTAGAACAATTACACCACCGCCACCACGAGCGTGGCATCCTTGGGCAAGTAGGTCTTGCGACGAAACCAGTCGTCCATGGCGTCGCGGAGTTGATCCAGCGGAACGTTATTCCCGATCTCCAGCAGTCCATCGGCGATGGGGAGAGTGTCGTCAAACACGGACGCGTTCGTGAAGTTGCGCATACTGAAATTGTCGAGCCACTTCTGCGGGCAGGGTTGGAGGTTTCCGTTTTGCTGGTATTGAACGCGGACTTTACGGGCGAACATAGGTTGATTTAACCACAGACGGAATTGGACTATCCGGCAAGAGGGATTGAATTATTATTCTTGCCGAATCAATAGCCGCCGCGAAAAGCTTAAGTTGTTAAGCGGGACGGGCGCGAGGTATGAAATGGAAAAGCCCGGGATGAACACCCGGGCTTTGATCGTGCGCGTTTTGAGTCCTGCTTAGTCTTCAGTTTTCTTGCCTAGTTTACTTACTTTGGCGAAACGGCTCATCTTTCCGGTTCTGGTGATGCTGTGGCGGAGACGCTGGTCAAGTTCCTCGACCTCGTTATTCAAGGCTTCGGGAAGACGATCGCCAAATTTGGCGAAGTGCTCGCGGATGAGCGGGATCTCGGCGAGCCAGCCGTCGACATCCACGTTCAGCAGGTCGCGGAGATCTTCCTCGCTGAGTTTCAGGCCCTCGGTATCGAGGTCGGCGGGCTGAGGGAGCATACCAATCGGTGTTTCCACGGCATGAGCCGTGCCTTCGCACCGTTCGAAGACCCACTTCAATATGCGGCTGTTTTCTCCGTAGCCGGGCCAGAGGAACTTGCCATCTTCGTTGGTGCGGAACCAGTTGACGTAATAAATCCGGGGGAGTCTTGCGCCTGGATGTTCACCAATCTTGAGGTAATGCGCGAAGTAGTCGCCCATGTTGTAGCCGCAGAACGGGAGCATGGCCATGGGATCGCGGCGAAGTTGGCCGACCTGTCCGGTTGTGGCTGCGGTGGTTTCGCTGCTGACGGTTGCTCCCAGGAACGTTCCATGCTGCCAATTGAAGGCTTCCGTGACGAGCGGGACAACGCCGGCGCGACGGCCTCCGAAGAGGATCGCGTCGATGGGCACTCCGCGCGGATCTTCCCATTCGGGAGCGATCACGGGGCACTGGTGCGCGGGCGTGGTAAACCGGGCGTTGGGATGAGCGGCCTTGCGAAGGGAGTGCGGGGTCCAGGGGCGGCGGAGCCAATCCAGCAACTCGGCAGGCTTTTCGTCGGTCATGCCTTCCCACCAAATGTCGCGGTCGGGCGTGATCGCGCAATTGGTGAAGATCGAGTTTTTGGTGATGGTGAGCATGGCGTTCTTGTTGGACTTCATGCTCGATCCGGGGGCCACGCCGAAGAAGCCGTACTCGGGATTGATGGCGTAGAGGCGGCCATCGGCGCCGAATTTCATCCAGGCGATATCGTCGCCTACGGTTTCGACCTTCCAGCCGGGAATGGTCGGAATCAGCATCGCGAGGTTGGTTTTTCCGCACGCCGACGGAAACGCGCCGGTAAGGAATTTGACCTCGCCGCTGGGACTGGTCATCTTGAGGATGAGCATGTGCTCGGCCAACCAGCCTTCGTCGCGAGCCTGGACGGAGGCGATGCGAAGGGCGTGACATTTCTTGCCGAGCAGGGCGTTGCCGCCGTAGCCGGAGCCGTAGGACCAGATCTCGCGGGTTTCAGGGAAATGGCAGATGTATTTTTCCTGGGCGTTGTTGGGCCAGGCGGCATCCTGCTCGTTGATTCCAAGGGGGGCACCGAGGGAGTGCAGGCCGCGCACAAACTCGCCATCTTCGCCGAGAACGTCGAGCACGCGGGTGCCGACGCGAGCCATGATGTGCATGTTGGCGACAACGTAGGGCGAGTCGGAAATTTCGACTCCGATGTTGGCGATGGGCGAGCCGATCGGACCCATGCTGTAGGGAATCACATACATGGTTCGGCCAGCCATGGAGCCGGCGAAGAGCGGCTCAAGGCGGGCTTTCATTTTGGCGGGATCTTCCCAATTGTTGGTGGGGCCGGCGTCTTCCCTGGTGCGCGCGCAGATGAAGGTGCGCTCTTCGACGCGGGCTACATCGGCCGGACTGGAGCGTACGAGGATGCTGTTTGGGCGCTTTTCTTCATTGAGCGGGATCGCTGTGCCGGCGAGGACCATGAGACGGATCATCGCCTGGTATTCATCGTCGGAGCCGTCGCACCAGAAAACCCGATCGGGCTTGCAGAGTTGCGCGACCTCTTCGACCCAGGCCACCAAGTTCTTATGTTTAGGAAAACCGTTCAAGTCGGTCACGATCTCCGTATCTAATGTATGGCTGGCCATAAGAATCCTTTCATCGAACCGGGAACAGCACCGAATTTTTCAAGTCCGCGGCCGCCGTGAGTGGTGGTTGCGGGCAGAAACGAGTGCGAACGAAAAGACTCAGCCCAGCCCTTAGGGACAGGCGGAATATTGTCCCTCTTTCCGGGCCCATTTCCAAGTCGAGTCTTTTGCCAACCGCCGAACGAGCGCGATCCTCACCGGGGCGGTTGGTTGATTATCTTCATCCGGTGGGGAGGCGAATGTGTCAAAGATCACAACGCATTGTGACAAATACACCCGGCCTGGATGCTGCGATTGGTGGCGCGCGGCCGGCTAACGGGAGGCTGCAGCCAGCGGTTCCAAGTCGGATACGATGGCATCGAGGTGCTTGAGAGTTTCCCCGACCGTCAGCGCGTACATCTCACGGCCCAGGCCTTCCCCCGATTCCAGCGCCGTTTTCAGAAAATGCCCGGCGATTTCCTTAGCCAGGCTGTCGGTGATCATCTTGCCGCTGCGCTTGTTATATTCGACCCACGCGGGGTGGGGCAAGGCGACCCAGACGGGCCGGCCATCCACGAGAAACTTGATGTCGACGGCGTCGGCATGGCGAGTCGCTACTGCCACGATAAGTGCCTGATAAAGGACGTGCACCTTCCTTTTAGTCCAACGATCGGTAGCTGTAAAGTCCGTATACATAGGATTCAATTAGAACCTCCTTATGATATTCCCCGTTGGGTCGATGGGCAAACCGCCGACCCGAAAGACCACAAGACAGTGACCCGCGCGCTCGGTTTTTTGCATCCTTAGCCGCAACCGGACATCTCTTTGTCATGCGCGGTCTGGGCAGATCATTGCCGGAGACATCGCTCTTGCCTGACTTCCAGAATTTCATTTGAAAGGATGCTACATGCTCAAAGCAGCAATCCGGATTAGTGCAATCTCGACATTCGCACTCATCGCAACGCTCTCCGCGCTCGCGCAAACCTCCGATTGGAATATCGACCCGGCGCACTCGACTGCGCAATTTACGGTTCGCCACCTGGGGATTTCGAATGTCACGGGCAATTTCACGAAGGTGTCCGGAACCGTCGCACTCAATGAGAAGGACATTACGCAATCTCAGGTTAACGCATCGATTGATGTGAATTCCGTCGATACGCGGGTCGAGATGCGGGACAAAGACCTTAAGAGTCCTAATTTTTTCGATGTCGCAAAGTATCCGACGATTGAATTCAAGTCCAAACGGATCGTGAAAGACGGGGACAAGCTGAAGTTGATCGGCGACCTGACGATTCACGGGACAACTCGCGAAGTCACGCTCGACGTGGACGGGCTCACGCCCGCGATCACCGATCCGTGGGGCAACACGCGGCGCGGCTTCTCAGCGACGACGACCATCAACCGCAAGGATTTCAACATCGTCTATAACACCCTGCTGAAGACCGGAGAGGCAGCGGTGGGGGACGTGGTGAAGATTCAGATTGACGCGGAGCTGGTGAAGAAGAAGTAAGTTGGCTACGCGCCAGCTTCCGGGAATGAATGAAGCGCACAGCGGGCAGTTGCGACGGTTGCTGTGCGTTTTTTGTTTATCGCTTGCCCATGCTGGTGGGAGAGGGTCGCCCCCACGATTGCGGGCGGGGCCGGGCGCTACGGCCGGAATTCCTTGCCGGGTGGCGTCGCGGACCGGGAGGCGGATGTTTTGATCCAAAGATGCGGCGCCAGTATGATGCAAAAGTGGCGGCCACTGCGATCCCCAAGACGAAAATCAAACTCCTGCATTCTGAAAAGCTGGCGGGCCTGACCTGGCTGGTGCATGCGTTCTCCACGCGGGGCGGGGGCACGTCGCGCTTGTATGGCGGCAATGCTCTGAACCTGGGGTTTACAGCTCACGACTCGCGCGCGGCGGTGGAGCGCAATCGCGCACTTTTTCTTGAAAAGCTCGGCGTGGCGACCAAGGGCAAAAGCTGGCCACTCGTCACGTTGCGGCAGATCCATTCGGATCTGATTCATTACGTCGACCGCGCTGCTGAGACTCCGCTGGCTGGGGATGGCCTGATCACGGATACTCCGGGGCTGGTGGTGGCGGTGCAGGCCGCCGACTGTCTGCCTGTCATTGTTGTGGACCGGAAGCGGCGAGCGGTTGGCGTTTTTCATGCGGGGTGGCGCGGGACGGTGAAGCGCATCGTCGAAAAAGGCGTGGGCGAAATGCGCAAACATTTTGGGAGCGATCCACGGAACCTGGTGGCAGCGATCGGGCCGGGCGTGCGGGGATGTTGCTACGATGTCGGCGAAGAAGTGCGTACGCGGTTCGAAGCGCAGTTCGCTTACGGGGCGAGCCTGTTTCGCGAGGTGAAGGAGTCGGACCCGGTGCGGGAGAAGTATCCGCTGCTGTTTTTGACGGCGCGAGCGCCGGGGCACAGCGAATTGCCGGGTAAATTATTTCTCGACCTGGTCGAGGCCAACCGGCGGCAATTGCTCGACGCCGGGTTATCTGCGAAGAGCATTGATACGACCGCGCCGTGCACGGTGTGCCATCGGGAGTTGCTGTTCAGCTATCGCGCGGAGAAGGGCGTTACGGGACGGATGATCGGCGCGGCGGGGATTCGGGAGCGATAATCCGGAAAAGCCTGTTCCCCACGCCGCAAAACGACCGCAGCGGCTGAAGCCATCTCTGACCGAAATTTGTTACGCAGCGGTGAACCGCTGCGCCACCCAAGATCCGGCGCAAACGGAGACTTTTTCCCAGCCGGTCAGGATTAATCGGCGGACACGGCTGCTGGATGCTCCGCCAATGCTTTCGCCTTCTCTATCTCGCCTACCTGGTCCAGTTCCAGATGCTTGGTCTCCGGAGAATACAGGAGACTGATGAAGGTCATGATCGAACCGACAGTTAACACTACCGCCGGAGAGAGCCACAGATCCTGTTTTTCAATGGCTGCGATGAAGGGGATCTTGTGAGCCCACCAGACGTAGACGCCGAACCAGGCTCCGATCAGGGCGCCGGAGGAGTAGCCGAAACCGACTCCGGCGGCGCGCCGGCTGGTCGGGAAGCGCTCGCACAGATATGCGGGGACGATTCCCCAGGCTAGTTTGAGCATGGCCGCCATGCAGGTGCCGAGCACGGCCAGCCAGATGTTTCGCGCGAGCGCCGCGTGGTAGAGAACGTAGAAGACGGGGATTCCGAAGATTACGAGGAACACACAATAGTATTGGGTGAGAACTTTTCGGCCGGTGCGGTCGGAGAGCCATCCGTAGAAGTTGTACCCGAGGAAGGCCATGAAGAGCGCAAAGCCGTAGATGAGGCTATAGGTCGTGGTGTCGAAGCCGCGCCCGCGCAGGGTCAGGATTTGCGGGAGGAATCCGTAGACCGAGTAATCGGTGAGGAACAGTCCGGTCATGAAGAAGAAGACCTGGAGGAAATCCCACAGTTGCGGAGGCTTGAAGAGGCTGAAGAACGGGGCCTTCTCGATGGTGCCCTCTTTTTTCGCCTTCTCAAATTCCGGCGACTCGTGCAAATTGCGGCGGATGTAAAGAGCCAGAAAAACCGGGACCACACCCGTCATGAAGGCGATGCGCCAGCCATATTGAGCCATGGCTTCTTTGCTGACGAGGAATGAGATCAGGGCGAAGACCAAGGAGGCGAGGACGTAGCCGAGGGGGAATCCGGATTGAATGAATCCGCCAATCGCGCCGCGGCGAGGTTGGGGAGCGTGCTCGATCGCGAAGGCGTGGCCGACGGCATATTCGCCGCCGAAAAATGCACCCATCATGAACCGCAGCACACAGAAGATCACATACGACCAGGCGCCGAGTTGGGCGTAGGTGGGCAGAAAGCCGGCCAGCAGCGACATGACACCGACTCCGCCGATGGTGAGGACCAAAAGGTAACGGCGGCCGATTTTGTCGGCGTAGTGTCCGAAGATGGCAGAGCCGACCGGGCGGGCGGCCATGGTGATCGAATACGTGAAGACGATGGTGATGTACTGCCAGGCTGCGCTTCCCTTGGGCGACGCGAACACTTTGACGAGAATGGGGGCCATTACCAGGACCATCGCCATGTCATAGGCGTCGAGCATGAAGCCCAGGAACTGCGAGGTCATGGCCATCTTCGTATCGCGGGAGAGAGCCGATTGGGCGTGGACCACGGCTAACTTGGGGCGGCCGGGATTGGGATTAACCGGGAGGGTGTTGGTGGCTTGCGCCATAGTAGTGCTCCATTCGACGGAGGCTGCCAGAGACGGGCGCGTCGAGCCGAATAGATAGCATGAGATGGGCTGGCGGGCTTGTGACGGCGGTCACAGTCGGGGGTGATTTTGGCGTGGGCTTGCACCCTGAGAGGGGGATTGGATAGCAGGAAGTTCCTGCGCTCCGGGGCTGCCTGCTAGTCTTTCTTGGCTTTCTTCGACGTAGTCTCGGCCTTGGGCTTTTCCTCTTTTTTGGTCTCTTTCGTTTCTTTGGCGTCCTTGCTGCTCTCTTTGGAGTCCTTGGAGTCTTTCTTGGAGCTGTCGCCTTCCGACTTGGCTTTATCGCTTTCGTAGGCGGATGAAGCCTGGCCGGATGAACCTTTACGGCCGTAGTCGCTGACGTACCAGCCCGATCCTTTGAATTGCACCGCCGACGCCGAGATCAGTTTCTCGACCGGGCCTCCGCATTCGGGGCACTTCGTAATGGGCTTATCGGAGAATTTCTGGATTTTTTCGAAACGGTGTTTGCATTTCTTGCACTGATATTCGTAGAGGGGCATGGATAGAGTGATTCTAGAGTTTGCGATTGAGCGGCGTCAATTTGCGAGAAGACCCGGTAGTGGGGGCATTTGAATCTGCTTGAAGGGCCACTGGCTTCAGCTGCGCCACACGCATCGAACTTGCATCGCGTCTTATCGCCGAAGGGCCACCGCGCCTCCAGCGGCAGACAGCGGCTGATTTCAGAAAATGGGGGGGTACCCCCCCCTACCCCAGAAAGAGTTAAGTGATTGATAGTAATATAGTTACACCCAAAGTATCCAAAAGATTGGACTTAGCCTTGAATCCCGCCATTTGGCGTGCACTTGCGGGATGGTGACTCGGGCCATAAGTTGTCAAATAGCGAGGTAAAGGTTGCGATCCGAAAGGGCTTCGTCTCTGGAGACGGGCGCAGTTTTCTATGGTCTACGGTCGAGCAATCTTAGCGCCGACGGTCGTGTAAGTCTGTGATGAGCGTACGGGAAAAATGTGATGAAAAAGTCGAGGACAATTCTGAACATTGGGGAACCCTCCGGCGTATGTTTCCCAAGCCTCCAGGCTGAAGCTGGTTGAGTCCGGACCGCCGGTGCTCCGCCAGCATTACCTTTTCAGCAGATCGACCGGTTCACGCACGTCGACTACGCGGAAATACTTTGCGAGGGCCGGATGTTTCTTGGCCACTTCTTCGTACATGGCATAGGCTACGTTGCGATACGAGGCGTGTCCGGCCGGCGTGGTGCGGAGTTCGGAGATATAGACGGCTTCGGCGAAATCCATCTTGAAAAGGGTGCGCTTGCGGAAGGCCAGCGGGATGGCGTACTGCGCGTTCTCGCGGGCTTCGACGCCTCCCGATGCGGACAGCTTCTGCACGGCAGCGGCGGCGCGTTGCAGTGCGCTATCGTATTCGGCGCGGATCCCGGCGGCCTCGACTTCGGGCGGCGTGTCGTATCCGTGGGCGGTGGTGAAGTCCTGCATGATCTGGACGCAGCGGCGATGGCGGTGCATGTCGCGGAAGCCACCGATATCCATGAGAATGTCGAAGCGGAACTGCTGTCCGGCGGAGAACTGGCGGGGCAGTTCGTCGTGCTG